>ERZ808040.399-NODE-399-length-38568-cov-5.381310_pt1 | contig 38568 bp, 29 predicted proteins | sample MGYA00380191_ERZ808040 | MGnify/ENA primary metagenome ERZ808040 (study PRJEB31490, sample SAMN06133395) | mouse gut metagenome | isolation source: J6 | host: mice | place: China: Chengdu | collected 2015-05 ...
CCTTTCGCATAGCCATCATAATAACCTTGAATAATTTTTTCTTCTCTCTTATCCTCAATACTCTGAATTTTTGCGGTGGTTTCAAGAAGGATCTGTTCTTTTAGAGAAACTATTTCTTTCAATCCATCAGAAATTATTCTTTTAATCACAACACCATTTGCAGGAGAGTTTATCAAGCTCATCTCTATTTTTTTTCGCATAAAATGTAATTCTCTCTAAAAGAGTTGATGCAAGTGGTAACGGCAATTGTATGTGATCAACAAAATCAGGAAATAATAAATTAAATCGTTGCTGCATTGCCAATGGTTGTTGCCTTATATAGGGTGACAACGTTGAAAAACCACATGTGATGATATTGTGATAGCTAGCGATGCCGGGTTTGTATCGTGCTTTTTCATTTATTTTCACCGGTATAGCTGATAAATAATCCCTTAGCACAGCAGGAACCTTATAAAAAAATCCGCGTTCTGCAAACCTTTCTCGATAAAAGTGATAACCACTGAATAAACAGAACAATGGAAATAAATTCCAATTGTTTATGTAGTAAATAAGTGAACTATTCAGATTAAAATGTTCAACTGAAAGATTGTACTGCAGAACAATCATTTCATTGGTAATAGATCTAAGCACCGGATTGTTAATAGGTGTATTATTCAAGCTTACTCGTTGAGGATGAATATAACTAATTGGATCATATATAATCTTTCTTAGGGCAAGATTCATAACGCTCTCATATGTCTACTTAATTTTCAACCTGACTAAATTAGTTAGAATGGCCCTATACTTCCATAACAGCCAGCAAGTCGCTACGGATATTAATGCAAGTAAGATAGAAACCGGCATAGCCTTATCATAAGCAAAAACAGGTTCGCTAATTTCATATGTTGGTGCTTGCTCAATAATGTCTCTTCGTTTTGACAATACAACAGAAATATTTTCATATTGTACGCTTGCAGAGCTATTAACAATAAATCTCTTGATATCATTTATTTTTATTTCTGGGTTGATATCTTTTTCATATACTGCAAGTACAGAAATATGAATTGGTAAAGCAGTTTTACCACTATCGCCATTATCAACATCGTAACTAACATGTACTCTCGAAGAAATAATGCCATCCATAATTTTGAGAGATTGCTCTAACCGCTGCTCAATAGCAGAATATAGCCTTGCTTTTTCCGCTCGTGGAGATGAAACGAGTGCATCTGCAGGGAACATCTGCGATATTTGAATATCAGGCTTACCCGGTAGATTGTAGATTTTTAGCCAATCCACCGCAGAAGCAAAATCCGTTGGTTCTACATAGATTGAAAATCCAATTTTGCCTTGATCCTTCTTCTCAGCATTAATATTATGTCTTTGTAAAACAGCAAGGACATCATTAGCTTGCTGTTGATCAAGATGGTTCAGTAATTCCTGCTGCTTGCAACCGCACAACAGCAGGATAAACAAGAATAATGATATATATTTCATGAGCGAGTCAACGTCTCAACTGCAGCGACAATTTTTCTTGCTAATGTTCCCACCAATGAAACCTCGACATTATAATTAAGCACATGATCCTGCAAGACTAATAATTTTTCAGGAGTTAACCCCTTTTTATCAGACCTTAATGCTTGTAACGCATTTTGCTGCCAATTTTCAGTTTGTACAGCATAGTTGGCAAAAGCGGAGATCATTTTATCATCCGGGTTGTCAAGATTGAGAACCCGGTCATTTAAATCAATCACTTTCGCTTGCTGTATTTCATGAGCAGTTGATTGCTCAGCTCTATCAATAGGTGGCATATTGCTTACTGACATAATAAAATCCTTATCCAGTTTAGCGGAAGTTTTGTATGATTGCCGAATCAAGATCTTTATACGCTTTTACAACGTTAGATTGCGCATTTCGATATAATGTATACTCAGCTAATGCACTCTGATATTCGGCAAGGAATTTCGGGTCGGAAGGATTGGTTGCTAAATCCTCCAACGCTTTTTCAACTTGCTGGTTCAGATCATCAACGCCCTGATCAAATTGATTGCTGATATCCATAATATAACCATTCCAATCTGCCATAAGTCCTCCTCAATTATTCCTGAAATGTCCAGTTGCTACCTTGAGACTTCTCGAATCGGTTATCTCCGTAGCTAAATGAACTATTATTTGTGTCCTGATTTTTCAAATTCACATTAAATCTTACATATTGTTTACCCCATTGTTTATAATATTCGTCGACATAATTATTAATTTTATTTAATTCACTGTCGCTTAACGTACCAATGATATTGAAATATACATTGTTAGCTGTTTTATATTTTTCATAAGAAAGACCTATTGCCGACAATGTTTCAATTGCCTGACTTTCCAATACATTATCATCTAATACCGCAATACTTATATTGCTGGCATATGGCATAGTTTGCAGTAATCCTTTAATAAGATTATCGATTAGTTGCTGTGTGATAGCATTCCGTTGCTTACTCACTGTCAGTCTTGGATTACTGGCATCTAATAGCTGTAGTTTAAAATATTGTAGATCTGGGAAATTATCAGCAAGCCATGAAAAAATTCGTATCGATTCATCATCAGGATTTATCACCCGTACTGGCTTTCCTAGTTGATTTTTTTCCAGTGCTTGTTTGACCCAGACTGCTTCATCCAAAATATTGGTATTAATATAGATAACATGATCTCTACCATATAAAACTTCATAATTCCTGTTTTTGTTTACAAGAATTTTATCGATATGTCTCAGCTGCGGATCATTACTGGCATTAACAATATAAAAAGCTATAAAAATGATAGCAAAAAGAAAAAATAGCGTTACATATTTAAACAGCGTACTACTAAAGAAATGTTGCCTTGTTGAAGTAATGTTATTTTCAACAATACCTGGTATTGAATACTGCCAAACTTCATTTTTTTCTTTTACAGCAAATTTGAGACCTAAAACTTCTATTTGCTGATTCAATGTTAACGTTCTATCTTCAGGTTCTTGTGCTGTTAATTCTCTGAATGTTACTACCAGATCAGGGTCGGTAGTAATTATTATCTCAAAACTACCTGTAAGCTCGCCATAAGGAACGACTATTGTGTTTTCTGGTAACTCAGAAAAAGCATCACTTCTTCCTAACGAAACATCATTACCAATGATAACAAGTAGACGCCCATTAAGTATTTCATACTCGCATCCATTCAATGGTCCGCTCAACAAACGAATGGCATAAGATTCCAATAAGTCTTGTGATAAGAATTTATCATTATTTTCCATGAATACCACCCGCTAATTCCATAAGCTCTAGTTTAGAGTAGTGTAACAAGACGGAAATTTCATGACCAAATTATGATGACACAGAATAAAAAAATTATAATTTCGAGAACTATTTTAAATGCCTCTATGCATAACTTTATTTACAATTTAAGGTATAAACCCTATTCCCTCAATGTTAAGCAAATATAACAATTACTCTTATTTTAAATTTTACACGTAATATTTACCCTAAATGATTTTAGAGTACAGGTTGGCATATGCAAGTCTTTTCCAGTGATGTCTACTTCACTGTAGGCACTAATGCATTATTAGCATCCCAAAAAGAATATTACAGCGATTTAGTTGCGTTGGTTGATCTTGGACATTCGTTCGTTGTTATTGATGAGCATCAACATCGAAATCTCAAACCAAATACAGAACCTGTAAACATCCTTTTGAGCAACAATTTCATCAGGATCAATAAGAATATTACATTATCTGATTTAACGCATTTCCTGGTTTCGAATCTTCATACACAAAATGTGTATTCCACTCAAGAACCACTTACCCATGATGAGATAGATATCCTGCGGTTATGTGTTTCTTATTCGTTAAAACAAATAGCCATTATCAAAGGAATTGATTATAAAACAGTATCATATCACAAAATAAGAGCCCTAAATAAACTTAACATAAAAGGTACTGTTGAGTTGTTTATAGCACTCTGTGAATGGGATAAACATTATTTTAAACTCCAATCTTGCGTAAGAGAAAGTTGATATGTCATTAGTAGGATATAATAGTAAAATCATAATAACCATCGCGCTGATATCGTTGCTCTCTGCATGCACCAGAGAAAATTCATTAAAGGAGAATCAAAATAAAAGAAGTGGCGAATCCCAAGCGATAGTAGATGCAAGACAGTTCTTTAGCGAACACCCGGAATATATATCTTCAGCAGAACTGGAGCAAAAGCTATATCGCGAATTTGCACAGGTTACTACAGTTCCAGCTTATAAAGAGATGAGTATGTATCAATTGCTTGTCATTTCACAAGATCGTTTAACTCATTAAATAATGAATCTACACGGTTTTTGCGTGTAGATTCTTATAAATTTCTGACTACGACAGATGTTTAATTTTTTAAATTATCGTCTTTATTCTCGATTTTTGTGTCTTCACCCTCAATGAATTTATCTTCTGAAGAGAGCTGTTCATCTGGAACAGGTTGTCCAGCATTCTCCACATCTTCAAGCCACAGCAGAAGACGTAATATTTCATCTATATTTTCGAAGCTAACATAATCGTAGCGACGATGGGTAGCATAAATTTTTCGTGCTAATTTTTTATCTGTGATAATTGGTATTCCGATTTCCTTTGCATATTTCCTTACGGCTAAGGCTACCTCATTAGTTTCTCTTACAGAAATCAATGGAATAGGTGAAAGATGTGGCTTAAAGTATATCCCTATTGCAATGTGAGTAGGGTTGGCAATCATCAAACGACTATTACTGACATCAGACTTCAATTGCTCAGAAAGAATTTCCTGATTCGCTCTCTGCGTTTAGACTTAATTTCTGGACTTCCTTCTTGTTCCTTGTATTCTCTTTTAACTTCTTGTTTATCCATTTTCATATCTTTCATAAATAAAAAATATTCAGCGATAAAATCAAAAATTAAGACAATTATCATACTGCCGAGACAATACAGTATGAGAAGGAATAGCATCTCTCCCCAATCTGATAATAAAGATATGATATCTCCATCAAGAGTTTTAAAAAGCAGTGATTTATGATTACTCCAAAATACTTTGATCGCCAATGCAAAAAAAATAAAATAATATAAAGAATTGCTTTAACAAATTCTTTTACGGTTTTTAAGCCAAATATACGCTTTAAGCCATTTACTGGATTCAATGAATCAAACTTAAATTTAACAGCTTCAGTTGCTAATTGCATTTTACTTTGAAACCAGGAGACAAGTATTGTTGTGAACATGTAAACCAGCAAAAAAGGAATGATCGTTTTCAACCAACCAACCCCCATAGCTTTAAAATAGTCCCAAATATCTGGTTTAGCGTTATGATCAAGGATGTATTCAAGAATCGACATAATGTGATGCACATCAAAAACATATCCGAGATATAAAGTACCCACAAGCATTATTACAGAGATGGTTAAGTCTCTACTTTTTAGAATTTGCCCTTTTTTAGAAGCATCCTGGAGTTTCTTTTGTGTTGGCTTTTCAGTTTTATTGGCCATGAAACACTCTATTTCTCAATGTATAGTTGCAATTGTTCTGGGAAAAAGGATAACGGCATTACTCGTTCAGCCAGTATTGGGGCAAAATAAATAATTAATATTAAAAATGCCAGCGCACTTTTGACAGTCAGTGAGATGGCAAAAGCATTTAGTTGTGAAGCATAACGTGCCAGCAATCCCAGGACAGCCTCACCGCCCAGCATAACGGCAATCACGGGGCTTGCGTAAACGATAGTATGAGTCATTATGTTATTAATATATGAGAATAAAGGCTCTAATTTAGGAAAATTAAAATTGCCTGAAGGCCATAAATTATAACTTTGCCAAAGAGTTTCCAGAATAAAGTTCATTCCACCTTTAGTAAGATAAACCGCAGCAGAGAAAAGGTTAAATAATCTTGCTAATTCCGAGGTATCGACACCTGTAGCCGGATCCAAAGTACTACTTAACGTTGCACCACGTTGGTTATCGATAAAGCTGCCTATAGCAAGGAAAATCCAAAATGGGGATGCTAATAAGCAAGCAATAAACAACCCTATGATAATTTCTCTGGCAGCAAACAAAGCGATATCGATTTCATTTAAGGTCGATAATTCATAGTGGTAATGCTGAAATAATGCACATGATACCACTATTATTATTGGATGACGGACTACTGTTGGTATATTCCCACTGGCGAAAAATGGTAACAAATAGAAAGTTGGTGCCAATCGGCAAAAACCGAGCGCTGTAGCAGCCAGCAGACTATGCAACTGATAGAGTATCGCCTCCCCCATGCTATCCTCTCGCGAATGCTAAATTCAGCATTTCGATACCAAATGAATATAATTTTTCACCATACCACCCGCTCATTAAAAAAAAGCAAATACTTACGCACAATAATTTGACGCCAAATGGCAACGTCTGTTCTTGCAACTGTGTTACCGTTTGAAAAAGCCCTACCAATAAACCAACAAATGTCGCAACTGCAATAGGTCCTGCAGACATAACTAAAATCAGATACAGCGCCCTATTCCCCGCAAAAACAATATCGTCCATATTTTTTCCTCAGGGATTAATGGATAGGTCAAAATATTGTAAAATGAGTCCTTTTGATAACATTGTCCAACCGTCCATCGCGACAAACAGAATTAATTTTATCGGTGTAGATATGGTTACCGGACTCATCATCATCATACCTAACGTTAACAGAACGCTGGATATAACCAGATCCACTACGACAAAGGGTAAATAGATATAAAAACCTATAATAAATGCACTTTTTATCTCACTCAATGCATATGCGGGCAGTAACGAGAAAATTGAAATATTATCATCATCGATTATCTCTTCATTGTCTTCAGAACTATTCACCTTCTGAATCTTTTCAAAAAAGCTAACCAACTCAGGTTCAGAATATTTTATCAAATATGATTTATAACCACTCATGCCTGTCTCAACAAAATTAACAACCGACGCTACATTATTGAATGAAAGATTCTCATTCTGACTGTTATTATATATTTCCTTCCCAACCGGCATCATTACGAACATTGACAATAGCAAAGCTACCCCATTAAGTGTCATATTTGATGGCACTTGCTGAAGTCCCAAAGCGTTTCGGACAATAACAAAAACAATCGAGAATTTAATAAAACATGTCCCGGATGCTATTATAAACGGTAATAGTGTAAATAATGATAATATCGCTATCAGCGAAATACTATTTGACATTATTATTCCCTGATAACCAAGAATGAATTTCTACGCCCAATTTATCATCCACTTCAACAAGTTCGCCATAGCCAGTTAGCGCGCCATTTACACGTATTTCTATATTTTTCTCAGATTCAGGAAGCAGAGATATTATTCTTTTTGCACAGAGTTCGTCTATTTCATATAGATTCATTATTTTCTTACCAAGAACAAACTCAATTTTTACAGGCAAGTCTTCAAAACTATTAATCATCTGATCGTCATTTTCATCATAAATCTCACTCTCGTTTTTTTTGATATCAAAATCATCTGTTTCAAAATCTTCCTCGTACTCAAAATGATCAGCCATTTTTAACTCCTCTGGATAAATTAAATCACAAATTTTTGTATTATAAATAACCGCATAAGCCAAATTATTTGAGATTAATAAAACATCACCAACTTCAATATCAACAAGACTTCTGTAACATGTTTTACTAAATCCAATTACAAAATGAATGGACCAATATAATGATTTTTTGTCTAACGCTGGAGCGTTTCCGTATTGGCAGACTGTGACTTTATCTAACCAAAGATTCAATTCCCCTGTTCATATTCTTATTAGTGGTTGAGCAGGGCTCAATACTCCATCAAATACTTTACCTACACACAAACGATTATATTTTAGTTCAGGATACTTTAGATTTAACGGGGTACTAGATAAACTGAGCCATTCCCCTATTAACCTTTCCGTTTCTGGCATTAAAGCCATCCCAGCGAGCTCAGATGAAATTAAGGGAAATATTTCTCCAAGCAATACCCATCCAGACCAGCTGCCACTCTCTTCTGCTATCGGTAACCATTTAGCACTAAATTCGGGCATTAATAATGCAACATCTTCGCCATTTTCTTTCCAATTTTGAAAAGTGGTTTCAAACGTATGAGTGTTTCGATTTACTTTCCTCAGACCGAACATTAACTTTCATCCTTCTGATCGTTTTCGAATTTGCTTTCATTTTCTTGCTCCTCATAAGGCTGATGTCGTTGTCCTTGTCGTTCATCTTGCTCAGTCAATACCCAACGTTGTGCTGTAACTCATTATGAAAACTATTTAATTCCCTCATCATTGATAAGGTTGGACATCTCTTTCAACATGAGAGTCATTGAAGCTTTCGACCAATTTAGCGGAATGATAGGGCTTGGCGCTTCATGCAAAGTTCCCGACTTGTGGATATAGTTATAGCTTTCGGGAAGTGCCATTTCAGGTACACTCCTGCCATTTGCACCAATCATATTCTCGCCTGTTATTTGGGCCAATGATCTATTCATAAATTGCACTGAGTCATTCAAATACTCTTCTTTTCTTGATTCTTTATAAACAATTGCTGCTGATTTTGCATACCATGAGTCAAAAAACCATTCTGCTTCTGTTGATGGAATGAAGCTCTTTTCTCTTTTCGCATGTGAATTTTGATCGGTATCGGTTTTAATATCATTGAACCAAAAATTTGCCGACTGATAATTATCCTTCTCGTATCTTTTTATACCATACGGACCTGCTAGTTTTTTAACTATTTTTAGAACTTGCTCTTTTCTTCTGGTATTTATCTTTGAAAGATTTGCAGGATAAATAACATTAAGTAAAGCCGCATCGGCTTCTCTGTAATGTTTATCTTTTTCCAGATAACCTGGGGATTCTCCCCCTAAATCAAGCTGTAACGTTATTCTTTCATAACCTTTATCTATGAGGTGGTTCAACCTCGTTGTTGAAAGAGTTTCATCCAGTTCATTGACTTTAGCTTCGCGTAGTAAATCAGAGACAAAAACAGAGTCTTTCTTCGAGAGTAGGTTTGACAAACGTTCCAGTCCAGAGGTCACCAGTGCAACGGAAGATGTGTTTAATCGGGCATCTTCTTCCCATGCTCCGGAATCTTCCATAACATAGAAATTGGCTTTATCCAGATAAGCAATCAGCAGCGCAACCGATTTTAATCGGTCACCTTTTTGCCAATCTTCAGCGTTAATAGTACCAGTGTCGATTGCTTGTATAAGGAGATCAAGATAAAGACCTAACGCATCATTTTGTTTATGGTTCCACAGCTGCGGCTTGCCTTCTTCCTGCACATCTGCCATCACGGGGGAGTTGCTGTCAAATCGGATATGTACAGCATTCATTTGCCCAGGAATACCATCCAGTCGTTTTGGGTTGCTAATGACGTCCTGCATCCGCTTAATCTGGTCGGGCGTAGACATATAATCCCACAGGGTGAGCAGAACCTTTTTTGCGGCTACACTATTTCCCTGATCTGATACTAATGCCATATAGCCCCATAAACTATCCCTCAGCCAGACAGCATCATAGTGGGTTTCTGCCGCTGTTTTGTCATCTTCGAAAGTAGAAGCAAGAATAAACGTTCCCCAGGGTTTCTCCGTCAACGTTAACTTTCGTGTGTTTTCTGTTAATGTTAGCAATCCTTGAATTTCGTCTTTGGTATAGTGGCTCTTTATTTCATTTTGTAATTTGGCTGAGTGAATCAAAAGACGATAATTAGGATACTTATCTGGATTTAACGATAAATAACTTTTATCTGTTGCTGCCCCCGTGGAATTAAGAATGTTAAATACAGATTCACTCGTCACTTCTGCCCCTGTCGCCTGGCATGTGCCGCACGAAAATATACCAGCGAGCAGAAGAGTTAATGCAGATTTCCCTTTCATAAAATATTCCATCAATCGTTTGTTAAAAGCGTAGATAACCACTTATTTAACAACTTGAAAATAAGGTGTTTTACCTGGGTTGTTACAAAAGGATTGCATTGCGTAAACGCTTTTTATTTACAACAAAATGGGGAAGTATTACGGCGATTGCGAAAAGTCTGAAGCGATTGAATTAAGATAATATAGAAAATCAGATACAACAAAAATGGCAGGTTGATGAGGTGAAGATAAATTGGAGCGGGCGAAGGGAATCGAACCCTCGTATAGAGCTTGGGAAGCTCTCGTTCTACCATTGAACTACGCCCGCTTCGAGATGCGTAAGGCATTATAAACCTTACGCTCTCCTTAGCAAGTGCCGCGCTGCTGACTGCTGATTAATTCGCCATCAGCATTTTGGCTTGCTGCCCTGAGGCGGCAAGTAACGTAGCGGATCAATTGCCGTTGCACGGTAACGAATCTGGAAATGCAGGCGAACAGATGCCGCATCAGTGCTCCCCATAGTGGCGATTTTTTGCCCAGCCTTCACGCTTTGCCCATTATTTACCAGCATCGTGTCATTATGGGCGTAAGCCGTAATGTAATCTTCACTGTGTTTAATCATGATGAGATTACCGTAGCCACGCAGCTGGTTGCCCACATACACCACCTTTCCTGCACCCGCGGCGTAAATAGGTGTACCCCGTGGAGCTGAGATATCAATCCCTTTATTGCCGCCATCTGCTGTCGAATACGGCATGATAACTTTCCCTGTCGTTGGCCATAACCAACAACGTTGCCCTACTGGCGGCCAGGAAGATTTCGGTACCGCTGATGACGGTGTAACCGATGCGGTTTTGGTCGTTGATTTGGCGGTTGATTTACGTGTACTACTGCTACTTTTCGCCCCACCCAGTTTTAGTTTCTGACCAACTTCAATGGTGTAAGGGGGGGAAATGCCGTTCAGTCGCGCCAGTTCTTTTACGCTGGTTCCCGTGGTGCGCGAAATACGATATAGCGTATCCCCCCGTTTCACGGTGTAAACGGAGCCGGAATACGTTCCTGTATCGGATGATTTGCTACCCGAACAGCCCGCCAAAAGCAGTCCAACCGATAACAACATCACGATACCCAGAGATTTTTTATTCAGGCGTCCCGCACTCAAAATCTTTCCTCGCTTAAAAAACAAGACGCCTTATCATAGCAGCCAGCCTCTTGATACCCAATCTCTTGCTTCTGGAAAAACGTGGTAATAGAGAAAGAGGTTAATTTCATTTGGCAAAGGGAAGTATCATCAGCAAAATATTCGCTGTAGAGGTATCGAACTTCCTGACTTTTTACCCTATTTCCCATCCTGATGCGTAATAATCCCAATTTATCACATTGATTTTATCGCCACTCATATTGATACGTATCACTGCCCCTATTCAGGGTCCTGTTTCGTATCATATCTGTGTTTTTTTAACGTCATCACACTTCCTACCTCCCCTAACGCTTATCGTCGTTTCTGGCGTAAATCTTGCCTGCTTAGACTAAATCTTTGCCATAAGAACCAAATGTTCAAATCGAGGGGATTTCTATGGAAGCGCGGGAAGCAACCGCTACGGGTGAATCATGCATGCGCGTCGATGCCATTGCTAAGGTCACCGGGCGGGCACGATATACTGACGATTATGTTATGGCGGGCATGTGTTACGCGAAATATGTACGTAGCCCTATCGCACATGGTTATGCCGTAAGTATTAATGATGAACAAGCCAGAAGTTTACCGGGCGTACTGGCGATTTTTACCTGGGAAGATGTGCCTGATATTCCATTTGCTACTGCTGGGCATGCCTGGACACTTGACGAAAACAAGCGCGATACCGCCGATCGCGCACTGCTAACTCGCCATGTTCGTCATCATGGTGACGCCGTTGCCATCGTCGTGGCCCGCGATGAACTCACGGCAGAAAAAGCGGCGCAATTGGTCAGCATTGAGTGGCAAGAATTACCCGTTATCACCACGCCAGAAGCGGCGCTGGCAGAAGACGCTGCACCAATCCATAACGGTGGCAATTTACTGAAACAAAGCACGATGTCGACGGGTAATGTCCAACAAACAATCGATGCCGCCGACTACCAGGTACAGGGGCACTATCAGACCCCCGTTATTCAACATTGTCACATGGAAAGCGTAACATCGCTGGCGTGGATGGAGGATGACTCGCGAATTACCATCGTTTCCAGCACCCAGATCCCGCACATTGTTCGCCGCGTGGTTGGTCAGGCGCTGGATATTCCCTGGTCATGCGTACGAGTCATCAAACCGTTTGTCGGTGGCGGTTTTGGTAATAAACAGGATGTACTGGAAGAGCCAATGGCGGCATTCCTGACCAGCAAGCTTGGCGGCATTCCGGTGAAAGTTTCCCTTAGCCGTGAAGAGTGTTTCCTCGCAACCCGTACCCGCCACGCTTTTACTATTGACGGGCAAATGGGCGTGAACCGCGACGGAACATTGAAAGGTTATAGTCTGGATGTTCTGTCTAACACCGGCGCTTATGCATCTCACGGGCACTCCATCGCTTCTGCAGGGGGGAATAAAGTCGCTTACCTTTATCCTCGTTGTGCCTACGCTTACAGTTCAAAGACCTGCTATACCAACCTCCCCTCGGCTGGTGCGATGCGTGGTTATGGCGCGCCACAAGTCGTATTTGCCGTTGAGTCTATGCTTGATGACGCCGCGACAGCGTTAGGTATTGATCCTGTTGAAATTCGTTTACGCAACGCCGCCCGCGAAGGAGATGCTAATCCGCTCACGGGCAAACGTATTTACAGCGCAGGGTTGCCGGAGTGTCTTGAAAAAGGCCGGAAAATCTTTGAATGGGAAAAACGCCGTGCAGAATGCCAGAACCAGCAAGGCAATTTGCGCCGCGGCGTTGGCGTCGCCTGTTTTAGCTACACCTCTAACACCTGGCCTGTCGGCGTAGAAATAGCAGGCGCGCGCCTTCTGATGAATCAGGATGGAACCATCAACGTGCAAAGCGGCGCGACGGAAATCGGTCAGGGTGCCGACACCGTCTTCTCGCAAATGGTGGCAGAAACCGTGGGGGTTCCGGTCAGCGACGTTCGCGTTATTTCAACTCAAGATACCGACGTTACGCCGTTCGATCCCGGCGCATTTGCCTCACGCCAGAGCTATGTTGCCGCGCCTGCGCTGCGCAGTGCGGCACTATTATTAAAAGAGAAAATCATCGCTCACGCCGCAGTCATGCTACATCAGTCAGCGATGAATCTGACCCTGATAAAAGGCCATATCGTGCTGGTTGAACGACCGGAAGAGCCGTTAATGTCGTTAAAAGATTTGGCGATGGACGCTTTCTACCACCCTGAACGCGGCGGGCAGCTCTCTGCTGAAAGCTCCATCAAAACCACCACTAACCCACCGGCGTTTGGCTGTACCTTTGTTGATCTGACGGTCGATATTGCGCTGTGCAAAGTCACCATCAACCGCATCCTCAACGTTCATGATTCAGGGCATATTCTTAATCCACTGCTGGCAGAAGGTCAGGTACACGGCGGAATGGGAATGGGCATTGGCTGGGCGCTATTTGAAGAGATGATCATCGATGCTAAAAGCGGCGTGGTCCGTAACCCCAATCTGCTGGATTACAAAATGCCGACCATGCCGGATCTGCCACAACTGGAAAGCGCGTTCGTCGAAATCAATGAGCCGCAATCCGCATACGGACATAAGTCACTGGGTGAGCCACCAATAATTCCTGTTGCCGCTGCTATTCGTAACGCGGTGAAGATGGCTACCGGTGTTGCAATCAATACACTGCCGCTGACGCCAAAACGGTTATATGAAGAGTTCCATCTGGCAGGATTGATTTGAGGATAACATCATGTTTGATTTTGCTTCTTACCATCGCGCAGCAACCCTTGCCGATGCCATCAACCTGCTGGCTGACAACCCGCAGGCCAAACTGCTCGCCGGTGGCACTGACGTACTGATTCAGCTCCACCATCACAATGACCGTTATCGCCATATTGTTGATATTCATAATCTGGCGGAGCTGCGGGGAATTACGCTGGCGGAAGATGGCTCGCTACGTATCGGCTCTGCAACGACATTTACCCAGCTAATAGAAGATCCTATAACTCAACGTCATCTCCCGGCGTTATGTGCTGCGGCCACGTCCATTGCTGGACCGCAGATCCGTAACGTCGCTACCTACGGTGGAAATATTTGCAACGGTGCCACCAGCGCAGATTCTGCCACGCCAACGCTAATTTATGACGCGAAACTGGAGATCCACTCCCCGCGCGGTGTTCGTTTCGTCCCGATTAATGGCTTTCACACCGGGCCGGGCAAAGTGTCTCTTGAGCATGACGAAATCCTCGTCGCCTTTCATTTTCCGCCACAGCCGAAAGAACACGCGGGCAGCGCGCATTTTAAATATGCCATGCGCGACGCAATGGATATTTCAACGATTGGCTGCGCCGCACATTGCCGACTGGATAACGGCAATTTCAGCGAATTACGCCTGGCATTTGGTGTTGCCGCGCCAACGCCGATTCGCTGCCAACATGCCGAACAGACTGCACAAAATGCGCCATTAAACCTGCAAACGCTGGAAGCTATCAGCGAATCTGTCCTGCAAGATGTCGCCCCGCGTTCTTCATGGCGGGCCAGTAAAGAGTTTCGTCTGCATCTCATCCAGACGATGACCAAAAAAGTGATTAGCGAAGCCGTCGCCGCGGCGGGGGGAAAATTGCAATGAATCACAGCGAAACAATTACCATCGAATGCACCATTAACGGGATGCCTTTTCAGCTTCACGCCGCACCAGGCACGCCGCTCTCGGAATTACTCCGCGAACAAGGACTGCTAAGTGTCAAACAAGGGTGCTGCGTGGGTGAATGTGGTGCCTGTACGGTGCTGGTCGACGGCACAGCAATAGACAGTTGCTTATACCTTGCCGCCTGGGCTGAAGGAAAAGAGATCCGCACGCTGGAAGGTGAAGCGAAAGGCGGAAAACTTTCTCATGTTCAGCAGGCTTATGCGAAATCCGGCGCAGTGCAGTGCGGGTTTTGTACGCCTGGCCTGATTATGGCTACCACGGCAATGCTGGCGAAACCACGCGAGAAGCCATTAACCATTACGGAAATTCGTCGCGGACTGGCGGGAAATCTTTGTCGCTGCACGGGGTATCAGATGATTGTAAATACAGTTCTGGATTGCGAGAAAACGAAGTAAAAGGATATCCGGCCTGAATTCAGGCCGGATTCACTGAGGTTATGTGTTTAACAACTCATATTTCTTAATCTTGCGATAGAGCGTAGCAATGCCGATGCCCAGTTCATCAGCAACTTGCTTCTTGCTGTTATGACGTGAAAGCGCCTCGCGGATCATTTGCTTTTCCATCTCCTCCAGCGCCGTGCCGCCCGCATCATCGAGTGACAGGTGCGCCTCACTGACCTCTGTTACATCACTTTGCTCCGTTGTGCCATTATTCAGCAGATTTGGCGGCAATAGCGTGCTGTCGATAACTTCACCTGAAGGAACCACGTTAACCAGATATTCCATCAAATTGCTTAACTCGCGCAGGTTTCCGGGCCAACGATGCTTACGCAATATTTCGACGACATCGGGAGCAATGCCAGGATAAACCGATCCCAGACGACGGGTATGCAGATGTAAAAAGTAATGCACCAATAGTTCAATATCTTCCTGACGTTCACGCAGCGGTGGCAGAGTTATCGGGATAACATTAAGTCGGTAGAAGAGATCTTCGCGGAATTTACCTTCGGCAATGAACTGGGCCAAATTCTGATTAGTTGCAGAAATGATGCGAATGTCGACTTGTATTGGGCTACTGGCACCAATCGGCAGAATTTCACGCGCCTCAATAGCGCGCAGTAATTTAGCCTGCAACATTAATGGCATATCACCTATTTCATCGAGAAACAGCGTGCCCGTATTCGCCGCCTGAATCAACCCTGTTTTACCGTTGGCAGAAGCGCCAGTAAATGCGCCTTTAACATAACCGAACAGTTCGCTTTCCAGAAGCTGCTCCGGAATCGCGGCACAGTTGATAGCAATAAAGGGTTTATTCCGTCTTCCGCTCAACTTATGGATTGCTCGGGCGACGACTTCTTTACCCGTGCCGCTTTCACCAACCACCATAACGCTGGATGGGCTGGGTGCAATACGGCTAATGAGTCGTTTTAATTGCCGCATAACACGGCACTCGCCAACCAATTGTTCAATATGTGGTTCATCAGGTGCATTTGCTACAGAAAAACTGGTATGCGATTGGTGAAATGCCATTAAAAATAATTGTCGGCCCTGAATGTTATGCAATTGACCAATGATTAATTCACTTTTATCGTCCCACGAAACAATATGCTGCATATGTCCATGAGTAAAATTACTCTCAAATGTTAATGGTCTGAAACGGATAGGTTTCCCAATAATATTATTTTGTACAACACCAAGTGTTTTTAAGGCAGTCTGATTAACAAACTGAACCCGACTTTCATCATCAACAACTAATACGCCCTGATCCATATTATCGATCATGGTCGCGAATATTTTACTGATGTTATCTCCTGGCCCCTGATCCTCCAGAAGTTTCGAAACAAAAATGGTGGATATATGGCGAACATAATCAGAAAATTCGCGTAAATTATCACTGATATGCTCTTGTTGCTCGTGGGTAACGGCAATCAAACTTATCACCCCAACACAACGATCCTGTAAAATGACAGGCGTACCCAGAAATGCTTTTTCACGGCAATTTTCTTTACTATCGCAACCTTCGCAAAGGGGATCGAAGCGAGACTGTGTCACAACTTTTTCAGTTTTCGTTTCCAGGACGTGGCGGAGCAGGCGTGAGTTGCCGCTCAACTGGCGACCAAGAAACTTCCCATACGCGCCCGTTCCGGCGACGCGACACAAGTTTTCATCAACGATCTCAACCTCAAGCTGCAAAACGCTGGCAAGCATTCTGGCAAAACGCTGAATTGTCGGTTGAATTTGCATCAATACTGACTGCGTAGTAGCAAGCTCCATAGCTTTACCTTCCAGACTTACTTAAAAGTCGATCATTGAAGACGTTGATGGTTCACAGATCATGATGATATTAACTCAGGCGAAATTGGCTTTGATAAAAACATAAGATTTTTATCATTTTCTAATGAAATTATGGAAGAGATATCACATTTCTATATCAATATGAGAATTACGGCGGTGAGTTTATCAAACTGAAGAGAGATCGCCTGTCCCTTTATCTTATTTCTGATACTTAGCAGCAAATAAATAACGCGATAAAAAAAGCCAAACGTTTTCGTATTTTACAAACAACCGGAAGCTGGCATCAATTTGTGATCAACCCCACACATTATCCGTCAAATTAGTCTTTTGCAGCCCCGTGGATAATTCTGGCACACTTATTGTTAGTCCCAGGTATAGCTGTGAAAACACCAATCACTTTGGCAAGTCACAGTGAAATAAACCACTTTGCCTGTCATTCCACTACCGGGACTTTATGATGAAAACTGTTAATGAGCTGATTAAGGATATCAATTCGCTGACCTCTCACCTTCACGAGAAAGATTTTTTGTTAACGTGGGAACAGACGCCAGATGAACTGAAACAAGTACTGGACGTTGCCGCAGCATTAAAAGCACTGCGTGCTGAAAACATCTCAACCAAAGTCTTTAATAGTGGATTAGGTATTTCCGTATTCCGCGACAACTCCACCCGTACCCGCTTCTCTTATGCTTCCGCGCTTAACCTGCTCGGCCTTGCACAACAAGATCTCGACGAAGGCAAATCACAAATCGCTCACGGCGAAACCGTGCGTGAAACCGCCAATATGATCTCCTTCTGCGCCGACGCTATTGGTATTCGCGACGATATGTATCTGGGCGCAGGCAACGCCTATATGCGTGAAGTTGGCGCTGCACTTGATGACGGTTACAAGCAGGGTGTACTGCCACAGCGTCCGGCTTTAGTGAACCTGCAATGCGATATTGACCACCCGACTCAGTCAATGGCTGACCTCGCGTGGTTACGTGAACACTTTGGTTCACTGGAAAACCTGAAAGGTAAAAAAATCGCCATGACCTGGGCCTACTCTCCAAGCTATGGCAAACCGCTCTCTGTACCACAAGGCATCATCGGTCTGATGACTCGCTTCGGTATGGATGTCACCCTGGCCCATCCGGAAGGCTACGACCTGATCCCGGATGTGGTTGAAGTGGCGAAAAACAATGCTAAAGCATCTGGCGGTAGCTTCCGTCAGGTCACCAGCATGGAAGAAGCGTTCAAAGATGCAGACATCGTTTATCCGAAGTCATGGGCACCTTACAAAGTGATGGAACAGCGTACCGAATTGCTGCGCGCTAACGATCACGAAGGCTTAAAAGCACTGGAAAAACAGTGTCTGGCACAGAACGCGCAACACAAAGACTGGCATTGTACTGAAGAGATGATGGAACTGACCCGTGATGGCGAAGCCCTGTACATGCACTGCCTGCCAGCTGATATCAGCGGCGTATCCTGCAAAGAAGGTGAAGTGACTGAAGGCGTATTCGAAAAATACCGTATCGCTACCTACAAAGAAGCCAGCTGGAAGCCTTATATCATCGCCGCGATGATCCTGTCCCGTAAATACGCCAAACCAGGTGCACTGCTCGAGCAACTGCTGAAAGAAGCGCAAGAACGCGTGAAATAACCCCTCGGGCCGATCAGCTGGTCGGCCCTCTATTTCCAGAGGCCAAAAGGATAGGATATGTCCGTTTTCTCATTGAAGATTGATATCGCCGATAACAAATTTTTCAACGGCGAAACATCACCGCTCTTTTCGCAAAGCCAGGCCAAACTGGCGCGCCAGTTCCACCAGAAAATAGCTGGTTATCGCCCAACACCGCTTTGTGCGCTGGACGATCTCGCAAACCTTTTTGGGGTGAAGAAAATTCTTGTCAAAGACGAATCAAAACGATTCGGTCTGAACGCCTTCAAAATGCTCGGCGGTGCGTACGCTATCGCTCAATTATTGTGTGAAAAATATCATCTTGATATCGAAACGCTGTCATTTGAGCACCTGAAAAATGCCATCGGCGAAAAAATGACTTTCGCGACCACCACCGACGGCAACCACGGGCGCGGTGTGGCGTGGGCAGCACAGCAACTCGGACAGAATGCGGTGATTTACATGCCGAAAGGTTCTGCTCAGGAACGCGTTGACGCCATTCTGAACCTCGGTGCCGAGTGCATCGTCACGGATATGAACTATGACGATACCGTTCGCCTGACCATGCAACACGCGCAGCAGCACGGCTGGGAAGTGGTACAGGACACGGCATGGGAAGGTTACACCAAAATCCCAACCTGGATCATGCAAGGCTACGCAACCCTGGCAGATGAAGCCGTCGAGCAAATGCGTGAAATGGGCGTAACCCCGACGCACGTTCTGCTGCAAGCCGGTGTCGGAGCAATGGCCGGTGGTGTGCTGGGTTATCTGGTCGACGTCTATAGCCCGCAAAATCTGCACAGCATTATTGTTGAACCTGACAAAGCTGACTGTATTTATCGCTCCGGCGTCAAAGGCGACATCGTCAACGTTGGCGGTGATATGGCCACCATCATGGCAGGCCTGGCCTGTGGCGAACCTAACCCGCTGGGCTGGGAAATCCTACGTAACTGCGCCACCCAATTCATCTCCTGCCAGGACAGCGTTGCCGCATTAGGTATGCGCGTGCTGGGTAATCCGTACGGCAACGACCCGCGCATCATCTCCGGTGAATCCGGCGCTGTCGGTTTGGGCGTTCTCGCAGCGGTTCATTATCACCCGCAACGTCAAAGCCTGATGGAAAAACTGGCGCTGAACAAAGATGCCGTGGTGCTGGTTATCAGCACTGAAGGCGACACCGACGTGAAGCACTACCGCGAAGTTGTCTGGGAAGGCAAACACGCTGTAGCACCTTAATCACCCTATTGGAACTGCTCCCTGCAAAACGGGGAGTAAAAAATCTGGAGAAAAATAATGGCTAAGAATATTCCATTCAAACTGATTCTTGAAAAAGCAAAAGATTACCAGGCGGACATGACTCGCTTCCTGCGCGACATGGTTGCTATTCCCAGTGAAAGCTGCGACGAAAAACGCGTAGTACATCGTATTAAAGAAGAGATGGAAAAAGTCGGCTTCGATAAAGTTGAAATCGACCCGATGGGCAACGTTCTCGGTTATATCGGCCACGGCCCGCGTCTGGTGGCAATGGACGCTCATATCGATACCGTCGGTATTGGCAACATCAAAAACTGGGACTTCGATCCGTACGAAGGCATGGAAACTGATGAGCTGATCGGTGGTCGCGGTACTTCCGACCAGGAAGGCGGCATGGCATCTATGGTTTATGCCGGTAAAATCATTAAAGACCTCGGTCTGGAAGATGAATATACCCTGCTGGTTACCGGTACTGTGCAGGAAGAAGACTGCGACGGTCTGTGCTGGCAGTACATTATTGAACAATCCGGCATTCGCCCGGAATTTGTGGTCAGTACCGAACCAACCGACTGCCAGGTATACCGTGGTCAGCGCGGTCGTATGGAAATTCGTATTGATGTTCAGGGTGTTAGCTGCCACGGTTCTGCACCAGAACGCGGTGACAACGCCATTTTCAAAATGGGTCCGATTCTTGGCGAATTACAAGAACTCTCCCAACGTCTGGGTTATGACGAATTCCTCGGCAAAGGCACCCTCACCGTTTCTGAAATCTTCTTCACATCCCCAAGCCGTTGCGCTGTAGCAGATAGCTGCGCCGTCTCTATTGACCGCCGTCTGACCTGGGGCGAAACCTGGGAAGGCGCGCTGGACGAAATCCGCGCCCTGCCTGCAGTACAGAAAGCTAACGCGGTTGTTTCTATGTACAACTACGACCGTCCGTCCTGGACTGGCCTGGTTTACCCAACCGAATGCTACTTCCCGACCTGGAAAGTGGAAGAAGATCACTTCACCGTTAAAGCACTGGTGAATGCCTACGAAGGGCTGTTTGGCAAAGCGCCGGTTGTTGATAAGTGGACCTTCTCAACTAACGGCGTATCTATCATGGGCCGTCACGGCATTCCGGTGATCGGCTTTGGCCCGGGTAAAGAACCTGAAGCGCATGCACCTAACGAAAAAACCTGGAAATCTCACCTGGTAACCTGTGCCGCTATGTACGCTGCAATCCCATTAAGCTGGCTGGCAACCGAATAATTACTCTTCACTTATTCCCCTCCGGTTCGCCGGAGGGTTTTTGGAGTTTGCTATGCGCGTATTGATCAAAAACGGCACTGTCGTTAACGCAGATGGACAAGCCAAACAGGATTTGCTGATTGAAAGCGGGATTGTTCGCCAGTTGGGCAACAATATTTCGCCGCAGCTCCCGTATGAAGAAATTGATGCCACTGGCTGTTACGTTTTCCCTGGCGGCGTGGATGTCCATACGCATTTCAATATTGATGTCGGCATCGCGCGCAGTTGTGATGATTTTTTTACCGGTACCCGCGCAGCTGCGTGTGGCGGTACAACAACCATTATTGACCATATGGGATTTGGCCCAAACGGCTGTCGGTTACGCCATCAACTGGAGGTTTATCGTGGTTATGCCGCCCATAAAGCGGTCATCGATTACAGCTTTCACGGTGTGATCCAGCACATTAATCACGCAATCCTCGACGAAATCCCGATGATGGTCGAGGAAGGACTGAGCAGTTTTAAACTCTATTTAACCTATCAATACAAACTCAACGATGACGAGGTTTTGCAGGCATTACGCCGCTTGCATGAATCCGGCGCGATGACCACCGTGCACCCGGAAAATGATGCGGCTATCGCCAGCAAGCGGGCGGAATTTATCGCCGCAGGGTTAACCGCGCCGCGCTATCATGCCTTGAGTCGCCCTCTGGAATGCGAAGCGGAAGCCATCGCCCGCATGATTAACCTGGCACAAATTGCCGGTAACGCCCCGCTCTATATCGTGCACCTGTCTAACGGCTTAGGTCTGGATTATCTGCGTCTTGCCCGTGCGAATCACCAGCCAGTCTGGGTTGAAACCTGCCCACAATATCTCCTGTTGGACGAACGCAGTTACGATACAGAAGATGGCATGAAGTTCATTCTTAGCCCACCGCTGCGTAACGTACGCGAGCAGGACAAACTGTGGTGTGGCATCAGCGATGGTGCGATTGACGTGGTGGCGACCGATCACTGCACCTTCTCGATGGCTCAACGCCTGCAAATTTCTAAAGGCGATTTCAGTCGCTGCCCAAATGGCTTACCCGGTGTGGAAAACCGCATGCAGTTACTGTTTTCCAGTGGCGTGATGACGGGACGTATAACACCGGAACGCTTTGTTGAATTAACCAGCGCAATGCCCGCCAGGCTGTTTGGCCTGTGGCCGCAAAAAGGATTATTAGCGCCCGGTTCCGATGGCGACGTGGTGATTATCGACCCACGTCAGAGCCAACAAATTCAGCATCGCCATCTCCACGACAACGCCGACTACTCGCCATGGGAGGGTTTTACCTGTCAGGGCGCGATTGTCAGAACCTTATCCCGTGGTGAAACGATTTTCTGTGACGGCACCTTTACAGGCAAAGCCGGGCGAGGTCGTTTCCTGCGACGCAAACCGTTTGTCCCTCCCGTGCTCTAACCACTGCCAGGGATCTATACACAATCAAGAATGATGAGTGAGGAAAAATGAGTAAGAAAATTGTTCTCGCCCTGGGCGGGAATGCGCTGGGCGATGACCTGGCCGGACAAATGAAAGCGGTAAAAATTACTTCTCAGGCAATTGTTGATTTAATTGCCCAGGGACATGAGGTCATCGTCACTCACGGTAACGGGCCGCAGGTGGGCATGATTAACCAGGCCTTTGAAGCTGCTGCAAAAACTGAAGCGCACTCGCCAATGCTGCCGATGTCTGTCTGCGTTGCCTTAAGCCAGGGTTATATTGGTTACGATCTACAAAACGCCTTAAGAGAAGAACTGCTTTCTCGGGGCATTAATAAACCGGTAGCAACGCTGGTTACTCAGGTCGAAGTCGACGCTAACGATCCGGCATTCCTCAACCCGACCAAGCCGATCGGTTCGTTCTTTACCGAGCAAGAAGCAGAGCAACTGACAAAACAGGGTTACACTCTGAAAGAAGATGCTGGTCGCGGCTATCGCCGTGTTGTTGCCTCGCCAAAACCGGTTGATATTATTGAAAAAGAAACGGTTAAAGCTCTGGTAGATGCAGGCCAGGTGGTGATCACCGTTGGCGGTGGTGGTATTCCTGTTATTCGTGAAGGTAACCATCTGCGTGGTGCCAGCGCGGTTATCGATAAAGACTGGGCCAGCGCCCGTTTAGCAGAAATGATTGATGCCGATATGCTGATCATTCTGACTGCGGTAGAAAAAGTGGCCATTAACTTCGGTAAAGAGAATGAACAGTGGCTCGATCGCCTGTCATTAAGTGATGCTGAACGCTTTATCGAAGAAGGTCATTTTGCGAAAGGTTCTATGCTGCCTAAAGTGGAAGCTGCCGCCTCGTTTGCTCGCTCTCGCGCAGGTCGTGAAGCACTGATTACCGTATTGAGCAAAGCGAAAGAGGGGATTGAAGGCAAAACCGGAACGGTGATTTGTCAGTAATTTTAAGGCCGGGGGGGTAATACCATCCGGCCATTTTCATTTAAGCCACTTCCAGCACTTCTTTTGTCGCTTTCACGCCCTGATGCATCAACATCATTAACGCCTCAAGTACGCCGCCGCCAATCGCCCGGGCTTTATCAGAAACGCTGGTGAAATCAGCCGTTTCACCACGAGGATCGATATCACCAATTTTAAAACCACCGACCACTGCCAGGCCGTCGTTCAACAAGCCACGCACCATCCCCGTCAACGGTGCTTTAATTTCATGCTCACCAATCCAGGCAATCACATCGCCCTCTTTCACCAGATCGCCTAATTTCACGTTGGATCGCATAATGCCTGCAGCAGGAGCACGGATCACCCGTCGGGTGGTATGCCCCATAATATTGCCAGGAACACCGGTATTCTCCTGCGCACAACCAGAGTAAATCACCTGACCGAGCCAGTGCCCGCGATTTGTTTCAATTACCGCATGACAATCCTTCCCTGCAGTAAAGCCCGGCCCAAGCGCGATTGTTACTGGTGCCATATCTGCCCGCGTTCCCAAATTCTGTTTCGCCAGAATAGCGTCCACCACGCAAAGCGGTTTCAGTTCATCAAGCAATGAACAGGCGGGATCTACCATCACAGGGATGAATCCGCGTTCGGTAAGTTTCATCGCTTCCGCAGAGCTGGTTGCCAGGCGAGCAGTAACGCCTTCGACCGTCATTTCGCCATCGAACACGGCCTGGGCAAACGCCACGGTACAACGAATCACTGTCGGTTTTTCCACTTCCAGCATGATCACTTTAAAACCCGCATGATACAGACGTAGCGCCACACCACTGGCGATATCTCCCGCACCGCGAATCACCACCAGCTGGTGTCCGGAAGGATGAGAAGGTTTCATCATCAGCCCACCCGGCGCGTTATTTTTCACCTGTAATATTTCTGCCAGCACGCTGATGGCGATCTCCTGCGGCGTTTCCGCACCTATGTTGTAACCAACGGGCGCATGTAAACGGGCAATATGTTCTTCAGCCACGCCTTTCTCACGCAATTGACGCAGGAAAAGCTGAACCTTGCGGCGACTTGCCAGCAACCCCAACCATGCAATGGGCTGTTCAATGAGTTTGTCGAGGGCTTCACGATCCTGATTATTCGTGGCAATCAGGACAAAATTATCAGGGCGAATATCCAGTGCTTCCACTGCCGCACCAAACGACTCAGCATGGAGAAGCGTGGTTGATGGAGGGAATAGTTCAGGATTGAGGCTTTCGCGATAAATATCGGCAACGGCAATATCAAATCCTAATAGCGCCGCACTCTGGGCTATCGCCCGGTTGACATGCCCCGCGCCAATCAACACCAGACGTGGACGCATACCATGGACGCTGATAAATACTGACATTGCACCTCCACAATCTGACCCGACAGCATCCGCACCGTTACGAGCCATACGTCCATGGAATAATCGCGGCTTACGTTCCTGCAATGCCTGAAGTGACTCTTCAATCACCTTCCGCTCAACCATTCCGCCACCAATTGTACCGACGATAGAACCATCGGCGCGCACTAACATTTGTGCAGAATGGCGGGGGGTTGAGCCTCGGCTATCAACAATTTGCGCCATCGCAAACGGACAATTTTGCTCTTCGAGTTTTGCAGCCTCTGTGAAAATATTCATACCAACCTCAATGGATATCCTTTCAGTAACCCGGAATACCCGGGCCGCTAATTCACAAATCTGCGCGCGATTGCAGGATGTTCTTGTATATCGCCCAGCCAGATTGCCTCTACGTCGTGTTGTTGCAGCGGTTGAAGGAGCTCGCTTTGCGCAATCGCATTCTCACATTGAGAAAAACGGTTAATGAACCAGACTCGCCGACAACCTTGCGGTACGTTTTTAAACGCCCCCTGAGGGTGGCGAACCAGCGCAACGAGATCGCTCAGTTGCAAGGTTGCATCAGGTGTTAACCCGGTAATATCAGCAAACTGCGACCAGCGATGGACATTTTCTGTGCTCACTTTCGCGCCCAAAATATGTCCTCCCATCACAGCAATCACGCAGCAACTGCTTTTGGGTATGCAAGGTTCGTGCTCATCAGGCGCTTTTAACGGCATTCCACGCGAGCCATCTGCTTCAATGAGAATTACGTCACACTCTGGTCGTTGCACCAGTGCATCAATCGCTTCTGGCGTAAATCCCTGCACTTTTCCCTGGTTCGCTTTCCAGCTGTGAAAACAAAATGAAATGGGGGATGTAAGAGACGCATGAGGAAGCATGGCGGGATCACGACAGAAAACCACGGGCCAGTGAGACGTTGGCATAAACATATGTGTCGTCGTCGTGATTAACACACGCCTGCCGCTAGCCTGGAGCAGTTCTGCCAGCCAAAAAAGCAAGCTGGTTTTCCCCCCAGCACCAACAACAGAAATCACAGTGGGACGTTTCTGCGCACCTAAATCAATGACTAATGCCGATGGGTCAACTATACTTTTCACGAGTCTTTATGACCTCTCTGGGATAAATTATCCCCAACTTAATCCATCAGGAAGTAACGCAATTATCAGGCGTTATTAGCCCCTATAAATAATGGAACCACTATGTCAGCCATCGACTGTATAATTACCGCTGCCGGATTATCATCAAGAATGGGGCAATGGAAAATGATGTTACCCTGGCAACAGGGGACAATTCTTGATACAAGTATCAAAAATGCGTTGCAGTTTTGTAGCCGAATTATTTTAGTCACCGGCTATCGTGGTAATGAACTGCACGAACGTTATGCGAACCAGAGCAATATCACTATTATCCACAACCCAGATTATGCGCAGGGTTTACTAACATCAGTAAAGGCCGCAGTACCCGCAGTGCAAACAGAACATTGTTTTCTCACCCACGGTGACATGCCAACCCTCACCATCGATATTTTTAGAAAAATCTGGTCGTTACGAAATGATGGCGCAATACTGCCACTCCATAATGGCATCCCCGGCCATCCGATTTTAGTGTCAAAACCATGCTTGATGCAGGCAATCCAACGACCCAATGTCACCAATATGCGTCAGGCACTCCTTATGGGAGCTCATTATTCCGTCGAGATAGAAAATGCAGAAATAATTTTAGATATTGATACTCCGGACGACTTTATTACAGCGCAAAAAAGGTATACTAAAATTTAGAAAATGTAGTTAAACGATTGCGTTCAAATATTTAATCTCTCCAGCACTCTTTATCATAATGATAAGGAATCACTGATTTTGAGAAAAGAGAAAAAGTGATAAATGGGCTGACAATAATAATTTTCAGGAGTGATTTTAATTCTCATTTGGCACCTGTGAGTTCATTCACAAAAAGCCTTTAAGTTTCGAGCCGCCTCACATTTTTTTATATTTCCCGCCAAACCTGGCAAGAGTGGTGCGATTGTTGCTCTATCCCCCTAAACCACCGGATTTCTCAACACCGGTCACTCAATGATATCTGTATAAGCTAAGGAGAGGGTTATGGGGGATATTATGCGTCCCATTCCGTTTGAGGAACTTTTGACGCGCATATTTGATGAATACCAACAACAACGCTCAATCTTTGGTATTCCCGAGCAACAGTTTTACTCACCTGTAAAAGGTAAAACTGTTAGCGTCTTCGGTGAAACCTGTGCCACTCCCGTCGGCCCTGCCGCTGGCCCGCACACGCAGCTCGCGCAAAATATTGTCACTTCCTGGCTGACTGGCGGACGCTTCATCGAACTAAAAACCGTCCAAATTCTTGACCGCCTGGAGCTGGAAAAGCCCTGTATCGATGCCGAAGACGAGTGCTTTAACACCGAATGGTCTACCGAATTTACCCTGCTTAAAGCCTGGGATGAATACCTCAAAGCCTGGTTTGCCCTGCACCTTCTCGAAGCGATCTTCCAGCCTTCTGATTCCGGTAAATCGTTCATCTTTAATATGAGCGTTGGTTACAACCTCGAAGGTATTAAGCAACCGCCGATGCAACAGTTCATCGACAATATGATGGACGCATCTGACCATCCGAAATTCGCGCAATATCGCGATACGCTGAATAAATTACTCCAGGATGACGCATTTTTAGCCCGCCACGGATTGCAGGAAAAACGCGAAAGCTTGCAAGCCTTACCCGCTCGCATCCCCACCAGTATGGTGCAGGGCGTCACCCTCTCCACCATGCACGGCTGTCCTCCGCATGAAATCGAAGCCATTTGCCGCTACATGCTGGAAGAAAAAGGGCTCAACACCTTTGTGAAACTTAACCCGACCTTACTGGGATACGCGCGTGTTCGTGAGATCCTCGATGTCTGCGGTTTCGGTTACATAGGCTTAAAAGAAGAGTCATTTGATCACGACCTCAAGCTGACGCAAGCGCTGGAAATGCTGGAACGTCTGATGGCACTGGCAAAAGAAAAATCACTCGGCTTTGGCGTAAAACTGACTAACACTCTCGGCACCATCAACAATAAAGGCGCACTGCCTGGTGAAGAGATGTATATGTCAGGCCGTGCGCTGTTCCCGCTCTCCATCAATGTTGCAGCAGTTCTCTCTCGCGCCTTTGACGGCAAACTGCCCATTTCTTATTCCGGTGGTGCCAGTCAGCTGACTATCCGCGATATTTTTGATACAGGTATTCGCCCTATTACTATGGCAACCGACCTGCTGAAACCTGGCGGCTATCTGCGCTTAAGTGCCTGCATGCGCGAGCTGGAAGGCTCCGACGCCAGGGGGCTTGACCATGTTGACGTCGAACGCCTGAACAAACTGGCAGCAGACGCGTTAACCATGGAATACACCCAGAAACACTGGAAGCCAGAAGAGCGTATTGAAGTGGCAGAAGACCTGCCGCTGACCGATTGCTACGTTGCCCCCTGTGTTACTGCCTGCGCTATCAAGCAAGATATTCCGGAATACATCCGTCTGCTTGGCGAACACCGCTATGCCGACGCGCTGGAACTCATCTACCAACACAACGCTCTGCCCGCCATTACCGGTCATATTTGCGATCACCAGTGCCAATACAACTGTACCCGCCTGGATTACGACAGTGCGCTGAATATCCGCGAACTGAAAAAAGTCGCGCTGGAAAAAGGTTGGGATGAATATAAGCAACGCTGGCACAAACCCGCCGGTTCTGGTTCACGCCATCCGGTTGCCGTGATTGGTGCAGGTCCGGCGGGTCTGGCAGCAGGTTACTTCCTTGCCAGAGCGGGCCATCCGGTTACGCTGTTTGAACGCGAAGCCAATGCGGGCGGCGTGGTGAAAAATATCATTCCTCAGTTCCGTATTCCTGCAGAGTTAATTCAGCACGATATCGATTTTGTTGCCGATCACGGCGTGAAATTTGAGTATGGCTGCTCACCCGATTTGACCGTTGAACAGTTAAAAAATCAGGGCTTCCACTATGTTCTGATTGCCACCGGCACTGATAAAAATAGCGGTGTGAAACTGGCGGGCGACAACCAAAATGTCTGGAAATCACTCCCCTTCCTGCGTGAATACAACAAGGGTACAGCGCTCAAGCTGGGCAAACATGTGGTCGTTGTCGGGGCGGGTAACACCGCAATGGACTGCGCTCGTGCGGCGTTACGCGTTCCAGGCGTAGAAAAAGCAACGATCGTTTACCGTCGTTCACTGCAAGAGATGCCCGCATGGCGCGAAGAGTATGAAGAAGCGTTGCACGACGGCGTGGAGTTCCGTTTCCTGAATAATCCGGAATGTTTCGATGCTGATGGCACCTTAACCTTGCGCGTTATGTCGCTTGGCGAACCCGATGAGAAAGGTCGTCGCCGTCCGGTTGAAACCAACGAAACAGTAACACTGCATGTAGACAGCCTGATCACCGCCATTGGTGAACAGCAGGATACTGAAGCCCTGAATGCGATGGGCGTGCCGCTGGACAAAAACGGCTGGCCAGACGTCGACCATAATGGCGAAACTCGTCTGACTGACGTCTTTATGATCGGCGACGTACAGCGCGGACCATCCTCCATTGTCGCTGCTGTCGGAACCGCGCGTCGGGCGACCGATGCCATCCTTAGTCGGGAAAATATCCGTTCCCACCAGAACAATAAATACTGGAACAACGTCAATCCGGCGGAAATCTATCAACGTAAAGGCGATATCTCTATCACGCTGGTGAACAGTGACGATCGTGACGCGTTTGTCGCGCAGGAAGCCGCTCGCTGCCTTGAATGTAACTACGTTTGCAGCAAGTGTGTGGATGTCTGCCCGAACCGCGCCAACGTATCCATTGCGGTCCCAGGCTTCCAGAACCGTTTCCAGACGCTGCACCTCGACGCTTACTGTAACGAATGTGGCAACTGCGCTCAGTTCTGTCCGTGGAACGGTAAACCTTACAAAGACAAAATCACCGTCTTCAGCCTGTCGCAAGACTTTGATAACAGCAGCAACCCTGGCTTCCTTGTGGAAGATTGCCGGGTACGCGTACGTCTGAATAACCAAAGCTGGGTGCTGAACATCGACAGCGAAGGCCAGTTCGACAACGTACCACCGGAGCTGAACGATATGTGCCGCATCATCAGCCATGTCCACCAGCATCATCATTATCTGCTGGGCCGCGTGGAGGTGTAATCATGTTGATTCTGAAGAATGTCACCGCAGTACAGTTACACCCGGCGAAAGTGCAGGAAGGCGTTGATATCGCCATCGAAAATGATGTGATTGTCGCTATCGGCGATGCCCTGACGCAACGCTACCCCGATGCCAGCTACAAAGAGATGCATGGTCGGATTGTGATGCCGGGAATTGTCTGCTCGCACAACCATTTTTACTCGGGGCTTTCCCGCGGAATTATGGCAAACATCGCCCCCTGCCCGGATTTCATCTCAACGCTGAAAAATCTCTGGTGGCGGCTCGATCGCGCCCTTGATGAAGAGTCGCTCTATTACAGCGGACTGATTTGTTCCCTGGAAGCGATTAAGAGCGGATGTACATCGGTTATCGATCACCATGCCTCTCCGGCGTATATCGACGGGTCGCTCTCCACATTGCGCAACGCATTTTTAAAAGTTGGCCTGCGCGCGATGACCTGTTTTGAAACTACTGACCGTAACAACGGCATCAAAGAGTTGCAGGAAGGTGTAGAAGAAAACATCCGCTTCGCCCGTCAGATTGATGAGGCGAAGAAAGCAGCAACCGAGCCGTATCTGGTGGAAGCACATATCGGCGCTCACGCGCCGTTTACCGTGCCGGATGCCGGTCTGGAGATGCTACGTGAAGCCGTGAAAGCCACAGGCCGTGGTTTGCATATTCACGCTGCGGAAGACCTTTACGACGTTTCCTACAGTCACCACTGGTACGGCAAAGACCTGCTGGCACGACTAGCGCAATTCGATCTCATCGATAGCAAAACGCTGGTCGCTCATGGGCTGTACTTGTCGAAAGATGACATCGCCCTACTCAATCAGCGCGATGCGTTCCTGGTGCATAACGCCCGTTCAAACATGAACAACCATGTCGGCTACAACCATCACCTTAGCGACATCCGCAATCTGGCGTTGGGAACGGACGGCATTGGTTCGGACATGTTTGAAGAGATGAAATTTGCCTTCTTTAAACATCGCGATGCGGGTGGTCCGCTGTGGCCTGACAGTTTTGCCAAAGCCCTGACTAACGGTAACGAACTGATGAGCCGCAACTTTGGCGCGAAATTTGGACTTCTGGAAGCCGGTTACAAAGCTGATTTAACCATTTGCGATTACAACTCGCCGACGCCGCTGCTGGCAGACAATATCGCCGGGCATATCGCTTTCGGTATGGGCTCAGGCAGCGTTCACAGCGTGATGGTCAATGGTGTGATGGTCTATGAAGACCGTCAGTTTAACTTCGATTGCGATTCCATTTATGCACAAGCCAGAAAAGCCGCTGCCAGTATGTGGCGTCGGATGGATGCGCTGGCATAAATGACAGATGCCCTCTTCCCGCAGGGAAGAGGGTTAAATAAGGAAAGAAGATGATTGAACAATTTTTCAGGCCCGACTCTGTCGAACAGGCGCTGGAACTGAAGCGCCGCTACCAGGATGAAGCCGTCTGGTTCGCCGGGGGCAGCAAACTCAACGCTACACCAACCCGTACCGATAAAAAGATTGCCATTTCCTTACAGGATCTGGAACTGGACTGGGTTGACTGGGATAACGGTGCACTGCGGATTGGCGCAATGTCTCGCTTGCAGCCACTGCGTGATGCGCGATTTATTCCTGCAGCGCTGCGTGAAGCCCTCGGTTTTGTTTACTCACGCCATGTTCGTAATCAGTCGACCATTGGTGGTGAAATCGCCGCCCGCCAGGAAGAGTCGGTGCTGCTTCCCGTCCTGTTGGCACTGGATGCTGAACTGGTTTTTGGCAACGGCGAAACGCTGTCAATCGAGGACTACCTGGCCTGCCCATGCGATCGCCTGCTAACCGAAATTATCATTAAAGATCCGTATCGCACCTGTGCGACCCGCAAAATTAGCCGTTCTCAGGCAGGTTTAACCGTCGTGACGGCAGCCGTTGCAATGACAGACCACGACGGTATGCGAATTGCGCTGGATGGCGTCGCCAGTAAAGCACTGCGTCTGCATGATGTCGAAAAACAAAATCTGGAAGGCAATGCACTTGAACAGGCTGTCGCCAACGCCATTTTCCCGCAGGAAGATTTGCGGGGCAGCGTGGCCTATAAACGCTATATCACGGGAGTTCTGGTAGCCGACCTGTATGCCGACTGCCAACAGGCTGGGGAGGAAGCCGTATGATCATCCACTTTACTTTAAATGGCGCGCCTCAGGAGCTAACCGTTAATCCAGGCGAAAACGTGCAAAAGCTGTTGTTTAACATGGGAATGCACTCTGTACGCAACAGTGATGATGGCTTCGGGTTTGCCGGTTCTGACGCAATAATCTTTAACGGTAATATCGTTAACGCGTCCTTGCTTATTGCCGCACAGTTAGAGAAGGCAGATATTCGTACCGCAGAATCTCTGGGCAAATGGAACGAGTTAAGTCTGGTTCAACAGGCAATGGTTGATGTTGGCGTGGTGCAGTCTGGTTATAACGATCCAGCTGCAGCTCTGATTATCACCGATCTTCTCGATCGCATCGCCGCACCTACCCGCGAAGAGATCGACGACGCGCTTTCTGGTTTGTTCAGCCGCGATGCTGGCTGGCAGCAATACTATCAGGTCATTGAACTGGCGGTTGCACGTAAAAATAATCCGCAGGCCACCATTGATATCGCTCCGACTTTCCGTGACGACCTTGAAGTCATTGGCAAGCATTATCCTAAAACTGATGCCGCGAAAATGGTGCAGGCGAAACCCTGCTATGTTGAAGACCGCGTAACGGCTGACGCCTGCGTCATTAAAATGTTACGTAGCCCACACGCTCACGCACTGATTACTCATCTGGATGTCAGCAAAGCTGAAGCCTTACCGGGCGTCGTTCACGTTATTACTCACCTGAATTGCCCGGATATCTACTATACCCCGGGTGGTCAGAGCGCACCGGAACCGTCACCGCTTGACCGCCGTATGTTCGGCAAGAAAATGCGTCACGTCGGCGATCGTGTTGCTGCGGTCGTCGCAGAAAGTGAAGAAATTGCGCTCGAAGCATTGAAGCTCATCGACGTTGAATATGAAGTGCTTAAGCCGGTAATGTCGATCGACGAAGCAATGGCGGAAGATGCGCCTGTCGTGCACGATGAACCGGTGGTGTATGTTGCTGGTGCGCCAGATACTCTGGAAGATGATAACAGCCATGCAGCCCAGCGCGGCGAGCATATGATCATCAACTTCCCGATCGGTTCTCGCCCACGCAAAAATATCGCTGCCAGTATCCATGGTCATATTGGCGATATGGACAAAGGCTTTGCCGATGCCGATGTGATCATTGAGCGAACCTATAACTCAACGCAGGCACAGCAGTGCCCGACTGAAACACATATCTGCTTTACCCGGATGGACGGCGATCGTCTGGTTATCCACGCCTCCACCCAGGTACCATGGCACTTACGCCGCCAGGTCGCGCGCCTCGTAGGCATGAAACAGCATAAAGTTCATGTCATTAAAGAGCGAGTTGGCGGCGGTTTTGGTTCCAAACAGGACATCCTGCTGGAAGAAGTGTGCGCCTGGGCAACCTGCGTGACCGGGCGTCCGGTACTGTTCCGCTACACCCGTGAAGAAGAGTTTATTGCTAACACCTCTCGTCACGTCGCGAAAGTCACCGTCAAACTGGGAGCGAAAAAAGATGGTCGCCTGACGGCAGTGAAGATGGATTTCCGCGCCAACACTGGCCCTTACGGCAACCACTCACTCACCGTACCGTGTAACGGACCGGCGCTGTCGCTGCCGTTATATCCGTGCGATAACGTCGATTTCCAGGTCACCACCTACTACAGCAACATTTGCCCAAATGGTGCTTATCAGGGTTATGGCGCACCGAAAGGTAACTTCGCTATCACCATGGCATTAGCGGAACTGGCTGAACAGTTACAGATCGACCAACTGGAAATTATCGAACGTAACCGGGTACACGAAGGGCAAGAGCTGAAAATTCTCGGTGCAATCGGTGAAGGTAAAGCGCCGACCTCCGTTCCTTCCGCCGCCAGCTGCGCACTGGAAGAGATCCTGCGTCAGGGTCGCGAGATGATCCAATGGTCTTCACCGAAACCGCAAAATGGTGACTGGCACATCGGTCGCGGCGTCGCCATTATCATGCAGAAATCGGGTATCCCGGATATCGATCAGGCTAACTGCATGATCAAACTGGAATCGGACGGCACCTTTATCGTTCATTCTGGCGGTGCGGATATTGGTACTGGTCTGGATACTGTAGTGACGAAACTGGCAGCAGAAGTGCTGCACTGCCCACCGCAGGACGTGCATGTTATCTCCGGTGATACCGATCATGCGTTGTTTGATAAAGGCGCATATGCCTCGTCCGGTACTTGCTTCTCGGGTAACGCGGCGCGTTTGGCAGCGGAAAATCTGCGGGAGAAAATTCTGTTCCACGGCGCGCAAATGTTGGGTGAGCCAGTGGCAGATGTTCAACTAGCAACGCCGGGCGTCGTGCGCGGCAAGAAAGGCGAAGTTAGTTTCGGGGATATTGCCCATAAAGGCGAAACCGGCACCGGCTTTGGTTCACTGGTGGGAACTGGCAGTTATATCACGCCTGATTTCGCCTTCCCGTATGGCGCAAACTTCGCTGAAGTTGCCGTCAACACGCGTACGGGTGAAATCCGCCTGGATAAATTCTACGCCTTGCTGGATTGCGGTACACCGGTCAATCCAGAGTTAGCGTTGGGACAAATCTACGGTGCCACCCTGCGTGCTATCGGCCACAGTATGAGCGAAGAGATCATTTATAACGCCGAAGGTCACCCGTTAACGCGTGATTTACGCAGTTACGGCGCACCGAAAATTGGTGACATTCCGCGTGATTTCCGCGCTGTGCTGGTGCCGAGCGACGATAAAGTCGGCCCGTTCGGGGCGAAATCGATCTCGGAAATTGGTGTAAATGGCGCAGCTCCGGCGATTGCTACCGCAATTCACGATGCCTGCGGCATCTGGTTACGCGAATGGCATTTCACACCGGAGAAAATACTCACCGCGCTGGAAAAAATATAAGTAATAAATGGCCGCTTCGGCGGCCTGTTTCTCTGTTTGAACGATGACTAAATAGTGACTGCGAAAATGAGATAAGCCGTTCTCAAGGCGTCCTGCGCCCCAAATTCGTGGGAATTTATTTTACTAATTCAGATGATCAAATTTACTTTAAAAGGAGTGAAGGGATGTCTGATATAAACAATGCAGGTTCTGACCTTATATTTGAACTGGAGGATCGCCCTCCCTTTCATCAGGCTCTCGTTGGTGCCATTACCCATCTGTTGGCAATTTTCGTTCCGATGGTAACCCCCGCGTTAATCGTGGGGGCGGCCTTACAGCTTTCCGCTGAAACAACTGCCTATCTTGTTTCTATGGCGATGATCGCCTCTGGTATTGGTACCTGGTTACAAGTAAACCGCTACGGCATCGTCGGTTCTGGCCTACTCTCAATTCAGTCAGTCAATTTTTCATTTGTTACGGTCATGATTGCGCTGGGCAGCAGCATGAAAAGCGACGGTTTTCACGAAGAGTTAATCATGTCGTCGCTTCTCGGCGTCTCCTTCGTTGGCGCATTTCTGGTTGTCGGATCTTCATTTATCTTGCCCTATTTACGTCGGGTTATTACGCCTACCGTCAGCGGTATTGTGGTACTGATGATCGGCTTAAGCCTGATTAAAGTCGGCATTATCGATTTTGGTGGAGGATTTGCAGCCAAAAGCAGCGGTACATTCGGCAATTACGAACATCTCGGCGTTGGTTTATTGGTTTTAATTGTGGTGATCGGCTTTAACTGCTGTCGCAGTCCGTTGCTACGCATGGGAGGGATCGCCATTGGGCTATGTGTCGGCTATATCGCATCGTTATGCCTGGGCATGGTGGATTTCAGCAGTATGCGCAATTTGCCGTTAATCACCATCCCGCATCCGTTCAAATACGGCTTTAGTTTTAGCTTCCATCAGTTCCTGGTGGTTGGCACGATTTATCTGCTTAGCGTGCTGGAAGCTGTCGGCGATATCACCGCCACGGCAATGGTTTCCCGCCGCCCCATTCAGGGGGAAGAGTATCAGTCCCGACTGAAAGGCGGCGTGCTGGCAGATGGTCTGGTTTCTGTTATCGCCTCCGCTGTCGGTTCATTACCATTAACCACGTTTGCGCAAAATAATGGGGTTATTCAGATGACTGGCGTCGCTTCACGTTATGTCGGGCGAACCATCGCGGTAATGCTGGTTATCCTCGGTTTGTTTCCGATGATTGGCGGCTTCTTCACGACCATTCCCTCGGCAGTTCTGGGAGGCGCAATGACGTTGATGTTTTCCATGATTGCCATCGCTGGGATTCGCATAATCATCACCAACGGTTTAAAGCGCCGAGAAACACTTATTGTCGCCACTTCTTTAGGTTTAGGACTTGGCGTCTCCTACGATCCCGAAATTTTTAAAATATTGCCAGCCTCTATTTATGTACTAGTTGAAAACCCTATTTGTGCTGGCGGGTTAACTGCGATTTTATTAAATATTATCCTCCCTGGTGGCTACCGACAGGAAAACGTTCTGCCTGGTATTACCTCAGCGGAAGAGATGGATTAACAGTAAAGGAGTCAATGATGTCAGGAGAACACACGTTAAAAGCGGTACGAGGCAGTTTTATTGATGTCACCCGTACGGTCGATAACCCGGAAGAGATTGCCTCTGCGCTGCGGTTTATTGAGGATGGTTTATTACTCATTAAACAGGGAAAAGTGGAATGGTTTGGCGAATGGGAAGACGGAAAGCATCAAATTCCTGACACTATTCGCGTGCGCGACTATCGCGGCAAACTGATAGTACCGGGCTTTGTCGATACACATATCCATTATCCGCAAAGTGAAATGGTGGGGGCCTATGGTGAACAATTGCTGGAGTGGTTGAATAAACACACCTTCCCTACTGAACGTCGTTATGAGGATTTAGAGTACGCCCGCGAAATGTCGGCATTCTTCATCAAGCAGCTTTTACGTAACGGAACCACCACGGCGCTGGTGTTTGGCACTGTTCATCCGCAATCCGTTGATGCGCTGTTTGAAGCCGCCAGTCATATCAATATGCGTATGATTGCCGGTAAGGTGATGATGGACCGCAACGCACCGGATTATCTGCTCGACACTGCCGAAAGCAGCTATCACCAAAGCAAAGAACTGATTGAACGCTGGCACAAAAATGGTCGTCTGCTATATGCGATTACGCCACGCTTCGCCCCGACCTCATCTCCTGAACAGATGGCGATGGCGCAACGCCTGAAAGAAGAATATCCGGATACGTGGGTACATACCCATCTCTGTGAAAACAAAGATGAAATTGCCTGGGTGAAATCGCTTTATCCTGACCATGATGGTTATCTGGATGTTTACCATCAGTACGGCCTGACCGGTAAAAACTGTGTCTTTGCTCACTGCGTCCATCTCGAAGAAAAAGAGTGGGATCGTCTCAGCGAAACCAAATCCAGCATTGCTTTCTGTCCGACCTCCAACCTTTACCTCGGCAGCGGCTTATTCAACTTGAAAAAAGCATGGCAGAAGAAAGTTAAAGTGGGCATGGGAACGGATATCGGTGCCGGAACCACTTTCAACATGCTGCAAACGCTGAACGAAGCCTACAAAGTATTGCAATTACAAGGCTATCGCCTCTCGGCATATGAAGCGTTTTACCTGGCCACGCTCGGCGGAGCGAAATCTCTGGGCCTTGACGATTTGATTGGCAACTTTTTACCTGGCAAAGAGGCTGATTTCGTGGTGATGGAACCCACCGCCACTCCGCTACAGCAGCTGCGCTATGACAACTCTGTTTCTTTAGTCGACAAATTGTTCGTGATGATGACGTTGGGCGATGACCGTTCGATCTACCGCACCTACGTTGATGGTCGTCTGGTGTACGAACGCAACTAATAATAAAACTTTAACATCCTCGTGAGGACATCATTATGTCTGGAGACATCCTACAAACACCGGACGCACCAAAGCCACAGGGCGCGCTGGATAATTATTTTAAAATTACCGCTCGTGGCAGTACCGTTCGTCAGGAAGTACTGGCTGGCTTAACGACCTTTCTGGCCATGGTTTATTCCGTTATCGTCGTTCCGGGAATGCTGGGCAAAGCAGGTTTTCCTCCCGCAGCTGTGTTTGTTGCCACCTGTCTGGTCGCGGGCTTCGGCTCGTTGCTGATGGGGTTGTGGGCCAATTTGCCAATGGCGATTGGTTGTGCGATTTCCTTGACGGCATTTACCGCATTCAGTCTGGTACTCGGGCAACAAATTAGCGTTCCTGTCGCACTGGGCGCGGTCTTTCTGATGGGCGTCATCTTCACCGCCATTTCCGTAACCGGTGTGCGTACCTGGATCTTACGTAATTTACCGATGGGGATAGCCCACGGTACAGGTATCGGTATCGGCCTGTTTCTGCTGCTGATTGCTG
>ERZ808040.400-NODE-400-length-38520-cov-5.455948_pt1 | contig 38520 bp, 29 predicted proteins | sample MGYA00380191_ERZ808040 | MGnify/ENA primary metagenome ERZ808040 (study PRJEB31490, sample SAMN06133395) | mouse gut metagenome | isolation source: J6 | host: mice | place: China: Chengdu | collected 2015-05 ...
TAGAAAATATAACGGGGTGGGCTACACCCTTAAGCTATCTGAGCTAGTCAATGTCATTACCCTCTTGTTAGGATATGAGAACACTAGCGTTGACAGTAGTAAATAAAATTTAGGAAAGGAAAAGCTATATTTCTTTCTCAAATGTAATCATTTGATATATTTGATTACGTTTGTTCATATTTTATATAGCAGGAAAATATCGATGTTACATCTAATACCAAATGATCTGCCCCAAGCACTCGAAAAGTTAGCTTGGCTAAAAGCAAATGGCTATAACACAGCTACCAGAGAAAGTGTCATCAACGACATGACGCAAGATGGTGTCCAAGATATGCTCGACACAGCACTTGAGGGTCCATATTGGGGGACCGCGTGGGAAAAGCCCGATATGATCTTAACGATTACGGGAAGTCTGGGAGAAGAGATCGCCAAAGTTTATCCACGAAAAGGATTTGAGACCTTTTCACAAGATCTAGCAGATAATGATCTGCTCTACTGGCGTAATTTATCGGCTCAAGTCAGTGGAGCGATCGGCAACGATTAATAGCGATCACCGTTGATGATTTTTAACCATAACATATTCCCCCTAACTTAACCAGTACTAGGACACAAGTTTCATATACCCATCTGCTTACATTGCTGGTATACCTAGAAAAAGCCTATATATTAAGAAAAACTTAACTTTATATTTTCAAAAATTCTAAAATTTTTCTTGCATTTACAAATTACTATGGTAGAATTTAAAGTAATTTTTGCAAGGGGGAAGAATACAATGGTTAAATTTAGACGTGTTCGTGCGTTTGACACTGAAAACTTGGCTAAAGACATGACTATCGTAAAAAAGGATATTCAAATCTCTGGTCATAAGATCAAAAATGTGCCAGTTCAGCTTGAAGATTCGCAGTCTGAAGATATTAGTTACCTTATTTCAGACCCTATCTTTAAACATCTATATTCGATTATTCGAAGAAGCACTGAAGGTGTTGAATTCGACTTTGACAAGCTCTAAAATCAGTCAAATCTATTAATTTAAGAATTACCTGCGCATCTTTACTTTGAAAGGTGCGCTTTTTATTTTGTTTTGTCGAAACCGCTTACCAAAAACTGTATAATAAAAGAAAAGACCATTGGGGGGATTTAGATGCAAACCTTTACTGTTGCCAAACAATACTTGTATTATAGGTTCTCATTAGCTTTTATCACTTACACACTGCTGCTTTTACTGGGATATTTTTTACTCCAACACTTCGATCATGGCAATTATTTTCGACTCACCTTATTTTTTTGGAGTATTGTTTTTGTTTTAGATTGTCTACGTAGCTTTTTTTATTGGAAATATGCTCGACTCAGTTTTAGTTCTACAGCCGTCATCGTTACCAAAGGCCGTTTCTTTTACTCAAAAACTACGATCCCGCTTGAAAAGATATATATTGTTTCAGAAAGTACAAATGTCTACTTACAGCTTTTCAAATTAAAAAGACTAAATTTTCAAACGATCGCACAGGCAGCTAGTTTTGCCGGGATCACTGAAGACTTCCAGCTTCCCGTGAAAGTAGGTGGGCGTGATGAAGGCTAGACATCAATCGGTGAAATATTTTGCAGTCAAATATACGGAATTTTTTGTCCGTAACGGTCTGATCTACTTGCCCTTGCTGGTTTTTATCTTCATTCTTCCCAATTTTTGGACACTTTTACTTTTCCTGGGTTATACTAGCTCACTCATTGCGATTTTTTTACGCTATTTCACTACCACCTACCGCATTGAGGCTGATACTTTGACGCTCACAACTGGGGTCATTGCAAAAACAACGCTCAAACTCAAACAAGCTGAGCTCAGCCACACGCTTTCAAACTTCCGCGTCGAACAGACTATCTATCAAAAATTATTCCGCACGCAAGGTATCCAGATCTATCTCAACAACAGTACCACCGAAGAAGCAATTGAGTTTTTTGCTTTGACCCCTGAGCAGTTAGCGCAATTACAGGAATTTTTAGCCGCGTTCCAGCCCGCTACGGAAATAGTTGCAGAAAACAAAGCAAGCCTCATTGAAAAATCACAAACTGATTTCCTAACAATTGTAAAAACTGGCCTTATTTCCACACGATACTTAGCTTATTTGGCCTTAGTCCTTCAATTAGAAGAGCAGTTTCCACAGCTACAACGTTTCTTTGATCTCACGGCGCTATGGTTTTGGGCGGTCTTAGTCAGTGGTGCGCTCTTTTTTAGTCTCGCTTACCACTATATAAGCTTTGCCAAGTTTTCGTTATGGGAAACTGAGCATAATTTTATCGTTAAAAATCATTTCTTCACCACTGACCAAAATACGATCCCTAAGTCTGCGATCGTTGGGCTAGAGTTGAACAGTGATCTTAATCGTCGACTCTTTAAACTGACCTGTATTACCGCGATCTTGGCTAACAGTGATACTGATCAAGACGAAAACCGCTCCAAAAATTTCTTATTTCCTCTATTACCAACACATGAGCTCTTACCGACTTTAGCCCGTTATTTCCCCCGGATCCCGCGCGAACTTTTTGAGCTTCCAAGCTATCGGCCTAAGGTTCGCTACCAGCTAGGATATTTGCTAAAAATTGGCATTCTAGGGGCAAGCTTATACTTTATCCTGCAATTTTTCATGAGTTGGCTCAGTGCTTTAGGCGTGATCGTTACAGGGATGCTTTTGTTGTCACGTTTATTATTTGAACCACTAACAACACGGATGGCTCATACCCCAGACTACTTTATCTTTACCAGTGGTCTCATCAATAAACGGACTTATATCTTACCTCGAAAAATGCTCGCGAGTATCAAAACAACAGACTATCTTGACATCATTGTTGGTTCGACGTTGACCTTTACCACGACTGACGGCAAAACGATCAGGCTGCTTAGCACTGACGAAAATATTTTATAACAGGAATTCTTTATTCCTCACTAATATTAAAAACGCCCGCGACACTAAGTCACAGGCGTTTTAATATTTATCTAGAACCTATTTTATTGGTAAATCAAATCATCGTATTTAACTTCTGCTTGTTGTTCTGCTAAAGCTTCAGTTTGATAATAAACTGTGTTCGTCCATGCGCTAGCTCCACCACCAACTACTACGACCGGTGTTTGCTTGCCATCGATCAACTCGGTATGAGCTGCATAGAAAGTTCCAGCCCCAGCAGTTTGGTACCATCCACGAACATTGATATAATTCAAATCATTTTTCGTAACTTCACTGGCAACTCCCCATTCTTGGCGTGCTTCTTGCACAGCGCTATCTGTGTCAAATTTTCTACCGTTTCCTGGACGATATAAGATCGTTTTAGCAGGCTTTTCACCTTCGGACGTATAAACAATCTCATGTTCACTAACTTCTAGCTTAGACATTTTACCATAGCTTTTGGCATACCAAGTTCCCCGCATTGCAACCGGAGTAGTTATATAACCGTTTCTCCCGTCGCTGTAAGCATCATCAGTTGCTGTTTTTTCGTTAACTGAGCCAACTGTTGTCGTTGGTCTGCCATTATAAATATTGGCAAAATTTTCTTTTAAATCGTTATTTTTTGTTTGTGTCCAGTTATTTGAAGCAGTGTTTGTTTCGTTTACAAGTACGATCGGAGTGCCATCTTTGATCGTAAAGGCATAAGTGATACTGCCACCAGTATTTTTATTGTAATTATATAGTGCAACGACAGCATAACCCACTTTTTGAGTTCCTTTTGGATCCCAGACAAGTTCTGCAGGCTGACCATCAACTGTTGCCGTTTTAAACTCAGTTGGGTAGACAGTTCCATTAGCAGTAGTCAAATTGGTTTCTCCCGTATATTGCGTGTACGTTTGATCCATCACTTTTTCCCACTGCTTGATAAAACTACTTAACTCAGTATCCTTTTGAGTCGTCCAAGCACCGATTTTCGTAGCTGAGGCCTTCGCTCTTGTGCTTGAACTGGTGGTCTTCACAGTGGATGAACTTTTATTTGTACTTTCTTTTTTTGCTGCAGAGTTACTGCTACATCCAGCTAAAACGAGCGATAGTAACAATATTCCCAAAATGCCTTTTTTCACGATTTTAAAATACCCCCCTATACTTCTTCACCATTGATCTGGAAGATGATCTCAGGAAATTCTTCGGTCCCATTCTTACCTTCCATAAATTCTAAGGCATCCCGTCTAGTCTGCGATAGATCAACACCCTGTTGTTTAGCAGCAAAGATGCAACCACAGTAACATTGACGGTAGATGTCATATTCCTTACACATCTCAACTGAACGCCGATAACCATTGCCCTTTTTAAAATCACTTGGCAAGTAATTGACGTCGTAAAAACGTTGGATCTCGATCCCTACTGAATTGATCGTTTGGGAGTTTTTGTGTGGACTGATCGTCAATGCGCTCCCAAAATAATCAAAACCCAATTCGACTGCTTTTTTGGCTACCATGTCTAACCGGTAGTCAAAACAAGCTTTACAGCGATCGCCACCTTCAGGCTCTTTTTCTAACCCACGTACTGCTTGGAAATATTCTTGGGGTTTATACGGAGCGGCCACAAATTGCACGTTATTTCCGGTCTTTTCGTTGAAATCATGGATAAATTTTTGTTGGACATATTCACGCCGTTGGTACTCCGCCCGGGGGTGAATATTTGAATTAGCAAAATAGATCGTCACATCCGCAAATTCTGTCATGCGCTCAAGTGTCGTCGTACTACATGGAGCACAACAGGAGTGCAGTAAGATCTTGGGGCGAATTTGGTCTTTTTGCCATGTTGAGACCATCTTCATCATGACTTTATCGTAATTGATCTTTTGGTTTAGATTCATTTTTGCCAAAATATCTTGCAGATCGATCAAAACCCTGACCCTCTTTCAATAAAATTTCTATTTTACAGTATATCACACTATTATCGTGTATAATATTTTTTAGAAAAGAGGGCTCCCTATGCAAAAATATCGCACTAAACTACACCGTTATACTATTATCCTAACTATCATCACCCTGATCGTTAGTGGGATCTTCATTGTCTGTGCCTTGAATAACGTTTCAAAAATGCTACTATTAACACTATTTTTATTGCTATTTTTCACCTTAAGTTCATTGATCAGTGTGATCTTCATGCTCTATCTCCCACGTTTAGAAAAATTCTTAGCTAAACGGCGCAAACAAAAAAAGGCCACTGACAAAAAGCGACCGTAATGCATCTACGCTATATACTCCTAAGATCAAAGCGACTAAGGTGATCACACTGCGGTCATGGGCCGATAGTTTGTCTTCTCGTGACCAAACTTCACCAAATAAAACATCATCATTTAATTGGGCAAACTTAGGCGCAAAATTTCCCAGGTTATCCCGACCAGCTGTTTGTTTTTCTACCATTCGAAGTAGCTAAATATAACTATTTAACTTTGAAGCAAACTGAGACTTGGAAGATCGTTGTGCGCAAAACACACCGGCTCGCAACTAACACAACCGTTACAGGGGCTGATCTAAAAAATGAGACTCTTCTCTTACCTAAACGCGGGATCGTTCGCAACGAACTTAAAACTTGGCTCAAAGCGCTCCCTACTAGTACCAATATTTTAGGTACCAGCAATCTCTTAGGCAATGTTACGACTTTAGCAAGACAAAGTGGCGTTTGCCTAATATGTGTTAAAGGTGCCTTTGAGATGTTTGATACCTCTGAACTTGTCTTTATCCTCTTTGCTCTACTTCGTCACAGTAAACACATTTTAGCGTGGCGTAAAAATATCGAATTATCACTCGCAGCCCAAGAGTTTATCGAGTTTGTTAAAAATAATAAGCTTTAATCATCGAGTTATTTTAATTATTTTTTCATAATTCTCTAAAGCGTGCTATAATCCATATAAGGCGATCTAATCAGCCTACAAAGGAGGAATTTTTATGACTGATCTAGTTGATCTTGACTGGGAAAATTTAGGGTTCGACTACATGGAGCTACCCTATCGTTATCGAGCACATTATAAGGATGGCCAGTGGCACAAAGCTGGCTTGACTGAGGACGCAACGATCGCGATCAATGAAGGCTCACCTGTCTTTCATTATGGTCAAGCTGCATTTGAAGGCTTAAAAGCGTATCGTTGTAAAGATGGTAGCATCAATCTTTTCCGGCCTGATCAAAATGCAGCGCGGTTACAACGAAGCTGCCAACGTTTATTGATGCCAGAAGTGCCGACAGAGATGTTCATCGACGCTCTAAAGCAAGTGGTAAAGGCAAATGAAGCCTATGTTCCTCCATATGGTTCAGGTGGTACCCTTTACTTACGTCCAAATATCATCGGGGTCGGACCAAATATCGGCGTTCATCCCGCTTCTGAATACATCTTTACCGTCTTTGCAATGCCTGTTGGTAACTACTTTAAAGGTGGGCTCCAACCTACTAACTTCTTAGCGGCTAATTACGACCGGGCTGCTCATAAAGGGACTGGTCAAAGTAAAGTTGGCGGTAACTATGCAGCTAGTCTCTTACCCGGGGCTGAAGCCAAAAAACAAGGCTTTTCTGACTGTATCTATTTAGATCCACTTGAACATAAGAAGATCGAAGAAGTTGGTTCAGCTAACTTCTTTGGGATCACTAACGATAACAAGTTCGTTACCCCAAGCTCCCCTTCGATCTTGCCAAGTATCACCAAATATTCATTGCTCTATCTTGCCAAAGAGCACCTAGGGATGGAGACTGAAGAAACCGATATCTACTTAGATGATCTTGATCACTTAGTCGAAGCTGGTGCCTGTGGGACGGCGGCTGTGATCTCTCCGATCGGTGGTTTCCAGATCGGTGACAAGTTGCACGTCTTTTATTCAGAGACAGAAGTTGGTCCCGTCACCAAGAAACTCTATGATGAATTGACCGGGATCCAATTTGGCGATAAAAAAGCGCCTGAAGGTTGGATCGTTAAAGTTTAAACCTATAACAAACAAAAGACACGATCACAAAAATGATCGTGTCTTTTGCTATATTTCCTACTATTTCCTAATTATTGATCTTTTCGTTTTTTATCAAGTAACGATCCCAGTCCTAAAAGAGAAGCTAACATTACAAAAAATGTTCCCACAATTGATGGCTTGGTTTGTTCACCTAATTGTGGTAATTTTGTTAGTTCTAGATCTTTAACATCCTCATTTTTGGTTGTTTTTGATAGCGCCACAGTTTGGTCAACGTGTGGTTGTTTAGTTGACATTGCTGGAATATCTGAAGCACTTGGTAAGTTTGAGCTTTCTGATATGACCGGATCTTTTGGTAATGTTGTAGTTCCTGGGTCTTTTGGCGTTGTTGGCTCAGTTGGTTCTGGGCTCTCAGGTACATCTGGCTCAGCTGGTCTCACTGGAGGTGTTGGGATTTCTGGCAACTCTTCACCGACCGTCATAGTTTGCCAAATATAATTTACAGGAGCATCTTTTCCGGTAGCTTGTAAGCTGACCTCATATTCTTTTCCTGCTAACAGGCCTTTCAAGGTCAAAATACCAGCCGTGCCTGTAACTTGATATGCTTTAGTCCCATATTTTTCTTTAGCAATTAAAGTATATTCAGCAACTTTTGCTGGATCGACTCCAGTGACTTTAGCTAAATCAAAACTCATAGTCTGTGCCTGCTCATCATAACTAATAGCTGGTGTTTGTGGGATCGAAGTCGTTGTCGTTGGTACCAGATACTCTAGTTCTTCGATATGACTACCATACTGACTTAAGCCGAGACCTTGGATAAAGAGTTTAGTTAAAAATAACTGTCCATTTGGTCCTGGATGAAGTGGGATCCCATCCGTAACGAACAAATTCTCTTTTTCCCATAGATACGGGTATTTATCTACTAGCTCCTTAAATGGCGTATATTGATCGATCAGTAGCAGATCTTCATTTTGTGCTGCGATCTGTTTGATCATTTCGATAAACTCAGGGATCCGCTCTGCTCGACCAGCTTGAAGGGTTGGGGTCGGAGTGCGTAGGATGATGAAAGCATTTTTCTTACGCGCTTTTTCGATCAATCGTTGCAACTGTTCTTTAAATTGTTCTGGAGTCAATTTAGTATTGGCTACGTCATTTGTCCCTAACATGATCGAGATCACATCAGGTGAATATTTATCTAACCGTTGCTCAATCTGGGCCAAAGTACTTGCAACCGTTGCCCCTGAAACAGCTGTATTTAAAACAACATCTTGTGTCCGTCCAAGATCATCAGTTAAATATTTTTCAAATGACTGCGCGATTCCATCATAACCAAGTGTCCAAGCTGCTGCATGCGTGATCGAATCTCCCATAAAAAGCCAAGTCATACTTTGCTTATTTGCTAAAAGATCTTTTAATCGCTGCTGATTTTTATCTAATGTTTGGGTTTTCACACTTGCAGTTGTTTGATCATTTAAAGTACCCGTAACTGTTTTTAACTGATTTTTACCATCAGCACTCGTTACGACTAGTTCATAATTTTGCCCTGCAAAAGCACTTAATTCAAGTGAAGTTTTGTCCGTAAAATCACCCGTTAAAGTCTGCGGACCGATCTTTAGTTCATAATGCCAAGCCCCTTGACCTGGTTCGAGCGCCAACTTACCATCACTGTATGTCGCTTTTGGACTTTCTTTTAAAAACTCGGTTGCTTCTAGCTTAGCATTTAGATCTAATGTCACATTATTTCCCGGGTAACCTTCCGTTGTTTGAAGTGTCGCCTTGGCTAATTGTCGTCCAAGCTCTAAGTGTCCCTTGGCATTTAATGTCCCATCATCATTTAAACAATTTTGTTTAAACTCATCATTATCTGTCGCCAAAAAATGATCGACTAAAACGATCTTATCGATTCGATCATCGTTACTATATTTAGCGATGACTGCTTTTGTAGCTTCGATATAACGTTTGATCTGCTCATTTTTAGCATCATCTTTAGTTGCATATGGCATCTGTAAGACGACAAAACCATCTACTAAAGCACGATCGATAAAGGCGCTCAATGTTTGCTGATAAGCTGTCAGATCCTCTTTTTGGAGTTCTTCCTCGCCTAAACAATAATCCGCGGCTTTAGGGTTATATTTAGCAACTAATTCATCATAATTAGCCAGGATCGTAGCTAGATCCAACCCTTTTTGCGCAGTATTGATCGTATAGCGTTGCCGTCCGAGTTCAGTTTCTGATTTTGTCCACCGAATATACTCTTCGAATTGGCCAACATAATTTCTAGCGCCTCCAGTTTGATCAAATCCTCCTTGAGTCGTTTCACCTCCGACAAAGACCCAAGTTTTATCACCGGCATTTTTAGCAAACATTTCAGTGATCGCAGCTCCTGATTTGATCTCGCCGATAAAGCCAACTGTATGTTTAGTCGTATCTGTTGCACTAAAACCGTATTTGTTGGCGATCGTCGTTTTCGTTGTCTGTAAGCCTACTTTGATCTGACCTGTATCAGTCTTCTTTAGCTGATAACTAAAGACAAGTTCATTAGTTCCATCACCACTCACATAAGTAGCTTCTTCTTGTTTATCGCCAATCTGAAGCGCTAATTTTTGTTCACCAGTAATAAAAACTGGAGTATCGAACTTAACTTTGAGCAACAACTGATCACCCTTGATCTCTTTTTCAAAGCCACGCAAAACAACAGCATCTTCACGGATTTTTGTAGCTAATAATTGCTCAAGATCAAAAGTCTGGTATTTGATATGGCCATTATGCTCATATGCAAGCCCAACTGTTTTTTGATCAAGTTGGACTAAGCTCGAATATGCAAAACGAAACGGTTCAAAAACATTGGCACTTAGCCATTTGATCGAATCATCACTTTGAATTTCACCAATACGCAAGATCCCTTTATTTCGTTGGTTGCGCACTTGGATCTGTTCGCCTTGAGGATCACCTAAAGGATTAGATAAGACAACATATTCTTTACCGTTTAAGTTAACATGGAGCGCCGAAAGATTGACATAAGGTTCAGGTAGATCGGTCACTGTTAACTTATCATTCCAAGTTTGACCATAGTCTGTACTTGAAGCGATTACGATCGTTTTACCTGTGTTTCGCATAAATTGCAAAAGATGACCATTGTTTAACTGAATGATCTGATTTTCTGATAATTCAGTAACTGATGTATCAAAATCTTTTGAATTTGTCTGCTGACCATTACCAAAAATCCGTCCGTCATTTGGTGATTCACCCCGATGCCAAGTCTGACCACCATCATCACTGTAAATATTAGCACTACTTTGCCGTCCCATCCCCGCACCTTGCTGATTAGTATAATAGATCGGGAAGATCAACCGCTTCGTTGTTGTTCCATCATCATGTTTTACTTCGATCTCATTTCCAGCAGCTGCTCCAGTTCCGACAAAGCCCATCCAGTCTTCTTTGATATCTGGTGTCAGATCCATCGGTGCTGACCAAGTTTGACCTTGATCTTCACTTGTCAATAGCCATAAAAAACCTGTTAGAGCAGTAAACAATGGTGCTGTTTTTGAACCAGGACGCGTCACGCCATTTTTATCACGACCACTGCGTAAATAAATATTACCTAAATAGGTCGCAGGAGCCCCATTTTTCCCTGTTTGATAAAGATCTCCCTTGGTGCTAAAAGCTGTTGCAAAATTACCTTCATCAACATACATATCAGTCGCATTTCCTTTAGCATCATATACGATCCCATTTTCACGCACGGTATAAGTCTGATTATTGAAATCAGTGAGTTTTAAATAATTTTTTCCGTTGATCTGTTCGTAGGCTGAACCAGCCTTTGAATTGACCGCCCCTTGCGATTCAGGGTAGGCATCAACTAAAAGATAAAGCTTACCATTAGAGTCGGTCAATAATGTTGGGTCGAGCGTAAAAGCCGATTGCGTCATATTAGTATTCCAATCAGCTTTACTGTAATTAGGCGTAAAATATGGTTGTGTAGCTAAATCTAAGACAACGATATTATCGCTCCATGTTTTACCATCATCATGACTGATCCTAACAACTGTTGCTACATCGCCCCAATCGTTATAGTGCTTCTTTCTTGCATCAGCAACTGCGACAAGTGTCCCTTGAGGGGTTTTAACTAACGAGGGGATCCGATATTCAAAAACGCCTTCAGAATATTTATCAAAAAGACTCCCTGCCGTTGATCCTTTACGTGCAGTCGCTTGGTGAAGGGTAGCGATCATTTCAGCATCGGCTGGCTGATCTGACACGATAACTTGATCGAGCTTTCCTTTTAATCCCCATTGACATGCTGAAACCCCATCGTATTTCCGTAAGACCGCGCCTAAAGTTAAAGTATCTACTTTATTTGCCCAACTAAGATCACTCAAAGCACCTGTAAACTCAGTCGCTCCAAGCTGATTTCCATCCAGATACAGCTTAACTTGTTGCCCGGTAAAAACATAACTGAGTGTGTGCCAATCTGAATTGCTCAATCCGCTTGCCTCAACTGCAAATTTGACGATCGGTTTTCCTCTAAATTCTAAACCAACATTATTATTTTTCGTGTCTAAATAAAACGTTGCATATTCATTTGAAGTCCCCTTAACAGAAAGCGACATCAAGGCTAAAACTTGTGAATTTCTCACGATCGTATCGTCAGGATCTAACTGATATCTAAAGGTAAATGTTCCTTGCCCTAAGTGCATGATCTCAGCGAGTTTGTCTTGTAAAGCAGCACTATTTTTTTCAACTTCAGCTTGTGTTCCATCAAATTGGTGGTCATTAGTTTCCAAAATAACTTTATTTTCTGGAACTACTAAACTTGTCGCATGGATCTGTTCTGCTGGCAATTCAAGCAACACAGTACGTCCACCTTTAGTTTGATAACTAAGGCCATAACTTGTAGCACTCCCGATGACTTGTGTTGGATCTTGCCATGAAAATCCTTGCGGTAAAGCAACACTTGCTAAAGTCTCACCATCTTTTCCAACTAACCCAGTAGCTGGTAAGATCGTTAGATGCGCAACTTGGCGGACCACTTTTGCTGTTGGGGTCTTTGTCAGATTGATCCCTTTAGGAACAGCACTATAGTAAATATTGTAAACTCCTGGTGCTAGATCTTTTAACTTAGACTGGTCGCCACTGCCAGAAACTTGTAAGGTCGAATTTGTATTTTGACCATTATTATCAAACATATATTCATCTTCGACTGAATAATCAAGTTGGTAATTTTTATCACTGACACTTACCCCTGCTAAAAGATCGGGTGTGCTTTGCGCCGTCATCGTGATATCTTTGACACCTTCAATTTTAGGTACTGTTGCATAATAGGCTTCTGCAGCTGCTTTTTGTTCATCTGATCGATAATATCTAACATAATCAATGACAAATTTAGTATCATCTTTACCTAGATAATATCCTGCATTCTTAGCCCAATTCCCACCAGTCGCTAAATTTAATTGTATATATTGTGGTTTGTTGAAGCAAGCAGCCGCTGCTTTTGCCCGTTCATCTGTGGTCAGATCTAATGTATTATAAACGACTCCGTCAACGTACCACTCGATCTTATCGGGCGACCAGTTGATCCCAAAGGTATGGAATTCATTATAGAAATCCTCGTTTAGGCTGATATTGCCTCCCATTTCGTAAGGCGAATAAGAACCATCCTTGTCAGCATCACCTTTAGCGTAATAAAAATGCGGTGTACCATAAACTTTCTTATTACTTTGATCGCCTTCGGCCACTTCGCCAGCATGTTTACCATTAGGACCACCGATCAGTTCCATAATATCGATCTCACCAGTACTTGGCCAACCATAACCTTGTGATGCAGAAATATCACCATCTAACGTAAAATCAGAACCTAATGTCCAAAAAGCCGGAAAAGCTCCTTTACCACTAGGCAATTTAGCCCGCATCTCAATTTTTCCATAGAGGAACTCTTTTTTCCCAGCGGTACGCACACTACCAGAATCATAGATCACTTCACGACCGTTTGTACCTCCGCGTGGGTTGGTATATTGATCTTCTCCCTTGCGATCAGTGACCTGCAAAACCAGTTTCCCATCTTCAAGATAGACGTTATCTTTACTATCCGTATAGTGTTGTTGCTCATTACCACGTACACTACCTAATTCATAATCCCATGTATTTTGATCAAGTTCGGCTTGATCAAAATTATCTTCCCAAACTAGCTCATAGTTTTCGTCTTCTTTAACACTGACATTATCTATACTTGCCCCGGCTTTCATGTCAGTTGCTTGTGTGACTTCTTTAACTAATCCGATATAGGTTTGGGATGTTGTCGCTGTAAACGTGAATTTTTTGTGTGAAAAATCACCTTTGACCCCAGTTAATTCAAGTTGGTGTAAAACTCTACCTGGCTTACCATTTGTGACCTCTTTAGCAACTAAATACATCCCTGAAGAAATATCAGTATCCAATCTCACATCCGCTTCAAATGAATATTCTTTTCCAGCCGTCGTTGAGATATTTTGAAGAACAGAACTCTCTGGTGCTGTGCCCGTGATCGTTGCATGACTTCCCGTCTCATCAGTCGTTACCTTGGCGTTACCATCAGCTGAATATTCCCAACTATCTTTATTAGCTGTATATTCGCCCTCAAAACCCCCATTGTCAACTTTATTTAAAGCATCTTCTTTTTCTGAGCGCGCTTGTGGAACTTCTGTTTGCGCTGTCGTAGCTGGAGTTACTTGTTTTGGATCGATCTGTGAACTTACTTGTAATCCAGTAGTCGGTGGCTGTTCAGCAATTGCGTTCGTTTGGGCATCATTTTCTTTAGTAGTTGCTACTTTTGGACTTTCAGAAAACGTATCAGCTTTCTTGGACGTATCTGTTACATTAGCTTCATTTGAAACAGTCGTTGCTGTAACTTGTTGGGGTTTGTTAGCAGTCACTTTGGGGTCAGTATCTACCGTATCAGCTTTAGCTAAGGTACTCCCAAAACTTAGACCCACTCCGACTAAGACCGAGGCTACCCCTACACTTAACCGCTTGATCGTATAACGATTTTGCTTAGTCGCCTGTCGTTGTAAATGTAGTTGCTTATTTTTCTTAGAAACCATCTACTTACTCCTTTTTAAAACGCTTTCTTTATTTGGTATCAAAAAGAAGCTGTGCCTTATCCAAGCGCCGCCTCTTTATAGCAGTTATTTTTGAGCTATATATTCGTACAATTCGACTAATTCTTCAGCTAAATCGACAAAAGTGATCCCCGTCATTAGATGATCTTGGCTATGGACCGTAAGTAATGTCATTTGAACTGTCTCACCTTTAGCTTCATTTGTTAACATCTCAGTTTGAGCATTATGTGCATTGGCTAGCTCTTGCTTTGCTTGTTTTAACTTTTCCTGCGCTACACTAAAATCCCCTGCTTTAGCAGCTTTCAACGCTTCCATTGCACAACTTTTTGCATCGCCACCATACATGATCAAGCCCATAACAGCTTGTAGGGTTTTTTCATCCATAATTTTCTCTCCTATTTGAGTAATCCTTGAGCTAATTTCAAAACATTTTCCCCATTCATCATGCCATAATCTCCCATTGGGATCACTTCGACTGGGATCTGTTTTTCAGCAAATGTCTCTTTAAACTCGTCTAACATAAAGCGAACTTGGGGCCCTAATAAGATAACATCGATAGATTGCTCTTCAGTTTGCTTTTTTGCTTCCGAAACAGGAACTGCAAAGATCGTAGCTTCGATACCTTGTTTTTTTGCTGCAGCTTGCATTTTTGTTACTAGTAGACTTGTACTCATTCCAGCAGCACAAGCTAACATGATCGTTGTTTTTGCCATTTCATTTCCCCCTAACGATTGATCGAACGTGCGATCGCTGAAACTGTATGCCGAACTCCGCGGATCGCTTTACTTAATTCATAAATATTTTCTACTGGAGCTACACCACCATAGCCCGCATCACCAATATGTTGGATATCTACACCACAGATCTTATTTACCAAAGCGATCTCTTTGATCGTTTCGATATCAGAACTTTCTTGACTAGTCCCGATCGCTGATAACACTAGACCACCTTTTTGATGGACCAATGACACAACTTGACATAATTGAGATTGGGTAAAGCCTGGGACCGTTCCAACAGCTGGCACTAAGATAATATCAGCCCCCGCTTCAAGCAATTCACTTGTAACTTCTAGATCTACGACTGGTTCAGCGACTCCTGCACCGTGCATCTTCCCTGCAATGATCAAACCAGAAAAAGCACGCTTAGCTTGTACGATCGCATCTTTGATCTGGGCATTAGTTACACCAGTACCAGGATTTCCCGTCAAACAGACAAAATCAAACCCTAAAGTCTCGATCCGTCTAAATGTATCTGAAGTTGCTTTACGCCCAGCTGAAATATCCAAACGATCCTCTGCCATCTTTGCGTTTTGATCAACTGGTTCAAGGTTCACTCCCAAAGGACGGCCAGTCAGTTCGTGTAACTTAGCTATCATCTCATCGGTTTTTGCCTTCAAACCAGAGATCTTAGGTTCAAAAACATCAACTCCATTTAATAACAACAAGTCAGCTCCAAAAGCACTAGCAACTTCTGAATTAGTGATATCTTCAACAAAACATTCCCGAGGCGCGAAATTTTCTGATAAAACTACGCGTCCTTCACTTGCTTTGATACTTTGCTTTAACTCCTGTGCACTCATCTGTAAAACTTCAGATGTATCAGCACTTATCAAACGTTTGACCATTACTTTTCCTCACTTTTTGCTTCTTCTTTTTTAAAGGTTTTTTCTAAGTTCAAAATAAATGGTAGATATAATAACACATCTAAAACGATCAAAACGATCTGGACCACGGACCCCATTATGCTACCAGTACATAAAAAGCCACTGATGATCGGTGGTGTCGTCCAGCCTGGTTCTGCATAGATCAGAGGTAAGATCCCCACTTTGACTGCTGCATATGATATCAACAAGTTCATCAATGGTGCCAAGATAAATGGTACGATCAATAATACATTCAAAACAACCGGTACCCCAAACATCGTTGGTTCATTGATGTTGAAAAAACCTGGGATCAATGTGATCGGTGAGAGAGCTTTGGCACGTTGACTAGCTTTTTTACGACGTGCGATCCAAGCTAAAGCGATCACTAAACCGATCGTAGCCCCAGCACCACCGATATAAATAAAATTATTGATAAATGGTGTCGTAAAAATATGCTGTAACGGTTCGCCCATTTTGTGAGCTTGCACATTATCATTTAAATTTGCGATCCAGATCGGTTCCATGATCTTGTTGACGATATTACCACCATGAAGTCCGACGAACCAAAAGAGACTATTACATAAAACTAAGATCACAACGCCTAAAATATTATTTCCTAGCATTCCCAATGGCACACCTAAAATGGTCTTTGCTAATAAGTGCATATCAGGCAATTTAAAATGATCTAATAAACTGTAAACTAATAACCAAAACGAAACTAGCACTGCGCCTGGAATGATCGCACTAAAACTCTTAGAGACAGCTGGGGGAACACTATCAGGAAGTTTGATCTCAATATCGTTATTGATAAACCACTGATAAACGTAACCATTGATCAGGCCTAAAATGATCGCAACAAACAAACCTTGTGCTGTCATGTATGAGGTCAAGATCGAACTACCATCTTTTGAAGTTAAAAATGGTGTAACTACGATAAAACATGACAGTGAGACGATACCAGCCGAGACCCCGTCAGTCTTATATTGTTTCGCCAAACTGTAAGCGATGCCAAAACTGGATACTAGACCAATCAAACCAAAACTACTATCTGAACCTTTGTAAAGGTAAGCGCCAATACCAGCATCTGTCAACCACTTTTCAAACGGGGGGATCGAAAAGCCAGTTGCTAAGATCATAAAAAATGATCCAATGATGATAAGTGGCATTGATAAAATGATCCCATCTCTGATCGCTACTAAAAATTTGTTATTTCCTAATTTCATCGCAAATGGCATCAATTTATCTTGAATACTTTGACCCTTATTACTCATTTCTTGCTCAACTCCTATATTTTTGTCTGAATCTCCTTAACTCAATTAATAAATCACCAAAAATAAACAATACCCCCTGTTATTTATATTTTTAGTTATAATTTATTAACAAATGAATTGTAATACACTTTTTTGATTTTTGTCAACAATTTAGTTATAAAATCCAACAAATCAAAATTCTATTTTAAAACACATTGATCGTAGTATAATAGTGATTGTCAGCAATATAGTTACTATCCATCTATCTAAAATAAATTATTTTTTATTGTTAATTTTAACGAAAGGACTACGATACATGGCACTTACAAAAAAACAACGTGAACTTTGTGCTAAGATCTTAGACGAAGTGTATACAAACGGTGCGATCTCACGGATCGATATCGCTAATAAAACAAATATCACACCAGCGACGGTCAGTTCACTCACTAGCCAAATGGTCGAGGAGGGCTTACTATACGAAGCAGGAGAAACTTTTGATAAAAAAAATAAAGCAGGTCGAAAAAAGATCCTGCTTTCGATCTGCCATGATCATAGCTATTTCATTGGTTCCGAGATCTCAGAACGGTATTACACTTTTAGTCTGACAGATAATCTGGGAAAGATCATCGCTCAAACAACCTATCCTTTAGTAAACAATGAGATCCATCTAACTAGTGAATATTTCATCAGTAAACTTCAAGAATTTTTGCTTGCAAGTCCAGTTTCGATCAAAGCGATCGGGATCGCCTTACCAGGACATTTCAACTATATAAAAGCCGACCAGATCGTCACCAACAATCCCTTATGGCAAAATTTTTCACTAGCTACGATCAAAGACGCATTTGACCTACCAGTGTTTTTCTCAAATAATGTTAATTGCATGGCGCTTTCAGAAAAACTTTATTCACCTGATAAAGAAGATAATTTTCTCTTCTTTAATCTTGCACGAGGCATCTATTGCTCCTATGTCTACTGCGGTGAGATCTTTTGTAAGCAAAATTTTTTAGTAGGTGAGATCGGGCACACAAGTGTTTCTTTGCAAGGAGATCTTTGCGAATGTGGTAAACGTGGTTGTCTTCAAACTTATGCTAGTGAGACTTGGCTCTTAAAAAAAGCCGCTCTACTCTTTGAAAGTTCGACTACGACTTTTTTACGTCAACTAGCCACTAGTCCTAAAGATATCACTTTGCAGACACTATTGACGGCATATCGCTTAGGGGACTCTGGGGTCATTTTATTGATCGATACTGCGATCAATTATATTGCCCTGTCGTTACTTAATATGACGATGATCCTTGACTCAAGTAAAGTTTTTATCCGTGGCAAACTATTTAGTGAACCAATGATCAAAAAACAATTACTATCTTTGTTAAACTACGAATCATCGCTTTCATCTATGACAAGCGCTAACCAATTTATCGTCAAAAATTTTGACATCTATACCGGTTCGATCGGTGCAACTGCTTTAGCACTAAACAGAACTCTATTAAATAAACTTTAAATAAAAAGAGGACTTCAAAAAAATTTTTGAAGTCCATTTTTTACTTACGTTTATGTTTGACGACCGTAAAGAAATGCAGTGTGATCGATAATAGAATAAAAAAGATCACCACAAAAGAAATATAATTGTTCCAAAATCCCAGTGTTTGGCCTAATAGATGTAGGACACCCGTTTGGATCAACATCGTGATAAAAGCCATTACTGCCACAATGAAAAATAACTCGATATAACGTTTCACAGTCTGATCATCCTTTCGCTGTAAAGTACCAGCTTTTTGGCCTAAGTGGCTTAACTCAACTTGCTTTTTAGCCGATAAAGTCGTTAAAAAATATGTATTGGTTTGAACTGCCTCACCTGCTTTGATCAAGCCTAAAGTTGTCATAACTTTATCCATCGTGCGCAAAGCTGCATCAGTCGTTCCAGTGAACATGTTTTCCCAAGTCTTAGTATAGCAATTCGTCAATAAAAGATAATGTTTATGTAAAAAAGGTTCGAGCGGATGCGGGTCACCATTTTCATCAAAACGCAAGGTCAATTGGCGTAAACAATCTAAAAAATTCTTCATCACGCCCGATAACGCCCCCCAATAGGTCGGAGCCGCTAAGACCCAAACATCGGCTTGCTTTAATTTTTCAACGAGCTTAGCTAGCTCAGGACTTTCCGGATAGATCTCATAGTCCAATAAAAAGACCTGTTCAACTTCATTTTCAGGGCCAACATTGGCTAAAACTTGATCTAACATCTGCTTTGTGATCCCGTCACGCTTATAGCAACCTGCAATTCCTATGATCTTCACAAAAAGCCCTTCTTTCATAAAAAATCTTCAATCGCTCTCATTATAGCATAATTACTCGTATCTCCTCTTTTTTCTGCTCAAATATTAATTAAAAAATTTATCCATTTTTAAAACCCTGATTATGGTATATTAATATATATATCATTGTAAGGGGTATTTTTATGACTAAAAAATTATTCGGACTCGTGAGTTTACTCTGTGCATGCCTATTTTTCTTTAGTTTCAGCTCTACAGCGCATGCAGAAAAAACTTATCAGATCGGAACAGATGTTACTTATCCACCATTTGAATTTGCCAATAAAGATAATCAATATGTCGGGATCGATATCGATCTGTTAAAAGCGATCGCTAAAGAAGAAAATTTCAAAGTCGCGATCAAGCCCGTTGGTTTCAATGCTGCCGTCCAATCACTCCAATCAGGTCAATTAGATGGTGTTATGGCTGGGATGGCAATGACTGATGAGCGTAAAGTAAAATTTGATTTTTCAGATCCATACTATAAAACTGGCTTTGTCATGGCTGTTGCCAAAGATAGTAAGATCACTAAACTCGAACAATTGCGTGGTAAACGTGTAGCGATCAAAACTGGAACGGCAGCCGGTGAATACGCCATGTCTTTAAAAGACAAATATGGTTTTACTACGGTTACTTTTGATGATTCTGACAATATGTATAATGATGTTGTCAATGGAAATTCGGTCGCATGTTTTGAAGATATTCCTGTCATGCAATATGCGATCAAAACCGGAACCGCCCTTAAGATCGTCACCAAACCAGCCCAAGGTGGCTACTATGGCTTTGCTGTGATGAAGGGACAAAATCAAGAATTACTCAAAAAATTTAATGCTGGCTTAGCTAAGATCAAGAAAAATGGCGAATATCAAAAAATCGTTGATCGCTATCTTAGTTCCAAAACAGTAGCCGCCCAAAAAGAAGCTAAAAAAGATGGGAATAGTGAACGCACATTTCTTGGGTTATTAAAACAAAACCGCCAAGCTTTGTTAAAAGGGCTAGGTGAGACCCTTTACTTAACGATCGTCGGGATCATCTGTGCAACGATCTTTGGGGTGATCATCGGTTTACTTGGGATCTTGCCTAATAAGTTTGCCCAAGGTCTCTCCACCACTATTATCTATATTTTCCGTGGGTTACCACTACTAGTCCTAGCTTTGTTCATCTATAATGGACTCCCCTCGCTTACTGGGGTCAAGATCCCGGCCTTTGTTGCTGGGGTGATCACCTTGATGTTAAATGAAGGTGCCTACACTGCCGCTTTTGTTAAAGGTGGGATCGAAGCCGTTGACAAGGGGCAAATGGAAGCCGCCCGTTCATTAGGGCTTCCATTTGGTACCGCAATGCGTAAAGTTATCTTGCCCCAAGGACTCAAGATCATGGTGCCATCCTTTGTCAACCAGTTCATCATTACCTTAAAGGACACCTCGATCCTTTCGATCATTGGGATCTTGGAATTGACTCAGACTGGTAAGATCATCATCGCCCGTAACCTTGAAGGCTTCAAAGTTTGGACGATCATCGCTTTGATCTACCTCATCATCATCACACTTTTGACTTGGTTATCAAATTACGTTCAAAAGAAAATGAACTAGTGAGTAACACAAAACATAGCTAAAATATATTACTTAGTAAATAGCGCGAGCTCCACCATGATGTTGGTGGGGCTCGCGCTATTTATATTTTTAGTCTGTCAGCGTGATCATATTTTGGAGTGGAACATCAAATTCATCTATCGGCCACTGAGCCGTTGGATAAGCCATTGCTGGTGCTACCAAAGATACAGTATTTCCTGGGAAATTTTTTAAATAGCGATCATAGTAACCTCCGCCAAAACCTAAGCGGATCTTGCTGTCTAAAGCGTAGGCTATACCCGGAACGACCAAAAGATCTATGTCAGTTTGAACTTTTTTAGCATCATATTTAGGTTCTAAGACACCAAACTTACTCATCTCAAGCTCTTTTTTTGTATCCGCTGGTAAAAAGACCATCTGGCGTCCCGGCAACGTACGCGGATAAAAAACTTTTTTCCCCTCACGTTTAGCTTGGATACTTATCACCTCAGTCGGCACTTCAAGTTCGCCTGCCATCGTTAGCCCGACCGTTTGTGCTTGTTGCCAAATATCTGTAGTAAATAATTTTTTGGCTAACTTACTTCCAGAAGCTTTAGTCTCTAGCGTCGCACTGGTTAATTTTTTTAATTGTTGTTTACGAAATTCTATTTTAGTCTGCATTAGTATCCCCCTCATTTCAAGCATAAGCCATTCAATCCAAAAAAAGCAACCGTCAAGAACTGACGGTTGCTCAAGTGTGTTATTTCATCGTTTAGGAGACATCTTAGTCTTTTGTTTCTGCTTCAGCAGCAGCTTCTTTACGTTCTGCGATAACTAAAACTCCATCTTTCATATCTGCTTCTAAATGCTTAACATCAACGTTATCCAAGTAGAAATCAGTTACTTTGTCACGAATTTGTTGTTCAATGACACGACGCAATGGACGAGCCCCCATAGCTTCATCGTAACCTTGTTCGATCAAGAATTCCTTAGCAGGTTCAGAAACTTCTAAGTCTAAGCCCTTCTTAGCCAAGTTGCGGTTTACATCAGCTAACATCAAGTCAACGATGTGATGCAAGTCTTCCTTAGTCAAGTGTGAAAATTCGATGACCGCGTTGAAACGGTTCAAGAATTCAGGTCTGAAGTATGGAGCTAACTTCTTCATGATCTCTTCGTCTTTTTCTTCATCGCCTGTCAAAGCTTCGTTACCAAAGCCAGCGTTTGAAGTTGCAATGATCACTGTGTTCTTGAAGTTGACCGTATTACCTTGACCATCTGTTAAGCGACCATCATCAAGTACTTGTAATAACAAGGTGATAACTTGAGGATCAGCCTTTTCGATCTCATCTAACAAAACGATCGAGTATGGTTGACGACGAACCCGTTCAGTCAAAGTGTTACTGTTGTCATCATAGCCAACATAGCCTGCTGTTGTTCCGATCAACTTAGAAACAGCTGTCCGATCTGAGTATTCAGACATATCTAAGCGGATGATCGCGTCTTTATTGCCAAACATGTCATAAGCTAATTGTTTAGCTAATTCAGTCTTACCAACACCTGTAGGTCCAACGAATAAGAAGGAACCAATTGGACGGTTGCCATCATCAAAGCCTGCACGGTTACGACGGATAGCACGTGAAACAGCTTCAACAGCTTCATCTTGACCGATAACTTTGCCCTTCAAGCGACTTTCGATGTTACGTAAGCGTTCGATATCACTTGCACCCATTTTAGATACAGGAATACCTGTCAAACGTTCAACGGATTGAGCAACATCATCAACTGTTGCGGTAACTTTTTGGGCTTCCGAATTGCTGTTTAATTTTGCTTCTAATTCATCGATCTTAGCTTTAACATTCAAAGCTTCTTCGTAGTCTTCTTTATCAGCAGCTGCTTGTTGTTCATCTTTAGCTTTCTTGATCTCAGCTTCGATCTGCTTAGCATCTGTGACCGTGTGTTGTGATGCTAAGTGAGCAGCCGTCATATCTACTAAGTCGATCGCCTTATCAGGTAATGTCCGTTGTGGGATATATTGGACTGAGAAGTCAACCGCTGCTTTCAAAACATCGTCTGATAAGACAACATTGTGGTGATCTTCGTAAAGTTTACGGATACCTTCCAAGATCTTGAAGGTATCTTCTGGTGTTGGTTCATTAACGACAACTTCATTGAAACGCCGTGCTAAAGCAGCATTTTTCAAAATAGTGTTACGGTATTCATCTTGTGTCGTTGCACCGATAACCGAAATTTCGCCACGAGACAATGCAGGTTTCAAAATATCAGCTAAACCTTTCGAACCACTATCACCACCAGTCGAACCAGCACCCAAAATTTGGTGGATCTCATCAAAGAACAAGATGATGTTGCCAGCTTCTTTGACTTCATTGACCAAGTTTTGGATGTTTTCTTCAAAACTACCACGATATTGTGTCCCAGCTTCAAGTGAAGAAATATCAATGCTTACGATCTCTTTATTCTTGATCGCAGCTGGTACATCACCGTTTACGATCGCTTGAGCTAAGCCTTCAACAACAGCTGTTTTACCAACACCAGCATCCCCAACTAAAACAGGGTTGTTCTTCGTACGACGTGCTAGGATCTCAGCTGCTTCTTGGATCTCTTTTTTACGTCCAATAACTGGATCTAACTTTCCTTCACGTGCATCTTGTGTCAAATTACGACCAAGCTTTTGCAAAACACTACCTTCTTGTTGGCCAGCTTGTTGTTGCATTGCAGCTTGTTGAGCTTGAGCAGCTTGTTGTTGAGCTTGATTTGGCAAGCGACCTGTTTGACGATATTGTCTGAATTCTTCAGGTGTAACTTCATGACCATTGATCATGTAACGGCTACTTTCTGAACTTAAACCATTGTTACCCCATAATTGATTAAAGATGTCGTCCATGTCTCCAAATGGATCTGTATATCTAGCCATAAATAATCCCTCGCTTTTTTTACTTAAATAATTTTTTAAATTTATAACGCTTGTAATATACAACTTATAATTTTGCATTGCAAACAAAAACACCTGTCTGCAGAAAAAAGCCCAAGCGAACAACCAGAGCCTTTTAGAATCATAAATCGTAATACTACATTACTTCCAATTCATATAGTTTTCTTCAAGCTCTTGCAAAACTTGCCACATCGTTGCATGCTGTGCCCTAGCTAGGGCGTCAAGATCACGCAAATTCAGGGAAGTTGCACGAGTTTGTTGTTTGTTGAACGATTTATGAAGGGTCGTATAACCATAACCTGACCTCTTGGATACCTCATAAATAGTCAATTCCTTTTCACGCAGGTAACCTTTGATGTCGATCTCCATTGGTCCTCACCTCCACAAAAATAATTATACCACATTTGTGATGTTTTACAAGTGTAAAATACCACAAATGTGAAATATTTTTTTAAACTTTATTTTTTATAAAAAAATAACCCCTACCACATAGTAGGAGTTAGGCAAACTTATTTAGATCACAGGACGAGGACAGAATTTTGGCATCAATTCGTCAAAATCATATTCTTCCAAAGCCGCCAAACCTTCTTTTGTAACATCAAAATAAGCTGTCAAACCTTGGGCGATCATCAAGTTGACTTCTTTTTCCGGATCAAATTGCACAACGATCACTGGTGTCTTAGTCGCATAAGCATAACCGATCTCAAAAGCTGTCCCTGAGTCTGGTTCGTTTTCTTTAGTCTCTTCTAATTTGTAGTCCACGATCGCTACGACTACATCGCTCGCATCGATCTGGTTAGTATCAAGGCCAAAAGTAGCTTTTTGCCACTCAAAGCTGCCAAATTCAGCTGCTTTATATTCATGTTCATGAGGAATAAAAATATTTTTTGGATCGATCGTTTTATTTTTGCTCAAAGCAGCTTTAACTTTAGCGATCCGTTCTTTTTGAGCTGGACTAAAAAATGGTGATGCAAGATATACAGATTTCATTTTAGTTCCTCCTAGGATAAATATATTTTCAGTATACGTGACTAAAATCAGTAAAAGCAAGTTATTGCACTCTCTTCAATACCCCCCACAACATGTTGTGGTTAATTTTAAAAAAACACAAGATACGCTTTATTTTTACGCGATTTCCGAGTATGATTGTAGAGGTACTTAAATAATTTAACACTAACCAGATCTTATAGGAAAGGATGCTTCAATCATTTTGATCACACTATCAGGAATCATCGGCTCTGGGAAGTCGAGTTTAACCGAAATCTTAGCTCAAGAATTAGGCACTAAAGCCTATTACGAACCCGTCAAAGACAACCCCGTTTTACCTATCTTCTACAAAGGTAACGAGATCGCTGCTAAAAAGCGTGCAGCTGGCGATAAAGAGGCAACTAACCCATATGCCTATCTCTTGCAAACATTTTTCTTAAACCGCCGTTTTGCAATGATCAAGGCTGCTATGCAAGAAGACAACAACATCTTGGACCGCTCGATCTACGAAGACGAGATCTTCATGAAGATGAACACCGAAATGGGTAACGCAACTAAAGTCGAATATGACATCTACAAGAGCCTACTTTCAAATATGATGGAAGAACTACCATTTGCTTCCCATAAGAAGTCACCTGATTTGATGATCACGATCAAAGTGTCCTACGATACAATGTTAAAACGAATCGAAAAACGCGGTCGTGATTATGAATTAGTTGAACGTGACCCTTCCTTAGTTGAATACTACCAACGTCTTTTACGTCATTACGATGTTTGGATGGAAGAGTACGATTCTTCGCCACTTTTGATCATTGATGGCGACAAATACGATTTTGTTGGCAGTGTGGCTGATCGGATCGCAGTCTTAGAACAAATCGAAGAAAAGCTTTACGAACTAAACAAGATCAGTAAAGAACAACTTGCCGACCTAAAGAAACAACATCTTGAATTATTAAATGAAGTTGGGTGATAATAGAGCTGAGAGTACTTTCTCAGCTCTATTTTTTATGAAAGAAGGTTTTGTTATATGGAAAAAACTGAACGTAAAGATCTCAAAAAGACACTTTGGGTCGGCCTTTCCTGCTTAATAGCATTTAATATTGCTATTTTAGTAGCACTTAGCATCTTAAATCCAGAAAATCCCGATGAAAGTGGCGTCCCATACTTTTTTGCAGTTGCAGCTGAATTATTCATCATCTTTGTTGCCACAAATAAAAAGACTCAACGCCAACTTTTTGATGTTTATCGCCAACCAACTGCCCACAAAATTTTTCAATGGGTCTGCTTTTTAGGTCTGACACAGATCATTTTCAGCTACAACAGTACCTTGATCGAGATGCTTTTAAACTTCTTTCATCTGAGTGCTCAAAACCAAGAAGAAAGTGCTACTGGAGCTAATGAAACGCTCTCGATGTTTATCTATGGATCATTTTTAGCCCCGTTTGGAGAAGAGATCTTATTTCGCGGTTTTCTTTTGCAAAACTTCAAACGCTATGGTGTTCGCTTTGCAATTATTTTTTCAGCCATTTTATTTGGCATCTACCATGGTAACATCGTCCAGACACCCTTCGCTTTCATTTTAGGACTTTTGCTCGGTTATATTACTGTGAGTTACGGTCTCAAATATGCGATCGCTGTCCATATCTTTAATAATATGGTTCTAGCTGATTTTTTAGACCGTTTTTTACAGTTATTCTCAGAAAATACTGCCACAACTATCAGCACCATTATCATGGGAAGTTTAGCACTCGGGGGACTTTATTATTTATATCGTTTTTGGCATACACAACGTCAAAAATTATTTGCCCCGATCGACTATTCCGTCATAAGGAGCGCTTTGTTCAATCTTCCTTTCATGATCTTACTTGTGATCTGCTTATTAGAAATGCTAGCCGGTTTGACTCCGCTTCACTAAGGGATATCGCTTGCAGATATTTAAGCCAAGGGAGTATCATTAAATAAAGAAATAAAGGTAAGGTGATGCATGATGGCACTTAATTATGAACGTGTATTAGTAGCGATCGATGGTTCTAAGGGTTCCGATGTCGCGTTAGAAACTGCGATCGATGTAACTAAAAGAAATGAAGCTCATTTAGATATTTTACGTGTCTTAGACCTCAATTCACTCGAATACGGTGGCGCCGGGATCGCTTTAGATGGGGAACAGATCCATCGGATCGAACAAGAAAACGAAGCTTATTTACTCAAATTGCGTGAAGAACTCATTGAAAAGCACGGTTTTAAGACTGATCAGATCAATGTCCACATTCGTTTTGGCAATCCTAAGATCGTGATCACCGAAGATTTTCAACCTGAATACAACATCGACATGATCATCGTTGGTTCAACTGGCAAGAGCTTCTTGCACCGCATCGTGACTGGTTCTGTTGCTTCTCATGTGACCCGAGCAGCTAAATGCGATGTGTTAGTGGCTCGCTCCACTGAAGAAAACTTGAAATGATCATTTAAGGCCTTGAAACGACTCAAGGTCTTATTTTTTGTACACAAAAAGGCAGGCATATTTCAAATCACTTGAAATAGCCTGCCTCTTTTAGGCTGGGTAAGTCCTAGCTAAAAGGTCAACGCTTATTCTTCTTCACGTTTCTTCTTGTTTTTCAAAGCACCTAAACCTACAAGTCCTGCCAAGCCAGTTAAAGCTGCCCCAAGTACTTTAGCCTTTTGATCGTCTGAATCACCCGTTTGTGGTAACTCAGTCTTAGTTGCATTTGGTAGTGTTTGCTTGTTAGTTGTTGGGGGTGCTACTGGTGCCTCTGTTTTTTGACTTGGAGTACTTGGTGTTTGTCCACCAGCAGTTGCTTTGGCTTTGACCGTGATCGTTGTTTCAACGATGTCAACCGAGCCGTCTGGATACGTGACTTTGACTAACGCTTTGAACATGCCTACTTTAGAAGTATCTGGCATTTCGACCCATTCGACTTTAGTACCAGCTGGCAGATCGCCTAAGTTTGCGATCGCATCTTTAGCATCTGGTACTTGGCCTTGAACAACTTCGATCGGCTTAGTGATCGGTTCGTTCTTATCGACATCAGTCTTGTTAGCTGTAACTGTGATCTTCACTGTGATCTCATCAGTCGAGCCGTCTGGATACGTCACAACGATCGTGCCATCTTTTTCTCCCGGTGTCATTGTATCCACTGGAGTCTTCCATTCGAATTTCGTACCTGATGGAAGGTCGCCCTTATTGGCAATTCCGTCTCCTGGTTCTGGGGTACCACCCACTGGCGTTGTGATGTCTTTACCAACTGGTTCATACTTATCTGCATCCGTTGGGTTTTCTGTGACCGTGACTTTTACTGTCACTTCTTCACTAGAGCCATCTGGATACGTTACAACAATCGTACCTTCCTTATCTCCTGGTGTCGTCGTGTCTACTGGTGTCTTCCATTCATACTTCGTGCCTGATGGAAGGTCGCCCTTATTGGCAATTCCGTCTCCTGGATCTGGGGTGCCGCCCACTGGGGTTGTGATATCTTTACCAGTTGGTTCGTACTTATCTGCATCCGTTGCCGCAACTTTGTATTGAGCTACAAAAGTTCCACCTGTGGTAAAGGTATCTGGCAAGACTGGATCCCAACCATTTTGAACATAACCTTCTGCTGGTTCGATCGTTGGAACGGTAACTTCACTTGCTGGCGTGCCTTCACGAACATCAAAGACATAGCTTGCACCATCAGCAAATTTACCATTTGTACCAGCATCAAATGTTACTCTGACATAACCTTCTGGGGTCGGAGCATTTGGGTCATTTGTCCGATCAATGACCTTATCCATTACGATAACTTTGACTGTCGTAGTCGACGTTGTGCCATCTGGGAAGGTCACTGTTACTGGAATATCAAATTCACCAGCTTCGGTACCATTTGGCAATTTAGTTGGATCATCCACTGTGATCGTTGGTTGTGGAGTTTTATCTGTCGGATAACCTGTGATCACAGCTCCGATCACTTCATCAGCCGTGGTTGGATCGCCAAAGGCTTTATTGATGGTACCACCCTCAACAACATATTGAACATTGTCTTTGATCTTGTATTGAGCCACATAATTAGCTGCATCCGTAACAGTCTCTGCTAATTCTGGGCTCCAGCCAGTATGCAAGTAATCAGCTGCTGGCGTTACAGTCGGAACTTGTACTTCTGTCATTGCCGTCCCAATTTTAACATCAAACATCGTCTTAGCATCAGCTGCAAAAGTACCATTTGCACCCTGATCAAAGGTCACACGCACATAGCCTTCTGGAGTCGGTTGCGTTGGATCAGTGATCGGGATCACGTTACCTACTACGACTTTGACATTTGTCTTGTCCGTTGTGCCATCTGGATACGTTACCGTTACTGGAACATCATAAACTCCAGCTGTATTGCCATCTGGTAGACCAGCTGGGTCGTCCACTGTGATCGTTGCCCCTGCTGGGGTTGCGATTGGATCAGTCTTACCAGTCTCAGTAAATGTCACTTTGCTGGTCACTTCTTCAGCAGTGGTTGGACTACCAAGTTCTTTATTTAATTGGCCACCAGTCACATCATAATCATCAGCGATCGGGGTTTTGATCGTTACTTTAACAGTAACTTCATCAGTCGAACCATCTGGATAGGTTACTACTACTGGAATATCAAAGTCGCCCGCAGTTTGTCCATCTGGCAAGGTCGTCCCTTCTTTGATCGCCATTGTTGGTCGGTCATTTAGTGTATCTGGGTAGTTGGTCGTTACTTTACCTAAGATCTCTTCTGGCGTTGGCGCTTGACCAAAGTCTTTAGTCAGTTCGCCACCAGTAGCTTCAAAGGTCGTAGCTGCATCATTTGCTACATTGACAGTGACATAAACAAAGTCCTTAGAACCATCTGGATAGGTCACTTGAACTGGGGTGACATATGTGCCTTTACCTGTCAAAGCATTACCCTTAACTGTAACTGCACCTGTCGTTTCATCGATCGTAACATCGGCTGGATCAAGCACTTTGGCATCGGCTGGCACAGTTGCTTTGATATCAGCTGGGATATCCGCATCAGCAGCTGGGGTAAACTTCGTACCTGTTGGCGCTGTTGTAGCTTGACCTGTCGCATCGGTAAATGTCGGTGTCACTGGGGTCGTATCCTGACCGATCGTACCAGCTACTTCTTCATATGCTGGGACATAAGAATCAGCCATCGGTACGCTTGCGATAAAGGAATCTAAGGCTAAAGCATTGTCTAAACTCTTAGTACTTTCACCTTGTTCAAAGACTGCGATCGTAAAGTTGGTATCGCTTGTGATATCATCAGGTACCGTAAAGAGATCTGGCTTGTAAGTCCCATCTGTACTAGAAGTGATCGTTTGCGCTGACCCATAGGCGACCCCATCTTTGAACCATTGAACTTGATACTCACGGGCTGGGAATAAACCACCTACAGTCGACTCAACTTTGTCGCCTGCAAAGGCATGGTTATTTCCGGTATCATAATTTAAAATGTCGACCATTGGCTGTGGAGTCAATAAAGCAAAGTTGACCGAACCATAGTTTGAAGTCGTTCCCACTGAAGTCAAAAAACTATTTGCATCTTGGAACATATTGTTAGTAAAGGCATCATTCCAAATGTTGTAGTTATCGATCAATGGCATAACATACATATACTTCGCATTGATATGGCGCAATGGACCCAGCGCAGTTCCATTCCAAAGCGTGATATTACTGTTATTGACATCTGCATCAGAAACCAAAGTATGCCACTTATCGGCACTAACTGAAAGACCTTTTGTCGTTGGACTAGCACCATACAAACCTCTAAATGGAATATAGTATTTACCGTTAGCGTCAGCAGTGCCAACAACAGATTCGGCAATATGCGAACCTACACCGTGTTCTTCTTGGTATTTAGCAATGATCTCAGCCTGCGCAGCTTTCATATCATCAAGTGAATATCCTTTATGAGCAGCAGCCCATTCATCGATCAAAATGGTCACTTCATCATTCAAATATGAGGCAACAACTTTAGTCCCCGTTGCTTTGACGTCGTTACTGTCATTGATCCATTGGTTAGCTAAAGTACCAGCTGCATCACCATTTTCATACCAGACCCAACCGGTAATTGCCCCAGATAGACCACGATCTGGCCAACTACCATCGACATTTGGTGGCATTTCCCATTGATCTTCTGGCTTAACGAGCCAATCTTCTAAGCCCATCTTTTCTTGGAAGATGACCATTGAGTTAACGATCCGATTGACCCCAGCGGTAAAGTCCCAGGATTCATTCTTACGATTCAAACGTGTATGGAAACCATAGATCTTATCCCCCGCTTGAACAATACTGTATTTTTCAGGATCTGGATTTTGGACCCATGTTCTGATCGCAAATTTTGCATCACCTGCAAGTTCAAATTTACTTTGTTCTAGCCCATTTGGATCAGAAAGATCGATCGCAAAGGTCCCATCAGCATTAGTCGTGGTGTAGTAGATCTTGGAAACATAACCATTACCATTTACCCACTGCAAATAAACCTTGACACCCGCCATTGGGGTCGAATCCTTACCCATACCATCTAAACCGCCACGGCTCGTATCCAACCAAGCTTTACCAGAATAGGTTTGCTTAGCAGTTGGATCACCGGGACTATAGATCGCATTTTTTTCTAACTCTTCTTGCAGTGCATCTGAAACACTTGGTCCAGCAGCTTGTGCGCTTGGTTGATCATCTTCACCATTTGCGCCTGCAGCACGTAATATTGATGCTTTTGCCGAAGCTTCTTCAGTTGGTGGTTGCACTTCGGGTCGTGGTGTTTCAGCTGTGGGCGTTTCACTTGATCGCGCTTCCGTTTCAGCTGGTGTTTCTGTTGTTTGTGTCGTATCAGTCACTTCTGGTGTCGTTGCAGGAGTAGCCGCTACTTCTGGTGTTTCAGCTACAGTTGTGCTATCATTGGTTGTGGTAGTGTCTTCTGAAGTTGGCGCTTCAGTCGTCTCATTACTATCTGTCATTGGAGTTTTAGCTTGAGGTGTTTCATTGGTAGTGGCATCCTCAGCTGGAGCTCCATTTTCATTATTTGCCTCTTCGGTAGCAGCTGATGTATCACCTGGATCTTCGGCCGAGGTTTCAACCATTTCAGTTCCTGACTCATTATTTGTCTGATCGGCTAAAACACTATTAGTTCGATGAACGGCAAATGTCGTCCCGATCAAAACAGAAGCTACCCCAATACTAAACTTTTTGATCGTAAAGCGTTGATGTTTTGGTTCCATCTTTTGAGATTGTTGCTTCTTGTTATTTTTTGAGAGCATATAAAAACCTCCATCTCTATTTGACCATTTACAAGAACATTAAATCCTTGTAAACATTTACATTCCGTAACATAATACTAACTTTTTATATAAAAAAACTCAAATGATATTACTTGAATGTTCAAAATCTTAAACTTTAGTCCTTTTTTTAAAACAAAGTATTTATCATAAAAAACAAATAATAATATTACGTTTTTTATAATATAAAAATTAGATAATCATAAAAAATATATTGAACAATAAGTAATTCCACACTCTAAAAAGTTAAATTTGCTAATACTTTCAATAAATAAAGTGATTTGTCTCTAATAAAACAATATGTTATAATCTCGGCGTTAGTGTTATTCAAAGCAGTTGCTTTGGCTACAACTTCGATCGGTCGTGCTTTGGTTTGCGCATTTTCCACAGAAGTTCTTGAACACTATCCTCTATAGCAGTCGGATCGACGAGTATTTGCGGTACTCAGTCTGTTCTTGACTGTTTTTTTTGTATAAAAAAAAGACCTCCACCAAATTTTGATTTGGGAGGAGGTCTCAAACTATTTATTTAGATCTAAATTAGTTTTTGCGTTTCTTCTTATCAGCTACTGCGCCTAAACCAAGGACTCCTGCAAGAGCTGTTAAGATCACGCCAGCAACAGATGCTTGGCTAGTATCAGAATCATCACCTGTTTGTGGTAATTCTTGTTTGCCGTTATCAGCAACCGGTTTAGTAACATTCGTTGGTTTTGGTGCTGGCTTACTTTCATCTGTATTGTTACCTACAGTTGCTGCCTTAACGATCACTTCAACTTCAACAATATCAAAGGATCCATCTGGGTATGTTACCCTTACTAAACCATTAACTTTGCCCGGTGTTGCTGTATTTGGAGTAACGATCCATTCAACTGTCGTACCATTTGGAAGTTCATCTAAGTTAGCGATCGTATCCTTAGCATCTGGAACTTCACCTGGTAAAACTTCAACTGGTTTTGTTTGTGGTTCATACTTATCAGCATCTGTGCGGTCATCTGTTACGACTACCTTCACTGATACTTCATCGGTTGAACCATCTGGGTATGTTACAACGATCGTACCTTCTTTTTCACCTGGTGTTGTTGTATCGATCGGTGTCTTCCATTCGTACTTCGTACCTTCTGGTAGGTCTTCCTTGTTTGCGATACCTTCTGATGCATCTGGTTGTTTGTTCAAGCCAGTATTCACATCTTTACCTTGTGGTTCATACTTATCAGCATCGGTTGGATCTTCTTTTACAGTGACCTTAACTGGTACTTCATCTTTTGAACCATCTGGGTATGTTACAACGATCGTACCTTCTTTTTCACCTGGTGTTGTTGTATCCACTGGTGTCTTCCATTCGTACTTCGTACCTTCTGGTAGCTCACCCTTGTTTGCGATACCATCTTCTGCCTTTGGTGTTTCATTTACACCTGTTGTTACATCTTTACCTTGTGGTTCATACTTATCAGCATCTGTTTTAGCGACTTCGTATTGAGCCACATAAGTAGCACCTGTTGTGAATGCTGTTGGTAGTGCTGGACTCCAAGCTTCATCACCAGCTTTTTGAACAAAACCATCGTTAGCTTCAACAACTGGTACCTTAAGTTCACTTGCAGGTGTACCTTCGCGCACATCAAATACTGTGCGTGAGCCTGTAGCAAATTTTCCATCTTTACCAGCATCAAAAGCTACACGTACATAACCTTCTGGTGTTGGTTGGCTTGGATCATCTGTGCGGTCAATGACCTTATCCAAAACTGTTACGGTCACTTTGCCATCAGCCGTTGTTCCATCTGGATATGTTACCGTTACCGGCACTTCATAAGTACCTGGTGTGTTTCCATCTGGTAATTTACTTGTATCAGTAACTTTTACTACCGGTTGTTTTGCTTCAGAACTTGGATAATCTGTTGTTACTTTAGATGTTACATCATTTTCTGTCGTTGCTTCACCTGCTGGCTTAGTAAGCTTACCAAATGTAGCCTTATATTTGACATTATCTTTTACTTTATATTGAGCTGTGAACGTACTTTGAGCATCGATCGTAGCTGGGATCTCTGGTGACCAGCCTGTATGCAAGTAATCTTCTTCTGGTGTTACTTCAGGTACGACTTTATCCAATTCAGCTTTAGCAGTACCTTGCTTCACATCGTAAACAGTTACCGCACCGTCGGCAAATTTACCATGGTCGCCAGGTGCAAATGTTACTCTCACATAGCCGTCTGGTGTTGTTTGCTTATCAGGATCGGTCACTGGAATAACGTTACCTACAACAACTTTTACTGTTACCTCATCAGTAGTTTTATCTGGATAAGTCACAACAGTTGGAATATCATAAACACCTGGTGTGTTGCCATCTGGTAAAGTCGTGCCATCTTTAGGTGCAACTGTAGTACCTGCTGGCGCTGTAGCATCTTTACCATCTTTAGTATAGGTCACAGCGTTAGCAAGATCGGCATTTGTAGTTGGTTGTCCTAGTTCTTTGTTGATCGTACCACCATTTGCTGTATATGTTTCAGTATAATCCTTGGCTACTGAAACTGTTGCATAGGTATAATCCTTTGACCCATCTGGATAGGTCACAACTACTGGTGTTACATAAGTTCCCTTAGTTGGTAAACCTTCACCCTTGACAGTGATCTTACCAGTCGCTTCATCAACTGTAACATTAACTGGATCAAGCACTTTTGCACCAGTTGGCACAGTTGCTTTGATATCAGCTGGAATATCCGCATCAACAGCTGTTGTAAACTTAGTACCTGCTGGCGCTGTAACAGGATTACCATCTTTATCCGTAGAATTACCATCTTTATCCGTAAATGTTGGAGCAGCTACTACTACCTCTTCACCAACAGTTCCATCAACTGGCTTATAAACTGGTACATATGAGTCAGCTACAGGTACAGAAGCTAACAAGGAATCTAGAGCCAAAGCGTTATCTAAACTCTTAGTATCAGTACCTTGCTCAAACACAGCTACCGTAAAGTTAGTATTTCCTGTTAAGTCATTAGGGATAGTGTATGAAGTGCTATCTGCTGGAGCAAATGTTCCATCGACCGTTGAGACGATCGTTACTGGATTACCAACAGCTACACCGTCTCTGAACCATTGAACTTGATATTCACGTGCTGGTAACAAGCCACCGATCGTAGCTTCGACCTTATCACCAGCAAATGCATTGTGCTCACCGCTTGCATCATAATTCAAAGCATCGATCATTGGCTGTGGCGCCATGATCGCATAGTTGATCGCGCCAATGTTATAAGACGGACTAACCATGGTCAAGAACTTATCTGCTGGATTTTGGAAGATATTTGATGGGAAACCGTTGCTCCATACATTGTAATTATCGATCAACGGTGTGATATACATATAGTCTTGGTTGATATGACGGTGTTTTTGACCGATCGTCCCATTCCAAGCCATCAAATTATTATGAGAAATATCAGCATCGCTCACCAATTTACCGTATTCATCATCCGTGATCGTCCAAGAAATCTTAAGACCACTATTTTGTTCTGTAGCACTAACACCATAAAGCCCTCTAAATGGGATATAGTAAGTTCCATCAGCCTTCGCTACACCAACCACTGTTTCGGCAATATGCGAACCTACACCATTAGCTTCTTGATAAGCTTTGATGATCTCAGCTTGAGCCTTGCGCATATCATCTACTTGGTAGCCCTTGTTATTCTTCTTCCATTCATCCAATTGACGAGTTACTTCGTCATTCAAGTATGATGCAACGATCTTTGTACCAGTAGCTTTTACATCATTACCATCATTGATCCATTGGTTAGCAAGCGAGCCAGCATAGTCCCCATTTTCAAACCAAACAGTCCCACGAGCTGTACCGTATATACCTTCTTCTGGCCATTCACCACTTGCGTTAGGTGATTTTTCCCATTGGTCTTCTGGCTTCATCAACCATGTGTCTGCTCCAACCTTATCTTGTAAGATGACCATTGAGTTGACGATCCGGTTGATACCAGCCGTAAAGTCCCAAGATTCGTTAGTACGGTTCAAACGTGTATGGAAACCATAGACCCCATCACCTTGTTTAACGACGTTGTATTTTTCTGGATCTGGATTGTTGATCCATGTCCGAATGGCAAACTTTCCATCACCAGCTAATTGGAATTCGTTGCCGTTTTCCAATTCTGGATGATTTAAATTGATAACATAGGTTCCGTCAGCTTCAGAAGTCGTATAGTAGATCTTAGAAACATGTCCTTTACCGTTTACCCATTGTAAATAAACTTTGACCCCAGCCATCGGAACATCACCACTGCCAAAAGCATTCATTGCTGTACCAGTAGTTTGAAGCCATGCTCTACCCGCATATGTTTTCTTTTCACCTTGGGTACCAGGACTATAAACAGCATTCTTTTCTAATTCTTCTTGTAATGCTGCTGAAACAGGTGTGTTAGGATCTCCAGGTGTAGCAGATGTATCTGTTGTCTCATCTGCATCAGTAGTTGCTGCTCTGAAAGCCGATGTAGCAACTGGCTTTTCTGCTTGAGCGTTCACGCCCTCTTCAGGTTGAACCGTTGTCGCTTCATCTTTGGCAGTATCTGAGGCTGTCGTAGCTTCTGCTTCATTCTCAACAGCATCAGTTGCCTTCTCTGCTTCGTTCGCTTGGGTTTGCGCACTTTCTTCTGTAGGTTGAGCTGTAGCATCAGTATTTGCGGCACTTGTGCTATCCACCTCTGCATTTGTAGCCGCACTTGACAAAACTACTTCTTTATTGTTTACATCATCTGCTTTATCTTCCACCACTTCAGATGATGTATTTTCGGTTGCTGTTTCATCAGCCGATACATTCCCAGCACCAGAATACATTGCAAACGTTGTTCCGACCAGAACAGAAGCTACCCCTACAGTAAACTTTTTGATCGCAAAGCGTTGTTGCTTGGGCTCCATCTTTTGAGCTTGTAATTTCTTATTATTTTTTGAAAGCATTACACCAAAACCTCCACTTTATTTTAAACTTTCTTAAAATAAACAAGATAAATTTATCATCTCGTCTCTATAATATTAATTTTTACTTAAAAATAAAACAACTATTAATTTTGATCAAACCCCGTTTCATACTATTTTTATGTTTTTTTACAATAAGTTTCCGTTATATAAATTAATTTGAATTTAATAAAATTACGCAATTAAAAAACTAAACATAATCCATATATAATATAATTTCGTAATTTTTCAGTTTAAGCACCATATGTAATAGGTGTATACTTCTATATAATTCAACTAGCTAAACAAGGGGGGCTAAATATGTTCAAATTTTTTTCATCTTTTAGTCAAAAAAAGCAGATCCGAAATAGCTTTTTCGCACTGCTTTACGGGTTTCTTTCGGCAATTGCGATCAATTTATTTCTCAATAATGCGCAATCCTATTCCGTCGGAGTGACTGGGATCGCGCAGTTACTGCAAGCTGTTTTAGCAACGTTTGGGATCGACCTTTCGATGAGTATTTTACTGATCTTCTTTAATGTGCCCCTCTTTTTCTTTGCTTGGCGTGCATTTGGGATCAAATACATCACGTACTCACTACTAGCAGTGGGTTCAAATATCGTCTTTTTACATCTCGTCCCCGAAGTCGTGATCGTCAAAGACCAATTGACTAATACTTTGGTCGGCTCAGCGTTAGTTGGTTTGGGGATCGGACTTTGCTTTAATAGTGGCTTTTCAACTGGCGGAACTGACATTATCGTCAACTATATCCAACTACACTATCATAAAAAAATTGGTTTCCTAAACAACCTCTTAAATAGTGGGACTTTGATCATTACTGCACTCTGCTTTGACTTAGGACGAACTGTTTACAGCCTCCTAGGCATGTTGATCACCAGCTATTTGATGGATTCTGTTTTTGTCTTACAAAAAGATGTCAACATTTTGGTCTTCACCAAAAATTCTGCCCCGATCACAGATGCACTTAAAAAATTCGTTCATGGTGCAACTTTAATCAAGGGAACTGGGATCTACACAGGTGAAGATACTGATATCATCATCATTGTTGCCCAAAAAGGCCAGCTCAACTATTTAAAACAACTTATCCAAGCGATCGATCAAAATGCGTTTCTCAGCACCCAAGCGACCGATGCTGATCTAGGAAATTACCGCCGTGTTTTTGAAAACTGACAAAGAAGCGTGGTATGGAACTCATTTTCCATACTACGCTTCTTAATCGACATTAATTTTTACGCTTTTTACCTTTTGCAGCCAAGAATAGTGGCGTACATGCGAGGGCTGCTAGTAAAGCGCCTAAGCCCTTGACTTCAGTTTCATCACCTAAAGCAGGTAATTCCGAAGCTACATTGCCATCTTTTTGAGTTGCTAAGCCCTTTGTATTAGAACCTTTTTGCCCACTGTCCATATTCTTTAACATAGTACCGTTATCTTTATTAGACTTAATACGTCAACCACCACTGACTAAAGTCAGTGGCTTGTGAGCCGAAAATCCTTACAGATTTCGAACCACAATTTGCGTAGATAGGGACAACTTATTTGACCAACCGAAATTGTAATCAAACAGCGGTCGTCTAATTACCAACGCCTTTTATGTC
>ERZ808040.401-NODE-401-length-38496-cov-4.755069_pt1 | contig 38496 bp, 41 predicted proteins | sample MGYA00380191_ERZ808040 | MGnify/ENA primary metagenome ERZ808040 (study PRJEB31490, sample SAMN06133395) | mouse gut metagenome | isolation source: J6 | host: mice | place: China: Chengdu | collected 2015-05 ...
AGCCGCGATTATTGAACCTGTAATATCAGAACCACCACGATTAAATGTGCGTAATGTACCACTTTTTGTAAAGCCGAAAAAACCAGGAAAAACAATTACATCATTTGACTGTCCAAGTTCTTTTAGTTGGGCATAGCCTTCAGGAATTGCTTGGACACGTCTCGGTCTTTCGGTCACATATAGTCCTGCTTCTTTTGGACAAGTATAGCGTGCAGGTATGCCGATATGATTAAAGTAAGCAGTAATGAGCTTTGCATGACAATCTTCGCCAGCGGCTTTCATATAATCGATAAAAAGTGTTTGGTCTTCTTTAGAATAGGTTAACCGTCGTCTTAAATCTGCTTCAATAATGGGCATAATCAATGCATCAATCTGTAGCGCTTTTGCAATATCATGATAGCGATTGAATACACGTTGAAATGCTTCTTCTGTAGAACGTCCTGCGTAAGCTGTCTCCCCTAATTCAATTAATAAATCCGTTGTTTTACAATCTTCTGGAAATCTTTTTCCTGGTGCAGACACGACAATGACTTTTCTAGTTGAATCTGCTCGAACAATCGTTGCGACCTTTTGAATTTGTTTTGCCGATGCAACAGAAGTTCCACCAAACTTACATACTTTCATTTTATCAAATCCTATTCTTTACGATATTCATGTTATTCATTGGTGATTCTTTTGAAAGTTTCAAAAAATGGATTGTAATTTAAATTTTATTGTTATACAATGTCCTTATCCAGAGGTCAAATGTATTTATATAGTGTACATAAGGTGAGGGGAATCGTCAAATGGAAAAAGAAATTCGTGTAGGGTTATTAGGATTTGGAACAGTCGGTAGTGGCGTAGCGAAAATTTTAGAAAATCATCAACAAGACTTGCAACATAAATTGGGTGTGACGATACAAATTGTGAAAGTGCTTGTCCGCGATATACATAAGGAACGTCATACTGTGTTATCGAAAGAGGTTTTTACCGATCAATTGGCGCCGATTATCGAAGATGACTCGATTGATTTAATCGTTGAAGTAATGGGCGGAATGGAAGGCGCTAAAAATGCGATTGAGCAAGCGTTGCAGGCTGGGAAAGGTGTTGTGACAGCGAATAAGGATGTAATGGCTGTACATGGACCATCCTTATTGCAACTTGCTGACAAGAATGGATGCGATTTGTTTTATGAAGCGAGTGTTGGTGGAGGAATCCCATTGATTCGCACGATGGAAGATGGTCTGGCATCTGATCGTATCCATACGGTGACAGGGATTGTGAATGGGACGACCAATTTTATGTTAACAAAAATGAAGGAAGAGCAAATGACTTATGACGAAGCATTGGCGTTAGCTACTGATTTAGGCTTTGCAGAAGCAGATCCATCAGCAGATGTGGATGGAATTGATGCAGCGAGGAAGATGGTTATTTTAGCGTCTCTTGCTTTTTCAACAGAAGTACAGCTAGAGGATGTGTTTGTTCGTGGCATGAAAGAAATTGAAGATGGAGATGTCGCTTTAGCCGAGCAGTTTGGCTATACTGTGAAACTCGCAGGTCATGCTGAAAAAGATGAAGATGGCATTGCGGTTTCAGTAGAACCTGTTTTTATTCCCAACGCACATCCACTTGCATCTGTTCACAATGAATATAATGCGGTTTATATTCACGGTGCAGCAGTTGGTGAGACGATGCTTTATGGTCCTGGCGCGGGGTCATTACCGACAGCAACATCTGTGACGGGAGATGTAATGGCAGCTTGTCGGAACTTATTATTAGGAATGAACGGTAAAAGGCGTCATGCACCGCAACATGCACGCCAAGTAAAAAGTGATGATAAACGCTTTTCTACGTATTTTCACCGTATTGTCGTGAAAGATGAAGTAGGTGTTTTAACAGAACTGTCGGCAATTTATAGTGCGCATGGTGCAAGTCTAGCGACGGTGACGCAACATCCTACAAATTATGAGGAGGCAGCAGAAATCATTTTTATTACACACCGCATTTCTCGTCAACAACATCTTGATGTATTGGCAGCCTTACAAAAGACAAATAGTGTGAAATCGATTAGAAGTTACTATCGTATTGAAGGAGTGGGGCAATGATGAAATGGAATGGTTTATTGGAAAAATATCAAGAATGGTTACCAGTTACGTCGAATACACCGAAATTATCTTTGCAGGAAGGGAATACGCCACTCCTTCATTTACCTACTTTATCAGAACAATGGGGCATCCAATTATATGTGAAAGTAGAAGGGGTTAACCCAACCGGCTCATTTAAAGATCGTGGTATGGTCATGGCCGTAGCAAAAGCGAAAGAAGAAGGGAAAACAGCTTTAATTTGTGCATCAACTGGTAATACATCCGCTTCGGCTGCAGCATATGGGGCACGTGCTGGTATGCGGACAATCGTTGTGATTCCGGAAGGGAAAATTGCGCTTGGCAAATTGGCGCAAGCGAAAATGTATGGTGCAGATATTGTTGAAATTAAAGGCAATTTTGATGAAGCGTTGCAGATGGTAAGAGAAGCGGGAGAAGGAAAAATTGCACTTGTGAATTCTGTGAATCCTTATCGATTGGAAGGACAAAAGACCATCGCTTTTGAAACAATTGACCAACTTGGCAAAGTACCACATCTATTTGCATTACCAGTTGGCAATGCAGGCAATATTTCAGCTGCTTGGAAAGGGTTCACGGAGTATCATGAACGATATGGTGGTGTGCGTCCAGCTTTGCTTGGTGTACAAGCTGAAGGTGCAGCACCGATTGTATATAATCGCGTGTTTGAACAGCCTGAAACAGTGGCAACGGCAATTCGTATTGGGAATCCAGCAAGCTGGGCATTGGCCAATGAAGCACTGCAACAATCAAATGGTCATATATTAGCAGTGACTGATCAAGAGATTTTAGAGGCCTATCAATTACTAGCGCGCACAGAAGGTGTTTTTGCAGAACCTGGATCTTGTGCATCGATTGCAGGTGTGAGAAAGCGTGCGGAAGCAGGGGAAATTGAAAAGGATTCAATCGTTGTTGCTGTATTAACAGGAAATGGATTGAAAGATCCGGATACAGCAATTAATGTCCACCAAGATCAAGAAGTACTTTCACAAGACGAATTTCAACAGTTACTTGCTCAACTAAAGGTAGGCGTCAGTGAATGAAAAAGAAGGAGTTTTCAGTTGTTGTCCCGGCAACAACAGCGAATTTGGGACCGGGTTTTGATAGTGTTGGTATCGCGTTAAGTGAGTATATGACAGTAGAAGTTCGTTCAAGTAATGAATGGAATGTTATCTACCGCGAGTCGATTTTTCAAGATTTAGCAACAGATCAAACAAATTTAATCATTCAAACGATGATGAACGTTGCCCAACGTTACCAACGTCAAATGAATCCTCAACAATTATTAATTTCTTCCTCAATTCCATTAGGGAAGGGATTTGGTAGTAGTGCATCTGCAATTGCTGCGGGTATTGTCATTGCAGATGAACTACTAAGTTTACAATTAAGCGATGAACAAAAAGTGTTATTGGGCTGTTTGTATGAAGGTCATGCGGATAATGTAAGTGCCGCATTATTAGGGGGCATTGTTGTTAATTATTTTGATGGTAAAACGGTTGACTATCTACATGTAACTGAAGCAGATGTAGCCTTTGTCGCATTGATTCCACCTAAAATATTAAAGACAACAGAGTCTAGGGGATTACTTCCGGCTATTTTACCACATAAAGAAGCGGTGAGAAGCAGTACAGCAAATGGTTTATTAACCGCTGCGCTCATCCAAAATAATTGGCAACTCGTCGGAAAGATGATGGAAAAGGATTTGTTGCATGAACGTTTTCGTAAAACAATCTTGCCATATTTTGATGACATTCGTCGTGTGAGTAAAAGGATAGATGCGTATGGAATGAGCATTAGCGGAGCAGGACCTTCATTAATGATTGCAGTTAAAAGAGGGGAAGAAGGAAACGTGGAAGAGTGTTTAACGGAAATGTTTCCATATTATGAAGGAATGATCTTGTATCCTTCCTTACAAGGTGCTGTCGTTTCCCGAAAATAGAGGGGGGTGTTGGAAAGCAGCTTCACAGACAAATTAAAAAGATGCCGTACTCCTTTATGAGAAGGAGCGGCATCTTTTAGTCATTCAGTTGTTTCTTAATCGTGTATCAATGGGAAACATTAGACAATAACCGCTAATAATATAGACGTAATCGTCATAGTGATTTAAGCTCACATATAAACTTAAATCAACCATTGCTAAAGTTAGGAGCGATGGTGTTAGGGTGAGAACATCATTTATTAGACTTTCAGAAACGCAGTAGGTACAACATTATTAAGTCGGCCAACAATACGTGTTTGAGTACTCAAATCTCAATCTTCAACATCCAATCAATTTACAGAAGTCACAGCATTTAATCTATCACCGTCTTTAAATACAGTTGTTACAATTGGAGCGACATGTACAGGTCACCGATCACTAAACATACCAGTGAGCCAAGGAGAGCGTTTGCTCGTTGTATTCGGTGTAACATCAAGTCTGACAGCAGCAGTTATAGGATATGCAAGTGCTGGGATTGCAATTAGTTGAGGTACAACTTGAAGGATTGTCTCATTGAGACGATCCTTCTTTTAGTTCAAAATCTATGCACCTATCAAGTATTGTTGAATAAAGTATTAGTAAGGACTACTAATGTTTTACAGTAATAAAATGAATTGGAAAGTGGTGAACCCATGTCATTACCAAATATTCCAGATATCGATCCGCTTATTTCATTGAATCGATGTGATGCGATCAATCTTTTGTTATCCTCCATTGCATTGGAGGAAATTAGCTTATCGCATATTTTAAATGCGGAAGGGGAAAAGTTACAAAAGTTTTTAAGGCAGAAAGCAGTTTGTACAAATGATTTATTACGGATGAATGAAAGTGTTCAGAAATCATTACAAACTGTTGTAAAATCGCAGTTATTACTTGTCATGAAATTAGAAGAAGTAGTAGAGTTAGCTGAACATACGCCTTGTTTCCCAAAACATTGTACGTGTAAAAAAGATGGTAAGCAATGTAAATCATGCAGACATCATGCATGCCCACACGATTCAAAGAAAGGTGATCGTTGTTAGATAATTGTGTATGATAATTAATCCAATTGAATCTAAAAGGAGCGTCTTTACAAATGAAGAGTGATCGTCAACAGAAGTGGATGCAGCATGATACATGTTTTTTTAAGTCGATTTTGGATTATCACTTGGAGCTTGTGAGAAGATATCCGTATGCACAAAATGTATCAAGGGCGATGGAGAATGATTTGGTTGAAATGATGATGCAAATATGGCAAATGCATGTTGGGCTGTATACATTACAATCTTTATTTGACAAAATACATGCATCATTTACACGGTCATATTTTTTCGGTGGCGGGCAACAGATTGGCGTTATTGCGCTTCTTGATGAGCTAAAATTGGTAGTAGAAAATGGTTCATTTCTTCAACCATTGAATGAACGAATATATACCAATTTACTAAAACAAATTCGACAATTTTATACAAGTGAGCAAGTCATTTTTATAAAGAGTTCACATTGTAAACCGTGGTATTCAAATGATTATAAGTCATTACATGTTATGATTTAATGCCAATTCATTATCGCTTTTCATGTACACAAATCTCGTGATAAAAAGGAAGGGAATCTTTTTTTTGTTAAAGGGTAGAGAGAAAGTTTTGTTCAAAAACAGAAGGCAGTAGTGGGATAGGTATTGAGAACGGTAAAAAATGGGCTGGTTTACGTTCAAGCAAACTGCTGAACGTAAACTAGCCGTATGAACAAACTTTTCATAGGTAATAACATCGTTTGCGATATCGTTACCAACTCAATTCAGTCGATTAAGAGCGAACTTGTTTGGGTACAATCTTTGTTTTTTTAACAGTCGATTTAGTCGATTGATTCGCCCAAACTGTAGCAATAATTGGTCCGGAAATATTATGCCATATCGCTCCCCACACGCTTGGCAATGCGGCAAGTGGGCTAAAATGGGCAGTTGCCAATGCAACACCTAGACCAGAATTTTGCATGCCGACCTCAATGGAAATGGCACGACGGTCATTTTCATTTAAGCCCATGATGAGTGCTGCAAAGTAGCCTAACAATAGACCGATACTATTGTGTAAAAATACTGCTACAAAGACGATCGCCCCTGTAGATACGACATTTTCAGCATTTGCTGCAGTAACTGCTGATACAATAATTAAAATAGCAGCAACAGAGATGAGTGGCACAATGGCAACACTTTTTTCGACGAAAGTCGGTAAAAAACGCTGGACGAGAAAGCCGAGTACAATTGGTACAATAATGACTTGGAAAATAGACGTAAACATTGCAATTGGGTCTACTGGTAGCCATTGTCCAGCTAGTAAATAAAGAAGGACAGGTGTCATAATCGGTGCCATCAATGTTGAAAGGGATGTCATTGCAACTGATAAGGCAACATTTCCTTTTGCTAAATAAACCATTACATTCGATGCAGTTCCACCTGGCACTGAACCGAGTAAAACGAGACCAGCAGCCAATTCTGGTGGTAATCGTAACATATATGCAAGTGTAAATGCGACAAGAGGCATGATTGTAAATTGTGCAATGACGCCTATGATGACAGGTAATGGGTTCGCAAATACGATTTTAAAATCTACTGGTTTTAATGTAAGCCCCATCCCGAACATGACAACACCGAGCAAAAGGGTAATATAACTACCAAACACGATAAATGTAGAAGGCGTTAAAAAAGCAATGACAGCGATCAAAATGACAAGGACGGCTAAATATTTTCCGGCTAGTGCACTTAATTTTTCCAATACATGCATACAATCATCCTCCTAGATGGCCATTAAAAGATTTTGGTTGGGTTTAAAATATGATTTGGATCTAATACATCTTTGATTTTCTTCATGACCTGAAGGGCAGCACCGTGTTCTTGTTGTTGATATCTCTTTTTCCCAACACCAACACCGTGTTCACCTGTACAGGTTCCTCCGCGTTCTAATGCGTATAAAACGACATTTTCATTAAAGCGTTTTGCTTTTTCCATTTCCGCTTCATTATTCAGGTCAATCATAATGATAGAATGGAAGTTTCCATCTCCCACATGTCCTAAAATACCACCTGGAATATTGAGTTCGTCGAGTTGTTGGCGAGTATAAATGACCGCGTTTGCTAATTCTGAAATAGGTACAGCAACATCTGTTAACATCATTTTTTTTCCGACAAAATCATGAACGTATGCGTATGCTAAATTATGGCGTGCATCCCATAGCTTTGTACGAGCTGCGTTGTCTGTTTCTGTTTCAAAAGTCTCGCATCCGAAATCATTCATAATATCTTGACAGAATACTAAGTCTTCTTGTAATCCTGCTTCATTGCCATGAAATTCCAAAAATAGTGTAGGTTTAACAGGGTAGTCAGTCTCACTAAATTTATTAATTTGAACGATTGAAGCTTCATCGACAAATTCAACTCGGGCAATTGGAACGCCTGCTTGTAAAATCGATGTGACAGATTCGATTGCATTTGTAATATCTGGGAACGTTGCTCGTGCAGCAACGATATATTCAGGTATGCCATACACTTGTAATGTGAGCTCTGTGAAGCATCCTAGCGTTCCTTCTGAGCCGACGAATAATCCGTTTAAATGATAGCCAGAAGCGGATTTTGCGGCTAAATTACCTGTATGTATTACTGTTCCATCTGCTAAAACAACTTCCATATCACGAATTTGATCACGCATGACACCATATTTGACAGTTGTTGTACCACTTGCATTAGTTGCAGCCATACCACCAAGTGTTGCGTTTGCACCTGGGTCTACTGTGAAGAAGAGACCGTATTTTTTTAATTCTAAATTTAGTTGTTCACGCGTAACACCTGGTTGAACGGTAACGAGTAAATCTTGCTCTTTAATAGAAAGAATTTTATTCATTTGCGAAAAATCAATTGTAATTCCGTGTTCATATGGAATCACATGTCCTTCTAAACTTGACCCAACTCCAAAAGGTGTCACAGGAACGTTAAATTGTTGGGCTGTTTTCATAATAAATGAAACTTCTTCGGTAGAATTTGGGAAGACAACAATATCCGGTGAACTTGGCGAGTGGTAAGTTTCATCCTTTCCGTGTAATGTACGAATGGTTTCATTTGTAGAAATTTGTTCCGTTGTTAATTGTTCTTGTAAAGCATTGATGAGTTGTTCCATGATGCATCCTCCTACAAAGTTAAAATAATGAATGATTCCCATTTTACAGACTTTTAAAAATAATTCAATGGGGTAAAGTGAAAATTCTAATAATTTGGTACGATTATATAAAGAAAAACCTTTTACAGTTAATCTTGCCAACTGTAAAAGGTTTTTAAAAGAAGGACTATACGTTAAAACGGTTCATCGCTTTTTGTAAATCTTCGCTTAACGTTGTTAATGTTGTTGCAGCGTCAGAAACAGATTCAATCGCACGTAATTGTTCATCTGATGAAGCACTTACTTCTTCACATGCGGCAGCAGCTTCTTGAGAACTTGCAGCCATCGTTTGAATCGCTTCTCCTACTGTGTCTTTTTGTCTGGAAACATGTTCGATGACACTAGACAATGTTCCGATTGCTTGTTGCATATGGGTCATTAATGTTGAAATGTCATTGAATGTCCCTTCAGTTTCTTGGACAACCGTTTCTTGTTGTTCAAAGTTATCGCGTGTATCACGCATTTGTTGCATGACATGTTGTGCTTCTTGTTGCAATTCAGTTACTGTATTTTTCACCTCATCTGTCGATTGGGACGATTGTTCAGCAAGTTTTCGAACTTCTTCTGCAACAACTGCGAATCCTTTACCATGTTCGCCAGCACGTGCGGCTTCAATACTTGCGTTAAGTGCGAGTAAATTCGTTTGAGAAGAGATTTCAGTAATGGTATTCATAACGCCACCGATAGCATCTACTTTCACTTCTAAATTTTGAATGACGGTACCCATTTGTTCTAAGTTTGAACGCCAATCAATGAATGAATGTTTTAAAGCCGTCATTTGTTGTTGACCATTTTCATTCATCTTTTCTGCATCGATTGCGATATTCGTCATTCCGGTAGATTGCTCGGTCATTTGCTCAACAAGTGAACCAAGTTTTTCTGTGTCTTGTGCAACGTGTTCTGCAACTTCTGCAGAATGAGTGGCACCGTTTGCAATTTCGGTAACGGCGTTCGCTACTTCTGAACTTGAAGCAGTTGTTTCTTCGGCAACAGCACTTAAATTTTCCGCATTTGTTAATACATTCGTTGTGGAATGATTAACGACTTCTATTAATTCATTAATATGATCGATCATCGTATTAAAATGTTTGCTTAATTGACCGATTTCATCATTCGATTGATTTGTTGAACGGACGGTTAAATCACCAGCCGCCACATCATTCATCAAAACTTGTAATTGGTCTACAGGCTTTAACATACGTCGTGTCACAAAATACAACGTCACTGAAAAAATGACCAATGTAATGACCATCATGATCATCATGGAAGAACGTAATTTTGTCGCCATGTCATTCATATCTTTTTTATTGTAAACAGTAGCGATTTTCCAATTAAGGTTTGGAATTGTGCCGAAAATATTGATGCGGTTTAAACCTTCATATTCATACTCTAAAACACCTTGACCATCTGTTTCATACATTTTATCGACGAAAGGGAGTTTCGCAACTTGTTCTTTTTCTAATCCTGGATGAATAATTGGTTCGCCTTTATCGTTAAATAAAAGGGTAAAGCCGTTATAAGGAAGCTTCGTTTCTTGCATCGTTTTTTCGACTGATGTCATAGCAACATCTACGCCTAAAACACCAATGACCTTGCCGTTTTGAACGACAGCTTTCATCCCACTCATCATGTACACTCCGGTGAGACGGTCTGGATGAGGACCTGTCCAATACACTTCATCGGGTGATTGAGTTGCTGCAGTATACCCATCTTCTTCTGCTGGTTTATATGCTGGACCAAAATCTGCTGCTGGCATCGCATACATTTGATTTTTAGGAGTGGCAAAATAAAACATTTCAACAGAATCATAGATTTGTAGCGAAGGTTCAGCCAATCTTTCGAATTGACTTTGTGATGGTTTCAATTCAGATGCACCATAGACATGTGCTAACTGTTCTAATCCTTTTTCATGTTCTGAAATAAAATTATGAACGGTTCTACTAAGTTCTGTTGCAAGCATTTCATTGTGCTGAATTACATTTTTCTGATTTTCTTTCTGCACATCTAAACTCGTCAATGAGGTCATCGTCAGGACACTAAGAAGAAATAATAAACTGACAATGAAAATAATTTTTGTTTTAATGGATTTAAACATATCGATCCTACTTTCTAAAAATATTACTATTTACTATATATATTTTCGGAAAGATTAAAGGAAAGTTAACATCTTTTTCGTATTTTATTATATTAGAAAATTAAAAAGTTGTTTCAATTCATTCGAAAAAACACTGAAACATTGCTATGATAGAGTTTTAACGCCAAAGAGCAATGTCATAAAAATGTGTCAGAAAATCGACATCCATTCGAAATAATCGTATGAAAAAACGAGTAGTTGAACAAGATAGACATACAAGGTTTACTGTGGAATTATTACGTAAAATAGTGTAATTTAATATGATACAGATAAAACGTTATGACGGAATCATAAAGATAGATGAGGAGATATTTTATGAAAAATATATTACAAATTTTTAAAACAGATGTGAAAAATATTGCGCAAAGACGTGCTGCAATAGTCGTTGTAGTTGCGCTAATGATCTTACCATCAATGTATGCATGGTTTAATATTTTACCTTCATGGGATCCATATGCGAATACAGAAGATGTTGCGATAGCCGTCGTTAATTTAGACGAAGGTGCTGAATTAGAAGGAGAACCAATGAACGTCGGGGATGAAGTCGTCGACTCTTTGAAGGAAAATAAAAAGCTAGGCTGGCGATTTGTTAGCGAAGAAGAGGCATCAAAAGGTGTAAGAGCTGGCGATTATTACGCGTCAATTATTATTCCAAAAAACTTTTCGGAGAAATTAACAAGTGTGTTAGATGATGAACCTGAACAACCTGTATTAGATTATTATATTAATGAGAAAATCAATGCCATAGCGCCTAAAGTTACAAGTGCTGGTGCTTCTGGTATGGTTGAAAGCATTAAAAGCGGGTTTATAAAAGTTGCAAACGAAGCAATTTTCTCAGCGTTCAATGATGCCGGTATCGAATTAGAAGCAAACCAAGAATCGATTATTCGGCTACGCGATGCGATTTACCAAGTTGAGAAAGATTTACCAGAAATTGAACGTTTACTAGGCGTTGCTGGAAAAGATTTAGATAAAGTTGAAGATGCGAATAAAAAAGCACATAAAGGCTTAAAGCGTGCTGAAGAAGTTAGTCTAGAGGTTCAAGAGTTAAGTAAAAAAATTCATAAGCTCTTAAATGAAACAGATGGCTATGTGAATAAATATGTGCCGATTATTCAAGAAGATTTAGGAAAAGCTAAAGAAGTTATTAGTAAAATTCCGACGATTACGCAAAAGGTATCAGAGAAAGAAGAGCTGTTTGACGAGATTATCGTAAAAGTTGAACAAAATACAGAGAAAATCGATGATGGTGTGAATGCGCTCGGAAAATTAGAGGAAGTCTTAATTAAAGCGGATAAAGAAGCATCAGATGGAAAACAAATTAACACACTCATTAATCAATTAAATGATGATTATAATCGATTAGAAAAGACGAAAAAAGATGTTGAACAAGCAATTGATGCTCTAGAAAAAACAGGCAATATTCCTGATGAGTTGCCGTCAATACCATCGATTAAACCAGATGGAAATGAATCGGAAAAGCCGAATAATCAGGTGGAAGAAGATGCGACAGCGCGTGCAAAAGCTGCAGGTGTGATGAAAGCAGCAAATGCAAAAGATCAAGAACGAACGATTAAAGAGCTTAAAGCGTTACTGCAATTAATTGAAACAAGACAAGAAGCAATTTTAAAATTAATTGATGCAAGTGAAAGTGTTCAAAAATCAATTGAAAATGGACTGTTTTTAGATGGTGCTGAAAAAGTTCATAGTTATGAAGATGATTTAAAACAATTTAAAAAAGATGTCAATGCGGCTATTAAACGTGCGAAAGAAGGAAAAGCGACTGTTGATGAAACAATCGTCTACATCGAAGAACAAGCAGCAAGTTTGGAAAGTACAATTGGTGAAATGATGACTTTCATTGATCAAGACTTACTTCCGACATATCGTCAAGAAATGCAAACTGCACAAAATGCGTTAAATGAAGCAGATAAAAAATTGGCGAAAGTGGTCTCGTACTTCCCGAAAGCAGAAGAGTTACTAGATAAAGTTGACGATGGTGTTGAAATCGGTCAAGAGGAACTAGCGAAAATCAATAAAGCATTTCCAGAAGCTAAAGAAAAAGTGATTGATTTAGCAGAGAAAGTTCGTCATTTAGATGAAAAAGGTGATTTGGCAGAGCTGATTCGATTTTTACAAAATGACCCAACTGCAGAGGGGGAATTCTTTGCAGAGCCTATTAGTTTAAAAGAGCATGAACTATTCCCGATTCCAAACTATGGTTCAGCAATGGCACCGTTTTTCACGACTTTAGCGATTTGGGTAGGTGGACTTATTCTCGTTTCATCTTTAATTGTCGATGTACCAAATAAATCACGTTATAAAAGTTATGAAGCATACTTTGGTCGACTGCTAACATTTTGGTCGATTGGGATGATGCAAGCACTGATTGTAACATTAGGAAATATGTTTTTACTGAAAACATTTGTTGCACATAAAGTATTATTCGTCTTGTTTGGATTTATCATTAGTACGACATTCATTATAATGATTTACACATTCGTTTCTGTCTTTGGAAATACGGGGAAAGTCATTGCGATTATTTTACTTGTGATGCAATTGGGAGCATCTGGTGGAACATTCCCAATTCAAATGACACCGAAATTTTTCCAAAACATCCACGGATTTTTACCATTCACCCATGCGCTACAATTATTTAGAGAGGCAGTAGGCGGTGTCATTTGGCCAGCTGTATTTAAGCATATCGCGTGGTTAGTCGGTTATATGGTGCTGTTTATGTTCATTGGTATCAAGTTAAAAGAAACGATTAACAAGCGAAGCGACAAGTTTTTAGAAGAAGCGCGTGACAGTAATGTAATTTTATAATCATCAAAAGACGATCTCTTAAGGTCGTCTTTTTTCAATATCAAATTTCGACTATGTGAATCATCAAAACATTCATGGTATTATAGAAGAAAGTAAGGGGGAGTTATGAATGATGATTCGACCGATTGAAGCACGTGATAATGGAGCAATTGAACAGATTATTAAACGTTCACTGGAATCATTTCAATTGGATGTTCCTGGAACAGCGTATTATGACCCAGAACTTGGTCAGTTATCGACTTATTATGAAAAGCACCATCGCGCAAATTATTGGGTTGTTGAAAATGAAAATGGTAAAGTGATTGGTGGTGTCGGTATTGCACCATTTAAAGATTATAACGGAATTTGTGAATTACAAAAATTATATATCGCACCGGAAGCACAAGGGAAAGGATTAGCGAAACAATTGATGGATACTGCGCTGGATTTTGCTTCAAACCATTATGAATATTGTTATTTAGAAACAACATCCATTTTACAAACCGCAAATGAATTGTATAAACGTTATGATTTTGAATTACTAGACCGCCCGTTAGACGGCTCAGACCACGGTGCAATGGATCTATGGTATATAAAAAAAATACGATAAATAACAAAAAGTATGATTGGCAGAGAAACTGTTCAACATACTTTTTTAGGTATGCATTATATCATAAAATGATGGCTGTATTACCTGAATTATTACAGCAAACGAATGCACAAGTAGCTGTACGTGTATAAATAACTAAATCATTTGAATGAGCAAGAGGCTAGGACAAAAATTAATAAATTCAACAAAAATGATGCATGCTATATAGAGATGCATCATTTTTGTATTAACCGTCATGAGGTTGTCTTTCATTCTGAGCGTGACAGCAACAGGAATAGCAAGCGTCTGAAAAGCTTAGAACGAGCGGAGTGAATGAGGACTTTGGAGGTGTGCCTGCGGAAAGCATCGCTCAGAGTGGAGATAACCGATGTTAAAACTTTGTTCAGGAATTGTACGATAAATCGTGATTTTCCAGTCAATTGGGAAATAAAAGCCTTTAAAAAGTTAGAGGGTTTCACGTGGGAATTTAAGCAGCTGATATTAAAATTCCCATTCAATATATATTTAAATGAATATAGTATAGGATTTGCTGTACGAAAAGTTGATGCTTATAAAACAGTATGCTCATCAACTTAGTTGAAATATGGTAGGATAAATGTATTCCTTTTGTACGGAAGGGGTCATTTCGAATGATTAAGATTGGATTAACAGGGTGGGGAGATCACCCAGATTTGGCAAGCTCGAATACGACGGCAAAAGATAAATTAGTAGATTATACTGCTCATTTTCCTGTTGTAGAACTGGATTCGACTTTTTATGCGATTCAGCCGGAGCGAAATATTCGGAAATGGATTGATGAAACACCGGAAAATTTTCAATTCATCGTAAAAGCATACCAAGAAATAACAGGTCATAAGCGTGGAGAATCCATTTATGCGTCAAAAAAAGAAATGTATCAGTTATTTATACAATCTATACGTCCATTAAAAGAAGCAGGAAAACTTGCGATGATTCTTGTTCAATTTCCGCCATGGTTTGATTGTACTAGGGAACACGTGGAACAGATTCGCTTCATCCGAGCGCAATTAGAAGATTTTGATGTGGCAATTGAATTCCGACATCAGTCATGGTATTCCTTGCAGTACAAAGATCGAACTTTACAATTTCTGCGAACCTTGCATTTCATCCATGTCGTATGTGATGAACCACAAGCGGGGGATGGAAGTGTGCCACTTGTTCCGATTGCCACACGAGATGATTGTGTTCTATTTCGTTTACATGGGCGCAATGTCCATGGTTGGCGTAATACATTTGGTGATACAAAAGTTTGGCGTACAGTTCGTTATTTATATGATTATCGCGAAGAAGAGTTAGCACAGTTCGAACAATTAACAAAATCACTTGCATCACAAGCGAATAGTGTGTTTGTCATTTTTAATAATAATTCAGGAAAACATGCAGCAAAAAATGCGAAGCAATTACAGCAGAAATTACATATTACGTATGAAAATTTAGCGTCGCAACAGTTGAACATGTTTGAGGAGGAATGGTAATGGAATATGTCATACTCGCATTAATTGCCCTATTTTCAGGGGTAGTTGGTGCATTAGTTGGGCTAGGTGGCGGTATCATATTAGTACCAGCAACCTTATTGATCGGAATTGATTTTGGGTTAATCGATGGGATTACGCCACAAACGGTTGTTGGATTATCCGTCATTATGATGATTTTTACAGGACTTGGCTCAACGGTTTCGTTTATGAAGAAAAAGACGGTCGATTTTCAAAGTGGCTTAATTTTCTTCGCAGGAAGTGCGCCAGGAACGATTATTGGTGCATTTGTTAATAAACGATTAGATTTACCATCCTTTAATTTGTATTTTGGGATATTACTCATTGTTTTAGCAACTTTATTAATTGTAAGAGGTTATTTAAAGCCTGTTCAATGGTTTGTGAAACATGGCAAAAAACGTGTATTTGTTGATATGGCAGGTATAGAGCATACATATGGTTATCCGGTTTGGTTTGCATTACTCTTAACATTTGGCGTTGGGTTTGCGTCAGGATTATTTGGGATTGGTGGCGGATCGATCATCGTACCATCAATGATTTTACTCTTCTTATTCCCACCACATGTTGCAGTTGGTACATCGATGTTTATGGTATTTTTATCTGCGATGCTCAACTCAGTGACACATATTTCACTTGGCAATGTGCCGTGGTTATATACGATTCCAGTTGTACCAGCAGCGTATATCGGTGCGAAAGTTGGGGCGTTTTTAAATCAAAAAATGAATTCAGAAACGCTTGTTTTTGCTTTGCGAATCATATTATTGCTATTAGGAATCCGTTCGATTGTCGATGGCATATGGGGGGCGTAATCAGAAATGGAAACCATTCACATATTGCATACGAATGATTTACATAGTCATTTCGAATATTGGCCACAAATTCGACGTTTTTTATTGGAAAAACGAGCGCTGTTAGAAGCGGAGAATGAAGCGGTTTACGTTGTAGATATTGGTGATTTTGTCGATCGCTCACATTCTTTTACAGAAGCGACTAATGGTAAAGGAAATATTATGTTTTTAAATGAAGCGCATTATGATGCCGTAACAATTGGTAATAATGAAGGGATTACGATGTCTAAAGAAGATTTATCAAGTCTTTATGATGACGCTACGTTTGATGTAATTGTAGGCAATGTAAGAGAACCAAATGGGAAGTTACCTCAGTGGGCGCGTGCATCGACAGTATATACGACTTCAAAAGGAACAAAAGTTGGTTTGATTGGGGCAACTGCCTATTATGACTTATTTTACGGCGCGCTCGGTTGGAATGTAGAAGAAGCTAAAGCGCGATTAATTGCGGAAGCAGAAAATTTAAAAGAGGACGTTGACATCCTAATTTGTTTATCGCATTTAGGGATTTATGAAGATCGAAAATTAGCAGCTCTTTGTCCATCGATTGATGTGATTTTAGGGGCTCATACACATCATATTTTACCAGAAGGTGAATGGATAAATGATACACTAATGGCGGCAACTGGAAAATATGGGCAGTTTGTTGGCTATGTTACTGTTGACATTGATGAAGAAACAAAGTCAATCGTACAGCAAACTGCGACACTAGTTCGTTCAAGTGATTTACCAGCTTCACGTGAAGATAAGCAATACATTCAACAGCAAATTGAAGCTGGCAAAGTAGCATTGTTGGAACGTGTTTTTTATAATGAAAATCCATTAAAACAAAACTTGTTTGGAGAAAGTGAACTGGCTTCTTTTTTCGGTCGCGCATTATTGCACTATACAAATGCAGACTGTGCATTATTCAATGCAGGAATTTTTTTAGGAAGCTTAGAGGAAGGTTGGGTTACGAAAGAGCAATTGCATAAAATATTGCCGCATCCAATCAATGTCTGCACAATTGAATTAACGGGTGAACAACTATATGAAGTATACGAACAATCCTTTAGTGAAGGATTGCCGTCTATTAAAGTGACAGGTCTTGGCTTTCGTGGAACGATTATGGGGAATCTTATTCGTGAACGATTGTATAAAAATCGCCATGGAGTTTTATTTGCTGGAAACCGTGAAGTACGTCCTACTGAAACGTATCGGTTAGCAACATTAGATATGTTCACATTTGGCTTTTTCTTTCCGCAATTTAAAACGTATCCAAAACAATACTATGTTCCAGAACTAATCCGGGATGTATTCGGTCAATATGGACAATTTGTTAATGAATCGACGACTCGCTCTTAGCATATAATAATGCAGGAGGAGTCGTTTTGAAATTTAAAAAGACTAAAAGGCGCCGTCTCGTATTGAAAAGACGCACGATTTTTCCAATACTCGTATGCTCGATGCTCATAGCAATCCTATTATTTTTCTATTTTGTCAATCAACGACTAACCCCTATTTATTTACAATATGCTGAAGTACAAACAGAAAAAATTGCTTCTCATGTGATTAGTGAAGCCATTACAGAAAGAATTTCCAATGTATTAGATGTCAATGATATTATCCAACATGTCCCAACAGAAAACTCAGACCAAGTGACCGTCAAATATAATACGGAAGTGATTAATCGTATTTTAGCTGATGTACGAACGACTGTAGATGAAAATATTGAGGAGATAGAAAATGGCAATATTGATATTCTTCCATTAGAAGAGGATATTGAATATGATGCAGAACAAATGCAAGCGCAGGGCGGCGTCGTTTTTTTTGTATCGCTTTGGCAAATTACGAATATGCCATTATTAGGAAATTTAGGTCCGAAAATTCCCATTCGATTTCATATTATTGGAGATGCACAAGCGGATGTTTTTCCATATATTGAAGAGTTTGGAATTAATAATGCATATGTAGAAGTGAATATTAAGTTGAAAGTGCAAGTGAAAATTATTGTGCCACTTGCAACGAAAATTGCTGTTGTTGAACAAACAATCCCTGTTGCGATTGGTCTTGTACAAGGTCCTGTACCACAAGTGTTTAGCAATGGTGACAGTAATTCGAAGCATAATATTAGTGTCCCGATTGAAATCCCAAAAGGAAATACAGGAGGCCAATAAAGTTTATTCGAAATAGCTTGCGACCCTTTTTTCTTGGCAATAAATATCGATTACTTTATTGATTGCAGTGGAGCGCGGCGATGCCGGAGGCTCAGCGAACGCTTATCCGAAAACGTCCGCTTGGAATGCAATCAATATTGTTAAACAATCATTTTATAACACAGCAGATGAACGATTTAAAGAAGTGAAAAGCTTCGGTTTTATAAGTGCTCACAAAAAATTGACACAAACTTTCGGAATTAGCTACTTGAATTGTCTATCACTGTTTGTTATACTTCATCTATCAATAGTAAATAGCGATAGGGTAGAGGCTGCATAGCTTATAAGTAGTACGTAGAAGTGTGACAACGATGATCACGTACAAAAGGAAGTTATGCCGAAGCTTAATGGATTTGTCAAAATCATTAAGTTGGGGTTATTCTGAATAAGGATAACACTGTCATATAAGTCGATCACTTATATGATGAGCTACAAATCGGACGTTTGATACATGTAGTTATCTTACAGACGAAAAGTAGAGTAAAGCCAGTTCCCTTTGATGGAAACTGGCTTTTTTTGCATAGCAAAAGATCTCACCCAAGCAAAAATGGAGGAATTGATATGATTGGAGAATGGTATTCGATAATCCCGCCGTTACTGGCCATTATTATGGTGTTGCTAACGAAACGTGTGTTGTTGTCGTTAGGAACGGGGTTAGTATCAGGAGCACTTATTTTAGCAGCGTTTTCACCGAAAGAAACACTTGTTCATTTAGGTAAATCAGTAACTGTGTCATTTTGGGATTGGAGTAGTAGCGCGATTAACGCGGATAATTTTAATATTATTATCTTTATTTTATTTTTAGGGATGATTACAGCTTTCGTTAGTTTATCAGGCGGTAGCCGCGCATTTGCGGATTGGGCTTCAACACGAGTTAAAACAAAAAGAGGCGCAAAGCTGTTAACAGTCTTTACAGGAATTGCGATTTTCGTAGATGACTATTTTAATTCATTAGCAGTAGGACAAATTTCTCGTCCAATTACGGATAAACAAAAAATTTCAAGAGCAAAACTAGCTTATTTTATTGATTCGACTTCAGCACCAGTTTGTGTCGTCTCACCGATTTCCAGTTGGGGTGCTTATTTAATTGGATTACTTGGCATCATGTTTGCGGGAACGACGGTTGTTAACTACTCACCATTATCAGCATTTGTCATGATGGCACCGATGAATTTCTATGTTGTAACAACATTAGCTTTCGTATTTTTCTTTGCGATTACGAATATTGATTTCTTTGCAATGAAAAAGCATGAAGAACGTGCTGAAAAAACGGGGGAATTATACGATCCAACGAAGGAAATCCCAGGAGAGTTAAAAGAAGAATTTCCAGTACACAATTATGGGAAAGTTCGTGATTTAGTAGGTCCGATTGTAACATTGATCATCATTACACTTATGATGATGCTGATTACAGGTTACCGTGCAAGTGTAGCGGATGGCATTGACCCAACAATTTGGTCAATCTTTGAAAATACAAATGTACCATTTTCACTAGTGATTGGTGGGATTTTTGCAACCGTATTAGCCGCTATACTATATACAACACAATTTAAAGAGAATGACCAAGCCAATGTATCTTATATTGGTAAAGCAATTATAAGTGGTATTAAAGCGATGATGCCAGCAGTGTTGATTTTAGTATTAGCATGGGGATTAACAGATTTAATCGCACAATTAGAAACAGGGGTATTTTTATCTGATGTTGTAATGAAAGCGAATATTTCAGTGGACTTTTTACCAGCGATTATGTTCGTTTTAGCGGGTGTTATGGCATTTGCGACAGGTACGTCGTGGGGCTCATTTGGAATATTATTACCGATTGCCGGTCGTATTATGTTAGATGCTGCCCCAGAGTTATTATTGCCAGCATTAGCAGCGGTGTTAGCAGGTGCCGTTTTTGGAGACCATTGTTCACCGATTTCAGATACGACAATATTATCTTCAACCGGTGCAGGTTCTAACTTGATTGACCACGTGTCAACACAGTTACCATACGCGTTAATGAGTGCTGGCGTTGCGACGCTTGGTTATGTCGTGTTAGGTGTGACGGGCTCTGTATGGGTAGGTTTAGCAGCAGTTATGATAACATTAGTAGTGCTATTTACGGTATGGGTCTTACGAGATCGTAAGCAAAGAGTAGAAACCGTATAATAAACAAAACTAAGATGTGATGGTGCGTTGTTCCATTCCATCTTAGTTTTTTATTGTAAAAAGATAGAAAATTACTACTATTTCAAAAACATTTTGACATTACTTAGCGCTAGATATATAATGAGAATACCTTTTAGAAAATTCAGTTAAATAAGGTGGAAGGGGAGGTAAATGGTATGGAACAACGTTCACAGTGGGGAACAAGAGCAGGCTTTATTATGGCGGCAGTCGGTTCAGCAGTTGGGCTTGGAAATATATGGAGGTTTCCATATGTTGCGTATGAAATGGTGGAGGGGCATTCTTTATACCATACTTATTTGCATTATTAACCGCGGGGATTCCAATCTTAATTATGGAATTTACAATGGGGCATAAGTATCGGGGAGCTGCACCGTTATCGTTTTTTAGAATGTCAGGAAAAAAAGCAGAATGGCTTGGATGGTGGGGCGTATTTGTCGCGTTTGTCATCTCTACGTATTATTCAGTTATTATTGCTTGGGCAATAAAGTATACATTTTATTCAATCAATTTGTCATGGGGATCGGATACAGGAAGCTTTTTATTTTCAGATGTGTTAAACCTTGCAGATAACCCTGGAGAAGTTGGTGGTTATGTTCCAGGCGTATTAATACCATTATTAGTTGTATGGGCCATTGCATTTATTATTTTATTTGCTGGTGTTAAGCGCGGAATTGAATTGGCAAACCGAATTTTTATTCCAACATTAATTGTCGTTTTTATTCTTGTTGTGATTCGTGCTGTGACATTAGATGGCGCATTTGTAGGATTAGATGCATTTTTCAAACCAGATATTACAGCATTAAAAAGTCCGGGCGTATGGGTTGCAGCATACGGTCATATTTTCTTCAGTTTATCCATCGCATTTGCCATTATGATTACGTATTCTAGTTATTTACCAAAGAAATCAGATATTACGAATAACGCGTTCATTACAGGCTTTGCGAACTCTGGATTTGAACTATTAGCAGGGATTGGGATATTCGCAGCTTTAGGATTTATGGCAACACAAGCAGACGTAGCAGTAGCAGATGTTGCGGATGCAGGTGTAGGATTGGCATTTGTCGTATTCCCGGAAATTATTAACCAAATGCCAGGGTTGAATGGGATTTTCGGGTTATTATTCTTCCTATCATTAGTATTAGCAGGAATTACATCACTTGTATCTATTTGTGAAACGTATATTGCGGGAATCTCGGATAAATTTAATGTTTCTCGCGGGAAATCCGTTGTAATTGGCGTTGGTATAGCAACACTCGTATCAACATTATTTGCAACACGTGGTGGTCTCTACTTCCTAGATGCAGCAGACTATTTCATTAACCAATTTGGTGTAGCGGCTATCGGGTTAATTGAAGTATTCCTCATTGCATGGGTGTTTAGAAAGTTAGATGTATTTCAAAACCATGCAAATGCTGTATCCGACATTCGATTAGGTCAATGGTGGAAAATTTGTTTAGGATTTGTCACGCCAATTGTACTTGGATATATGATGTTCGGGTTAATTCGTGAAAATGTTATGAAATTACATGATACGGATAATGGTAACTATGAAGGCTATCCGGACTTCTTTATTTTATACGGTGGCTGGGGCGTTGCATTATTCGCATTAGTAATGGGGATTTTATTGACATTGCCAAAATGGAAACAAAATACACTGATTCAATCAGATTATGATGAAGAATAAGGAGGATTCGTTATGAGTGGAGATGCAATTGCTATGATGGTTGTTGGAATCCTTGTTATATGGGGAGGGCTTGGCGCAAGTATTGCTCATGCCGTATCAAAATCAAGAGCTAAAAATAGAGCATAACAGAACAAAAAGCTGTAGACGAACACATTCGTTTATAGCTTTTTTGTTGTAGCACAACTATGAGAATAAATAAAGTAATAATAAAAATTTCAGTTGTTAGAAAAATGGAATTGTGATACATTTACGATAGTCAACAATTAACAAATTAAACTATCATGTGTTTTAAACATCTACTGGAATGGAGTCGATAAATGTGTCATGTAAACCTGGAAGCATGAAAAATGATGACTATCTTAGAAAACCAGAATGGCTAAAAATTAAGCTAAATACAAATCAGAATTATAAAGATTTGAAAAAGCTTATGCGCGAAAAGAATTTGAACACTGTTTGTGAAGAGGCAAAATGCCCAAATATTCATGAGTGTTGGGGTGAAAGAAGAACAGCAACATTTATGATTTTAGGTGCTGTTTGTACACGTGCATGTCGTTTCTGTGCGGTAACAACAGGACTACCGAATGAACTTGACTTAGCAGAGCCTGAGCGTGTTGCAGATTCAGTACAATTGATGAATTTAAAGCATGTCGTCGTAACGGCAGTAGCAAGAGACGATTTAAAGGATGGCGGTTCCGAAGTGTTTGCTGAAACAATTCGAGCGATTCGTCGAAAAAATCCATTTACAACAATCGAAGTACTCCCATCTGATATGGGTGGCGTTTATGAAAACATTCAAACATTAATGGATGCAAAACCAGATATTCTAAACCATAATATAGAGACAGTAAGACGTTTAACGAAACGTGTTCGTGCACGAGCAACATACGACAGATCATTAGAATTATTAAAACGAGCGAAAGAGATGTATCCAGAAATCCCAACGAAATCATCAATTATGTTAGGATTAGGAGAGACGAAAGAGGAAATTCTCGAAACGATGGATGACTTACGTGCAAATAACGTAGATATTATGGCCATCGGTCAATATTTACAACCAACGAAGAAACATTTAGTCGTTCAAAAATACTATACACCTCAAGAGTTTGCTGAATTAAGAGAGATTGCAATGTCTAAAGGTTTCTCACATTGTGAAGCGGGTCCTCTTGTTCGTTCAAGTTACCATGCAGATGAGCAAGTCAATGCTGCAGCAAGAGAAAAGCAACGTATCGGTGAGGAACAGTTAAAAGCCACATTGCAAAAGTGAGTGGTGGTGAGAAAATGATCGTACTTGAAAAAGAAACGTACGAAGTGGTAAAAGATTACCGTGATGGTTTTCAAGAAGAGCCTTTGAAAGAACGTTTTAGCGACGTTTTGGCAAAGTACGACTACATCTTAGGTGACTGGGGCTATGGTCAATTAAGATTGAAAGGATTTTTTGAAGATAAAAATCCAAAAGCTACATTTGATAATAAAATAAGTGTCGTGGAAGATTATATTTATGAATATTGTAATTTTGGTTGCGCACACTTTATTTTAAAAAAAGTTAAAAAAGCAAAAAAATAAAAAAACGCCTTTCATAGCAAATTGTTATGGAAGGCGATTTTTTTAACACCTAACACAACTGTCTTCAATCTTTCATCTTTCTATCATATGAAATATGATAAGATAGAGAGGACAATAAAAAGAACGAAGGAGGGCAACAATATGTATTTTGTTGACCGAAATCAAATTGAAAAATCATTAAACCATATGGAAAACTTACTCGCATTATATGAACAAGAAGCGGCATGGAATGAAGATTTAATTCATACGCTTGCACTCACACGCCTCACACACGATGTTATTGAAGCGATGATTGACGTTGGGAACTCTATGATTGATGGATTTATTATGCGTGATCCAGGAAGTTATGAAGACATTATCGATATTATGGATGATGAGCAAGTGATTACAAAAGAGATGACAGCGCCAATTAAACAAGTCATCCAATTAAGAACAATGATTGTTCGCGAGTTTATGAATGTAAACACGGAACAAATGATTCATACAATGAGCGCATCATTCGAAGCATTACAACAATTCCCATCGAAAGTTCGTTCTTACTTAGAACATGAATTAGGCCCAGTATCGGCATTTTTACCAGCGGACAAATAATCGCAACATCAAAAGCGCTATGATGAGGAGACAGTACAATCTCTCTAATCATAGCGCTTTTTATATGAAACGAATCATCGATAGAACAACTTAAAAGAGTGGATTTTCTTCGATAAATTGGTAAATTTTTTCGGTTAGTTCTTCCGGCGTATCTGCTTCAACGACTTCTCCGTTTACGAGTGCATATAATGAGTCAGCACAAACTGAACAATAACTTAAACAACCATATTCAAGTACATCAATATTTGGATCTTTTTCTAATGTCTCTAATGTTTTATGTGAGCCATTTGCAAGATTTGTCATGCAAAATTCGACCATTGGATTCAAGACAATCACCTCACTATCAGTATGCTACTCTTTTTTATATGTACCGTCAACGGTATTGCTTGATGTAAAAATAATACAATATTTCAGCTTGATGGTGCAAAAAATGACTGAATTACTTCTGCGAATTGTCTAGATGCCAATTGAAAAAATTACAATCGTTGTCGATGTAGGACAAAACTTTAAGACATTTCAGTACTATAAAAATGATTCATCCTATCAATCATTCAACAATCTATTTTTCAGGCTGGGTGATATTGTGAAAGTTGTCACAAACTGTTACAATAAAATTGAGAATATGCGGGAAATAGTGAAAAAGGAGAAAGAACATGAGAAAATTAGTTTTATTAGGGGCAGGCTATGGAAATATGCGTGTATTATTACGCTTATTAACAAAAGATTTACCAGAAGATGTGGATATTACGTTAATTGACAGAACGCCATTTCATAGCTTGAAAACAGAGTTTTATGCATTAGCAGCTGGAACTGTTTCAGATTCAGTTGTACGCGTCGGATTACCAGAACACGAACAATTAACATTTGTTGAAGGAGAAGTATCGTTAATTGCACCGGATGAGAAAAAAGTCCATTTAGCAGACGGTCAAAAAATTGAATATGATGAGTTAGTCGTCGGGCTAGGATGCCACGATAATTATCATGATGTGCCAGGGGCAGCAGAATATACATACAGTATTCAAACAATTGGACAATCTCGCATTACGTATGAGAAACTACTTGGTTTAAGTGGTGGTGCAACAGTTGCCATCGTTGGCGCTGGTTTAAGTGGAATCGAATTGGCAAGTGAACTTCGTGAAAGTCGCCCGGATTTAACAATTAAATTATTTGACCGTAGTCCACGTGTGTTACGCGATTTCCCAGAGCGTTTAAGTAACTATGTAAAAGGATGGTTTGATGATCATGACGTAGAAGTAATTGCAGAGTCAAACATTACGGAAGTTGAGGCAAATGCATTACACAATCATGATGAAGTGATTCCAGTAGATGCTGTTGTGTGGACAGCGGGAATCCGTCCAGTGCCTGTCGTACAAAATATCGATACGGAAAAAGGCACTTCTGGAAGACTTGTATTGAATAAATATCACCAATTACCAAAATATCATGATGTTTACATTGTTGGAGATTGTGCAGATTTACCTTATGCACCGAGTGCGCAAGTAGCTGAAGAACAAGCGGAGCAAATTGTTAAAGTACTTCGTCACGTGTGGAAAGATGAAACATTACCAGAATCGTTACCAGAAATAAAGTTAAAAGGATTTTTAGGTTCATTAGGAAAGAAGAAAGGATTTGCGTATTTAGCAGACCGTAATGTAACAGGACGCATTGCGCGTTTATTAAAATCTGGAGTCCTTTGGATGTACAAGCGACACAATGGATAAAAAAACTGTCAAGAAAAAGCTTTCTTGACAGTTTTCCTTTTTATTCAGCTGTGTAGCCAATTTTTTCAAGTGATTGAAAGACTGGTTTTAATTGGATATGTCCTTCACCAATCATTTCTTCATCGATCATCACGAGTGGATAAAAGTACTCATCGTTGAAAATTTGTTCAGCAATTTCTTGATGGCGTTCGTCATCTAAGTCACTTTCAATATCGATATAGTCGATTGTAAACGGCTGATTTGGATATTTACGGCTAATTGCCGCTTCTAGCCATTCATACGTATCTTTCGATGAGGGTGCATTCACACAGCTTGCACAAATGATGTCCATTCCGAATACTTCGATTACCGCTTGCTTGTTAGTCATAATAAATATCCCCTTTCGATTTGAACATTGGATTTTTTTCGCTACTCCATATATAATAATGATTATAAAGTGGGAAGGAGCTAATAAACATGACGAATACAACAATGATGGATTCAGTTCAAGAAGTATTAAATAAATTACGTCCATTCTTACTACGTGACGGTGGTGACTGTGAGCTTGTAGATGTAGAAGATGGAATTGTAAAATTACGTCTATTAGGTGCTTGTGGTACTTGCCCAAGTTCAACAATTACGTTAAAAGCAGGGATTGAACGTGCTTTACTAGAAGAAGTACCAGGCGTCGTAGAAGTAGAACAAGTATTTTAATTTTGCGAATGAAAAAGGGCCTTTTGTGAGGCTCTTTTTTCATTTACTCATTTCTATTCTCGATTAACCATAGACGTACGTCATTTAATCATTGCTAAAAAGATTGTATGCGATTCGTTATCACTTATTTTACCACATATTAAAAATTAATCATTATGAATGAATTACGATTGTGCTAAATTTTATGGCAGAAAGTCTTTCATTATCTACTATAGCCTATACGTTCACAACATTTCATATGAGCGGTATGAGTAAAATATTTGTGGGGGAAAATGTAACAGCCGGTCACCATATTGATTTTCGTTTCGATTGTGGTGCTTGCCGCGGGCGCAGGCACGACTTCAGTCAACTCGTCTGTGGGGTCTTCAGCTCGTGTTGTTCTCGCAGGTGTCACCACATCTCCATTTCAATCAATAGGTAAATGGATTAGCGATCATATGTTGAAGAACAAGCTATATGAGTGTGTTGGCTTGCGCAAGGAATCAGATTATTGATATACTACATGTAAAAGGTATGGAGGGTGAAAGCGAATGACACAAGCGGTTTATTTATCAGAATCAGCAGCATTCCACGTAAAAAAAATGATGGAAAATAACGGAGAAACTGATGCATACTTAAGAGTTTCTGTTAATGGTGGAGGTTGTAGTGGACTGACATATGGTTTAGGATTTGATGAGGAAAAAACAGACCAAGATGAACTTGTCGAACAACATGGCTTAAAAATCCTCGTTTCCAATACGGATATTCCTGTTTTAAAAGGGACAGAAATTGATTATAAAGAATCGTTAATGGGTGGCGGCTTTACAATTGAAAATCCAAATGCGATTATTTCATGTGGTTGTGGTACTTCATTTAGAACAGCAGAAAATCACGGAGCACCATCAACAGATTGCTAATAGATAAAAGTGATTCAATACCGAAATAAAGGCGGTTATTGGATCGCTTTTTTGTGTTCAAACAATTGTCTTCATATATTCGACAATTTATTTTAAAATGGGGACTTATTGTATTGAAAAACATGATGAAAAAGGATAATATGATAAAGAGGGCTTCAAGCTTACTATTAAACCATTAACTAGTAGACGAGGAGATAGGTATTATGTTCTCGTTCTTTCGTATGTTTAGGTAAAATAAAATAAAATTAAAGGTGGTACGATTTTCGTGAAAAAACCTACAATCTTAGTATTAGGTGCAGGATACGGTGGCTTATCAACAGTTGTTAAGCTACAAAAACTAATTGGAAAAGACCAAGCGAATGTAGTGCTTATTAATAAAAATGAGTATCATTATGAATCCACTTGGTTACATGAAGCTTCAGCGGGAACATTATCTCCTGAACAAGTACGCTATGACATTAGTGATGTAATCGATGCTTCAAAAATTGATTTCATCCAAGCAACAGTTGAAGGAATTAACATCGAAGACAAAGTTGTCACAACGAATGTTGGAACACATGCGTATGACTATTTAGTAATCGGCTTAGGATTTGAAGGAGAAACTTTCGGAATCCCAGGACTAAAAGAGCATGCATTATCAATCGCGAATGTTAAAGCAGCACGTCATATTCGCGAACATATTGCGAGCCAATTTGCAACTTGGTCTATAGAAGAAGAAAAAGATGATAGTCGTCTAACAATCGTTGTAGGTGGCGCTGGATTCACTGGTATTGAATTTTTAGGTGAGTTAGGTAATAGAGTACCAGAATGGTGTAAAGAATATGATGTGCCACAAGAAAAGGTTCGTGTCATTTGTGTTGAGGCTGCACCAATGGTATTACCTGGATTCGATGAAGAACTTGTAACATATGCAGTGCGTCAATTAGAATAAAAAGGCATCGAATTCTCAATCGGTACACCAGTTGTTGAAGCAACTGAGGAAGGTGTAAAGATTAAGAAAGATGAAGATGAGTTTGAATTCATTAAAGCTGGTACAGTTGTATGGGCTGCTGGTGTTCGTGGAAATAGCCTAATTGAAGAAACTGGTATCGAGAACATGCGTGCACGTGTTAAAGTTGAAAAAGACTTACGCGCACCAGGTCATGACGATGTATTCATCGTTGGGGATTGTGCATTAATGATTAATGAAGCGATTAACCGTCCATACCCACCAACTGCACAAATTGCAATGCAACAAGGTGATACTTGTGCTGAAAACTTAGTAGCACTTGTGAAAGGTGAGGCAACGAAAGAATTCGTTCCAGATTTAAAAGGTAGCGTTTGTTCATTAGGTTCAGACGATGCAATTGGTGTTGTTTTCGATAAGAAAGTAACAGGGAAAAAAGCATCATTCATGAAGAAAATGGTTGATAACCGTGCATTATTCATGATTGGTGGACTAGGTTTAACACTGAAAAAAGGTAAGTTTGACGTACTATAATTCGTCGTATTATGCATCGACATTTCAATTAGAAATGTCGATGTTTTTTTCTGTTTACAAACTATTAGCTGCGAATCTTGTCTTATATTCGACAAATTATTGAATCGGTCATGTTTTATTGAAAGCATCCTAGAAATCATGTAAAATGATGAATGGAAAATGGGGGTTATTGAAGATGATAGATCAGCTTACATCTGGGCATATTGCAGCGGCACCAATTTCACAAATCACATTGCCACAAGCAATATTATCAGCACTTCTATTTGTAGTAATCTTTTTTGGCATCGGTTTTTTATTAAACATGTTATTAAGAATGACGTGGTTAATGGCGATTGTATATCCAATTATCGTCATTTTAATTATTGACGATGTTAAATTTTATCAATACATTACAAAGCCAGTTTATGCATTTCAATCGCTTGGAGAACGTATCATGGCCTTAACGGCATTAGATGCGGTTATTTTGTCAAGTGGTTTACTCGGTGCAATCATTGCAGGTTTCGTAATGAAAGCACTACGAAAAGCAGGATATCAAATGTTTTAAAAACGGTGCATTCAAGCCAGTCGCTTGAATGTACCGTTTTTTAAAATGCAGATCGATGAAGTTTTTGGAAATCAAAATCGACAATGATCGTGTGGTATTCTCGTTCATCTCGCTTCAATAAGGATATAAATTACGAGGATGTGTCATATTGGAAAACTTTCATAGCGATAAAATCACTGTGTAAATCATCACTGATATAAAAATGCCGAGCAGCGCGCCGATTAATACTTCACTTGGCTTATGACCTAATAATGTTTTAAGCTCTTCAATTTTTTCTTCCTCATCTTTATGTTGCCAACCTTTAAAGTCTTGAATAAATGTTTGAAAATCTGTCCGCATTTGATTAATAATGACTGCCTGTTGTCCTGCTTGGTAACGAATGCCTGTCGCGTCAAACATGACAATGACAGCAAAAATAGCAGAGACAGCAAACAGTGTTGAATCCAGTCCATATTCAAATGCAACTGCAGTCGTTAAAGATGTAACGGCGGCAGAATGTGAACTAGGCATACTACCTGTAGATGTCATAAGTTTCCAATCGAGCTTACGCGTGAAAATAAACGTAATTGGTATTTTTACGAGTTGTGCGAAGAGAATACTAAATAATGCAGCAAGTAAAGGAATATTTTGAAAGATGGCCATAATCATCACTCTCTTCTTTATTATTAATCGTAGTATATCATATTCATGTACAATCAAAAACCGAAGATATCGATTAGTTGCATTAAATGTAAAAAACTGAAAATATCATGTATACTAAGAGCATCGTATAAAAGGGGGAATACCATTGGAATTTTTACAAAAACACGCATTTGAAGACGTATCAGAAGAGGTTTTAGTTGTTGGTGTAAGGGAGCATCCAGAAAATTTAGAAGGCTGGGAGAGTTTTTCAAATTTTTACTATGAACATATGCAATCATGGGTGAAAAGTGGTCATATACAAACCGCATTTAAGAAGATTAATACATATCCAGCATTTCCCGGGCAGGCATTTAAAAAGGTATTATTTGTCGGTTTAGGGAATCAAAAGCAATTAACAGAAGAGAAGATTCGTCAACTATTTGCAACAGTAGGACATGAAATACGAACGGTTAAAGCGTCCTCAGTTGCAATTTGGACGGCATCTTTTGCCAATGATACGTTAGCAGAAGAAGATATCGTATTTTTAGCTGCAGAAGGTCTCACGCTTGGTACTTATGAAGTGCCTCATTATAAAACAGGATCAAATGAGCAAGATGTTGAAGTAGAATCTGTAGCAATCGTATCTAACGAAGAAGAAGATGTATTGAAAGCAGCATTTGAAATGGGATATGTAAATGGTTATGCAACGAATGAGGCGCGTAACTTAGTTAATATGCCTCCGAATTTATTAACAGCTACTGAAATGGCAAACTATGCGCAGCAATTAGCAGAGAAATATGAATTTGAAATTGAAGTGCTTGGGAAAAAAGAAATGGAACAGCTTGGCATGGGGGCGATTTTAGCGGTAAATAAAGGGTCCGTCGAAGAGCCAAGATTAATTGTATTAAAATATCAAGCAACGGATACATGGGAAGATGTTGTTGGGCTTGTCGGAAAAGGAATTACGTATGATACTGGCGGCTATTCATTAAAGCCAAAAGACGGCATGGTAGGTATGAAAGGCGATATGGGCGGCGCGGCAGCTGTGTTAGGCGCGATGACAATTGTTGGCGAAACACGTCCAGAGAAAAATGTCATGGCAGTCATTGCTTCAACAGATAATATGATTTCTGGTGAAGCATTTAAACCAGATGATGTTATTACTTCATTAAGCGGAAAAACAATAGAAGTGTTAAATACAGATGCAGAAGGTCGCCTTGTTCTGGCAGATGCAGTAACGTATGCGAAACAAAATGGTGCAGATTATTTAATTGATGTTGCAACATTAACAGGCGGCGTCATTGTTGCGCTTGGTATGGATAAAACAGGCGCACTAACTAATAATGAGTCATTCTTTGAGCAATTCATGGAAGCAACAGTTGAATCTGGAGAATTTGTCTGGCGTTTACCTTTAACGGAAAATGATCGCAAACGATTACGTAAAAGTGATGTAGCAGATTTAAATAATTCACCTGGTCGCGATGGTCATATGATTTTTGGTGGTGGATTTGTTGGAGAGTTTGCAGAAGATACGCCATGGATTCATTTAGACATTGCTGGAACATCGTCTGCAAATGCAACACATGACTTAGGCCCAAAAGGTGCAACAGGTGTGATGGTCCGTACATTAGGGATATTTATAGAACGTTTAGCAACGGAATGATGAGCAACAAAGCTTAACATATGGTAGGCATTCGCCAAATCTTCTATTCGGGCTTATGAATAAGATAAGTTTGAAGGAGGAGATGAATTGCCAAGAAATGTGCAATATCGTAATCGTGGACATTACGGAGGATATGGCGGAACAACTGGCTTTGGTTTTGAAGGATTCGGTGTTCCGTTTCTAGGAGGGTTAGCGGGCGGTTTGCTCGGTAACGCATTATTCCCAGGTTATGGTGGTGGGTTTGGCAGTTACGGCGGCTATGGTGGAGGCTACGGAAATGTTCCGTGGTATGGAGGAGGCTATCCAATGCCATATTATCCATATGGTTATATGCCATATCCATACTATGGCGGTTTTTATTAAGGGATAAGAACCCTAGTAGAGGCAGAAAAAAATCAATAAGTTAACTAAAAATGATGCATTCTTATAGAGAGATGCATCATTTTTATTTTAAATATCAGGATGTGGCCTTTCGTTCTAAGCGTGACACTAGCAGGAATAGTATGTGTTTGAAAAGTCCTGAATGAGCCGTGCGAATGAAAACTTTGAAGCCATGTCTACGGAAAGCATCACGCAGAACGGAAGACAACCGATGTTAACATGTTGTTAATGGTATTATACGTTAAATCGTGATGTCCAGCTCTCTTCGGGTTATTGAAGAGTAGACATTTTACGCCATTTACTACTGCTGATTATGACAACATATAAACGGAAAAGATCACGGTAACCATAAATAATAAGTTTAATGGCAAGCCGAGTTTTAAATAATCGCTAAACTTATAGCCACCTGGTCCATAAACAATTAAGTTCGTTTGGTATCCAATTGGTGTGGAAAAACTTGCAGAAGCTGCGACTGCAACAATGACAGCGAGGGAAGTTGGCGAAATATCTAAAAATGTAGCAACTTCCAATGCAATTGGCAAGACGATGACAGCGGCCGCTGTATTTGTAATAACCTCTGTCAAGATATTTGTAATTAAATAAATTCCCGCGAGTAACCCAATTGTGCCGAAATTTTCAGCGATTAAAAAGATCATCGTATTAGCAATTAAATCTGCTACACCGGATGTTTCGATGACCTTACCAATACCTAATGAGGAAACGACAAGCAATAGCACTTCAAAAGGAATGCTTTTCTTCACTTGTGATGGATCGAATAAATCGAGTAATACAAACAGTCCGATACATAATAAAACTGCTGAAAACATTGATAAGAAACCAAATGCTACGGATACAATCATTGTAACGAAAGCGGCAATTGAAATAACTGTTTCTTTTGTTGTCATCGATTTTTGGTTTTTAATTTCTGTTAATGCATAGAAATCATCACTATTATAAGCATGTGTTTCAAAATCTGGTCCCGCTAACATGAGTAAAACATCCCCAGGTTTTAAGCGAATTTCACCGATATTTTTGTCAATTGTTTCATTTTTACGGTGAACAGAAACAATTGATGCATCGTATCTACCGCGGAAATTGGAGTATTTAATTTTTTGATGCAGCATTGTTGAGTTGTGAGATACAACTGCTTCTACAAGTTTTGCATCATCAGATTGTAAAGAGTTTAGTGAAATATCTTCATCAGTCTTAATCGATAAATTATTAAATTGTTCAAGACTTTTTAAGCTTTCCAAACTACCTGTAAAAATTAACACATCCCCATTTTGAATGATATCATCGAGTCGAATAGGTGAAATTGTTTCTTCGTCGCGAATAATTTTTAATAAATATAAATCTTTCAGTTTTTTAAATTCATCGGAAGTAACTGTTTTACCGATCAAACGGCATTTCTCTCCAACGACTGCTTCGTACAAAAAGCGACGACCATCGTCATATCGATCGCTAATCCCTGTGTCTGTTTCAGGTAAAATTCTTTGCCCTAAAACAACTAGATAAATGACGCCTAGTACAACACCTAATAAGGCATAAGGTGCTAATTCAAAAAATGAAAATCCATCAAAGCCTTTTCCGAGTAGCCAACCATGTACAATTAAGTTCGTTGATGTTCCAATAATTGTCAGCATTCCTCCGAAAATCGTCAAATAGGAAATTGGTAATAAAAACTTACTTGCATGAAATCCACGTTCTTTACACCATTTTTGAATCGCTGTCGTCATCATAACGACGAGTGGTGTATTGTTAAAAAATGCAGAAAATCCGATTAAAGGTCCCGTTAAACGGAGCAATGCACTTTTTTCTGATTTAGAACTGTTTAATATGCGAAATAAAATTTTTTCTGGCACTTTTGTTCGGTCGATAACGGAAGTGACAATAAACAAAAGCGCAAGTGTTAAAACCCCTTCATTGGATATTGTTTCTGTAATTTCCGATGGGCTAATATAGCCGAGAACGAAGAAGAATAGCACCGTAATAAATGCAATCATTGCAGGATGTGCGACTTCCAAAATCATCAGAATAAGCATAATGAGAACAGAGACAAGAATAATAATCTGTGCTACATCCATCGTAAAACCCCCTTCGTTACCCTTTAAAGATTAGATGAGTAACAATCATGACATTCTATGTCAAAATTATACAACAAAGGTCATGACAATTACTACATAAGTTTGAACAATAAAAAAAGATTGTAGGCAGTCTATACCCTAAATGTTAAAAATTGAACATACATATACAAAAACAGCTCCTTTCCTTATCAAAAAGGGAAGAAGCTGTTTAATGATGCTGTTAAGATTGTTTGTTCTTTTCTTCTTGTACGACTTTAGCTAGGTCATCTCCAACTGTTAAATCAGTAGGTTTTACACCTGAAAAATAAGCAGCACGGCTCATTAAATGTCCACCAATTGGTGCAGTAATGAAAAGGAATAAAATCCCGAGTAATAATCTAACGCTGAAATAACCGTCGTTAACCCAAAAGTGTAAAAACGTTCCGACTAAAATACTTAATACACCAAGTGTAGCGCTTTTAGAAGCGGCGTGAGCACGTGTGTAGACGTCGGGGAGACGTAATACCCCAATGACTGTAACAACCGTGAAAATAAGCCCTACAACGATTGTGATTACGATTAATGTATTAGCGATTACGGTCATGTTCGATGATCTTTCCTTTCTCAATAAATTTCGAGAAACTGACAGTCCCGATAAACGATAATACTGCAAGCAGTAAAATGACATCTAAGAAAAATCCTGTTTCGAACAGGATTGATAGCAATGCTGTCGCTGAGATGAACATAACCCCAATCGCATCTAAAGCGATTAAACGGTCAGGAGTCGTAGGTCCACGGAAAATTCTATAAAGCATCCCAAGCATTGAGATGATGACGATTAAAATCGAAACCCATATAAATGTTGTCATGGTCTACTTACCTCCTTGATCGCTTTTTCGAAAGTATTTTTAATAGAGTCTATCGCTTCTTTCGTATCTTCTTCATCGATTCCGTGAATATATAAAGTGTTTTGGTCGTCAGATACATGAACGACAATTGTTCCAGGTGTTAGTGTAATTAAACTTGACAATAAAGTAATTTCCCAATCTTTCTCTAAATCAGTAGGCATTGCGAAAATACGTGGTTTAATATCAAGTTTCGGTCTAATAACTAAACGTAATACTGAAATATTCGATAATGTTAATTCACGTAAAAATAGGAAGAATAATTTGATTGCTGCCCATAACCATTCAAAATATAAACGATCTTCGAAAAATCTTCTCGTCACGAGCAACAAGATAATCCCGATTAAGTAACCGATGACGAATGTGCGCGGCGTCATCGAAGAACTTAAAAACATCCATGTTGTCGCGATGAAAAAGTTCAACAATATTTGAAATGCCATCATCGTCATCTACTCCTTTAACACCGCGTCAATATAGATTGACGGGTTTAATAGTACATCTGAAGCATCTGTCATAAATGGTACAAGCCATTCAGATCCAACCCCGTAAGCGATCGATAATAATACAAGTACGACAGCAGGAAACATGAGTTGACGTGTACGTTCTTTTTTCGCTTCGACTGGTTGCATTTTAGGCTCTCCCCAAAACGCATAAATGAAAATGCGAATGACAGATAATAATACAATTAAACTTGAAGCAAGCATTACGATTGTCATCCAATTGTTACCGGCTTCAAAACCACCTTTAGCGATAAGCAATTTTCCGGTAAACCCACTTAAAGGCGGGATTCCAGCTAATCCAAACGCTGCAATTAAATAAAACCAACCGAGTGAAGCATGGGTTGTCATAAGTCCACCCATTTGTCGTAAGTTAGATGTTCCGGTAATCGCAATAATGATGCCAATTAAAAGGAAGAGTGCTCCTTTAATAATCATATCATGCATTAAGTAGAACATAGCACCAGTCATACCGTTTTCATTCATTTGCGCTACGCCAAATAAAATGACACCAACCGCAATGACGATGTTATAAATCATAATTTGTTTTAAATCAAAATAAGCAAGTGCGCCAATACAACCGAAGACGATTGTTAAGACCGCTAAAATTAATAATAATTCATGTGTTACACCGACATTATGAATAAAGAATAATGTGTATACACGTGTAATTGCGTATACACCGACTTTTGTTAATAATGCCCCGAATAATGCAAGTACTGGCATTGGTGGTGCGGAGTAAGATCCAGGTAACCAGAAATAAAGCGGGAAAATCGCACCTTTAATACCAAATACGAGTAAAAATAGAATCGCAATCACCGTTAAAATACCAGGTTGTCCCACTTCAGCTACTTTGACCGCAATATCAGCCATATTCACTGTACCAATAACTGAATATAATAACGCAATCGTAATGACGAATAAAGCAGATGAAATAACATTCACCAATAAATATTTTAACGATTCTCTTAGTTGACGTTTTTCGCCACCTAAGACGATTAAAACGTAAGACGCCATTAGTAATACTTCGAAGAAGACGAACATATTGAAAATATCACCCGTTGTAAATGCGCCGTTAACCCCTGTTAACATAAACAATACAGAAGGGTAGTAATAATGTGTTTCATGTCCGCGCCCTATTGATGTAAAACTATAAATGACGACGAATAAAGTAATGATAATAGAGGTTGTTACGAGGAGTACAGATAGCATATCTGAGACCATCGTAATTCCAAATGGTGCCGGCCAACTTCCGAGTGTAATCGATTGAACTCCGTCTGCTTTCACTTTCGCCATTAAGATAAAGGAAGCGAATAAGCTCACGATAAGACCAATCGTCGTCAGAACTCTTTGAATGATGACTTTCTCTTTAAAAAACAGAAGAATCATCGCGAAGAAAAACGGCAAAATGATTGGTAAAAGTAATAAGTTAATCATGTTCGTCATTTCCCTTCATTAGATTCATATTATCAGTTTTATGCTCACCATACGTCCGGTAAAATAAGACGAGGATAAAAGCAGTTACACCGAAGCTAATTACAATCGCTGTTAAAATAAGCGCTTGCGGTAGGGGGTCAACATAGTTTGTGACACCTTCCGCTAAGACAGGTGGTGCATCACCTTCAAAACCACCCATCGTTAAAATGAGTAAATGTGCGCCATGACTTAAAAGTCCAGTACCTAAAATAACGCGCAATAAACTTCTCGATAAAATTAAATAAACTGCAGCCATGAATAAAATCCCGATAACGATTGCCATCATAAATTCCATTATGAATCGCCTCCAATCGTTTGAATCATTGTAATGGTTGAACCGACAACGACTAAATAAACACCAGCATCAAAAATCATGGCAGAATGTAAATCCGTTTCACCAAATAGGGGCAAATTAAATGTGCCAAATGTATGTGTGAAAAACGGTACATTGAAAATAAAGGAACTAGCAGCCATACCTAATGAAAGGAGTAATCCGATCGCAACGACAATCATAAAATTGAACGGCAATGCTTCTTGTACTGTTTTTAAATCAAAAGCAAGCAGTAGTAGTACAATGGCAGCCGTTGTCAATAGTCCACCAACAAATCCTCCACCTGGCGCAAAATGTCCTGCGAAGAAAATGTGAATCGAGAAAAGAAAGATGATGAAAAAGACAACTTTTGTTCCGGTTTGTAAAATGACATCATTTGCTTTCATCAGACTTCTCCTTTCCAGACGAACGTAATTTAATCATGCTGTACACGCCAATCGCAGCAATTGCTAGTACGGCAATTTCAAACAGCGTATCAAATCCACGATAGTCTACTAAAATAACGTTTACGATATTTCCGCCTGCAGCTTCTGTGAATACCGTATCTTTATAATACTGTGAAATGGAAGGAATCAGTTTATTTGAGTGAGCCGATAGCGCCACGAGTGAAACTGTAATCCCAACTGCTGCAGCGATAAGGAAGTTTCCAACACGTGTTTTTCTCGTTTCACCATGTCGTTGTACTTCCGGTAAAAATCTAAAAGCGAGTAAAAATAGTGCAACAGAAACGGTTTCAATGACTAACTGTGTGAGTGCTAAGTCTGGTGCCTTATAAATGACGAAAAATAAAGCAACCGAATACCCAACACCGCCAAGGGCGATAATGGCAGCAAGCCTTGTTTTGGCAAAGAGTAC
>ERZ808040.406-NODE-406-length-38277-cov-10.336545_pt1 | contig 38277 bp, 28 predicted proteins | sample MGYA00380191_ERZ808040 | MGnify/ENA primary metagenome ERZ808040 (study PRJEB31490, sample SAMN06133395) | mouse gut metagenome | isolation source: J6 | host: mice | place: China: Chengdu | collected 2015-05 ...
GGCGTCGGAGCCCTGAGCGCGGTCTGCGGCGGGATTTTCGGGAAAGCCGGCAGCGGCGCGGTAAAGGCAGCAGCGAAAACCGGAAAAGGCGCGGTAAAGGAGGCCGCGAAACGGGTTGTCAGGGCAGGCGTCAGCGAAGCGGCCGCCGGTTTTGCGACGGATACGGCAAAGCAGATCCTGGTGGAGGGAAAGGAACTGCAGAAAGTTGACTTCGGCCAGGCTGTGAAAACCTCTGCCGTCGCCGGCGCCACCGGAATGCTGGGCGCGGTGATCGGGATTTTCGGGGAAAGCGCGAAAGAGGCGCTGAAGAAAGCGAAGGAGCCGCCGAAGTTCGGGGTTGCCGGCGGGCTGCGCGCAGAGACGCGGGGGAAGCCGAAGGGCGGGTATACTACTTATTCTTATGATGCTGCCTGGGTGGATCGTTCCGGAAACTCTCACTCGTATCAGGCTCGTAAAAAGTAAAGCAAATGAAATTTAAACCGAATTTTAAATAACATTTTATTGTAGTATCATACAAGAAAAAATAAAATAATTACTAAAATTATACAGTAATAAAATACAACAAAAATACAAATGTAAATTTTGCAAAAATTGAAAAAAAATCAAAATAATAGTGTAAAATGCCGCAGAATATTGTAAAATAGATATGTCAGATTGGAAGGTTCTATGTTAAGCGGCAAGACAATATTGATAACCGGAGGAACCGGTTCGTTTGGTAAGAAGTTTTTGGAGATGATTTTTGAGCGCTATCAACCCCAAAAAGTTATTATTTATTCGAGGGATGAGTTTAAGCAGAGCGTGATGAAGGCGGAATACCATGATAAAGCTGATATGATCCGGGTTTGTTTTTTATCGGCGATATAAGGGACAAAGAAAGACTTTACCGTGCATTCCGCGGAGTGGATTATGTGATTCATGCTGCTGCTGTGAAGCAGGTGCCGACCTGTGAATATAACCCGTTTGAGGCAATGAAAACGAATATCCACGGCGCGCAGAATGTGACTGACGCGGCTCTGGACTGTGGTGTAAAGCGGGTGGTAGCGCTCTCGACCGACAAGGCGGTCAATCCGATCAACTTGTATGGAGGAACAAAACTTGTTTCGGATAAGCTCTTTATTGCGGCTAACGCATATAAAGGAGCATCCGGCTGTTATACTACCAGACAGAGTATCTGGCAAACACAGTCTGTTTGAAGGCATTTCAGGCTCTTGGCTGTGTAGTTGAGGTTTTTTCGTGTCCGCTTGCAAACGGGGAATAAGAGGAGGTCTTTCGACCGATGATTTGCCAGCTTGTTCACGCGCAGAGGGCAGTAGCGATCTTTTCTTTTGGCTATTTTCCCGCGTTGTCGGATGTGTGTGAAAAGGAAGGGATTTCATACTGGTCTTACTGTGCTGAAGTTCCTTGTCTTGCAATGTTTTCGAGAAAAATTGAAAACCAGTGCAACTGTTTTTTTGTGGCGGACAGTGTGCTGGCGGAAGAATTTCCGCTGCGGTGGAGCAAGAAAGGTCTGCTACCTGCCGTTGGCACCTGTTTTTTCTGTTAAAACAGAAAATACGGGTTGGGATAGGCAGACTGGAATCCGTTTTGCAGGAAGTCTTCATAAGGATAATCTTTATAAGTATTTTGCAAAACTGCCGGATTCTGCACATGGGTATTTGGATGGAATTACGGAAGCGCAGGTACATATATGCATATTCTTTGTTTGGAGAATTGATGGAAGAATCGGCTTACGGATATTCAGTGCGCACTTGGAATCAGCCAGAATCAAAAGCTGAAAAAATTTGTGGATCGCCGGTTTCTGAAAATTATTTTAAGTATAAGAAATAGAAAAACTTTTGGACTGTTTCAGAGAATGGTTCAGGATATTTAAGGAACAATGATTCCGACAGGAAAGAATCTGGATATCTACCGAAAAGCGATTGAGAAAAAATTGAAAAAACCAAAGGAGTGCCATTTATTGACGCGACGGAGGGCGGCGCAAAAATCAGAGGGACAGAACGATTGCCGCTGGCAGAAGTGGCTGGTAAAAATAATACTTGGAAGTGAAAAGAAAGAATGGTTTAATTTCTTTCAAAAAGAAATCAATTTGTTTCCGTGATAAGAAAGAAAATATGCGAGAACGCTATCTGCATTCTTGCTGCTGCGATGGGATATTACATAAGTAATATAATTAAGAGGATTATTATGGAAAGAATTTTTATTCGGGTGGACGGAAATTCGGTTTTGGGGCTGGGGCATATTATGCGGTGTTACGCCATTGCAGCAGCATTAAGGAAGATAGGGGTTGATAGTTGCTTTCTTGTTGCCGATAAAGATTCTGTATCTGCTATGGCAGGGCGCAATTTTGGAGTGTGGGAACTTGGCAGTGAATGGAATGATTTGGACAAAGAAACTGACCTTTTGGTAAAGTTAATACAGCGGGAAAAAATAAAGCTTCTTTTGATTGATTCCTACTATGTATCAGAAGAATATTTGAAAACGCTGCGCAGTTATACAAAAGTAGCATACTTGACAGGCATGAATTATTTTACATATCCGGCAGATATTTTGATCAATTATCATATCTATGCAGAACAGCTTGGATACCGTGAGCAATATGATAATAGTACAAAGCTGATTTTGGGATGTAATTATGTGCCGCTTCGAAGGGAATTTTTAGAGTCAGAACCATACAATCCGGATCGCAGAGCAGTTTTTATTACAACGGGAGGTACAGATCCTTTTGGAATTGTTCCAAAATTACTGGTACTGCTGCAGGAAAACGGGCTTATGGATTTGGATTATCATATCGTGATCGGGAAATATTATGATGCAGACGAAGTGGTGCAGATTAAGGAATGGAAGAGATTTCCGAATATTTTTTTGTATGAGGACGTCAAATCTATGGCAGAACTGATGAAAAACTGTTCCATAGCAGTTTCCGCGGCAGGTTCTACATTGTATGAGCTTTGCGCGTGCGGAATTCCGACAGTGACTTTTGTATTTGCAGAGAATCAGAAGCTTTCGGCAGAAGCGTTTTTCCATCAAGGGCTGATGGAATCTGCGGGAGACATCAGGGAACGCGGGGATGAAGGGATAAAGGATATTGTGCGCGGTATACAAACATACATGTTCACCCGGGAACTTCGGATCAAACGCTCTTGTATGGCAAAATTATTTGTTGACGGAAAGGGAGCAGAACGTTTGGCAGAACAGTTAAAAAGAGAAATGGAAAAACAAAAATAGTTATAATATTCTTGATATGTTAATTTAAAAGCAATTTTATTAGCGCAGAATATTTTAAAATAGAGGAAAAGTGAGGAAAAAATGGAACTATATAAAAAGATACAAAACAATGAAGTCTATTTTATCGCCGAGATGTCGGCAAATCATGCGGGAAAGCTGGATTATGCGCTGGAGATTGTCAGAAAGGCAAAAGAAGCAGGGGCGGACTGTTTAAAAATTCAGACTTATACAGCAGATACATTGACGCTGGATTGTGACAATGAATATTTCCAGATTAAAACGGGATTATGGAAAGGCTATAAACGGTACGATTTATATAAAGAAGCGTATACTCCGTGGGAGTGGCAGCCGGAAATTAAAGCGGAGTGTGAAAGGCTGGGAATGGATTTTTTATCAACGCCGTTTGACAAAACAGCCGTGGACTTTCTGGAGGAGATGGGCGCAGAATTTTATAAGATCGCTTCCTTTGAATTAGTAGATCTTCCGCTGCTTCGATATACGGCTTCAAAAGGGAAGCCGATTATTTTATCCTGCGGGCTTGCTTCGGAAGAAGAAATTGCAGAAGCAGTGCAGGCGATTGAATCTCAGGGAAACCGCCAGATTGTTTTGTTAAAATGCTGCAGTGAGTATCCGGCGGATGAAAACGATATGAATTTACAGACCATTGTAGATATGAAACAAAAGTTTGGCTATCCAGTCGGACTTTCCGATCATTCTATGGGGAATATTGCGGATGTTGTCGGTGCAGTACTGGGAGCTTGTGTAATTGAAAAGCATTTCTGTATCAGCAGATCCATTAAAAATCCAGACAGTGCATTTTCCATGGAGCCAAAAGAGTACCAGGAAATGGTGGAGAATGTAAAAAGAGCGAAAGCTGTATGTGGTGCAGTGACATATCAAAGATCAGAAAAAGAAGAAAACAGCGCGGTTTCCAGGCGCTCGATCTTTGCGCGTCAAGATATTTGTCCGGGAGAAGTGTTTACAGAAGAGAACTGCTGTATTGTCCGACCATCTTATGGGCTAAAGCCAAAGTATTTTGAACAGCTGTTGGGGAAAAAAGCCGCGCGTTTTATTAAGAGAGGAGAGCCGTTCAATGAATCAGACTTATAAAGAGCCGGTGGCGATTGAATTTAAAAATATTTTGGATACCGAATATACAGAAGAATTGAGAAATTGGCGGAATCAGGATTTTGTTCGAAACAATATGACAAACCATAATCTGATTAGCGAGGAGGAGCACAGGCATTATTTGGATTCCCTTCGGAACAACAAAGAGCAGAAAGTATTTGTCGCGCTCAATTGTCAGGAACCAGTTGCCATTATCACAATAAAAATTCATTGGGATGAACGTTATGTCGAGCCGGGAATGTATATTATCAATAAAGATTATCTTGGCAGAGGACTTGGAATTGTGATGAGTTATGCGCGGCTGGAATATATTTTTGAATTGATGCCGGAAGGAAAAATGAAAACAACGATCCTTGATAAAAATGAGAAAAATATTAATCTTCAGAAAAAAATGGGATGTGTTTTTGAAAAAAGTATTATGGCGGCGGATGCAAATGGAAAAGAAGAGCCGGCTTCGGTATATTTTTTGACAAAAGAAGCGTGGGATAAAAACAAAGAAGAAATAGAAGAACGTCTGGAACGTGATTTTGGCTTAAAAAATATTGCAAGAATACCAGTTGAGATTTAATGGAATTTGTTTTGTGGCAGAATGGGGGAGACAATGAATTTAATGATGTGTTTTGGGTATGCGGGCATTATGCTGCTTGTCGGGGTATTGCTGCGGGCAAAGATTCCGGCTTTTCAGAAAATAATGGTACCGGCCAGTGTTCTTGCAGGGATTGTGGGAATTCTTGTAATGAATTTGGGAATCGACCTGGGTGCTTCTCCAAGAATGTATACCAATATCGTAAATGAATTGTTTACTGTTTCCTTTATTTCGATCGGACTGACAGAAATTGATCCAAGTGCTGGACAGAAAAAAGCGAAATCGGTTATGCGCGGCTGTTTTGGAATGGGTTTGGTATGGTGTATTTTATATGCATTAACCCCTGTCCTGGGAGCGCTTATTGTCTGGCTGACCGGAAAATCATTCGGGATGGATTCTATCTACGGAACAATAATACCGTTTGCTTTTGCGCAGGGACCGGGGCAGGCAGCTGCATTTGGAGCTTTATATGAGGGGTACGGCTGGGAGAACGCGGCTGTGGTGGGCGTGGCGTTTGCTGCTGTGGGATTTTTGGTCTCCTTTTTGATCGGCGTGCCGATTGCGAAACTGGGTATTTCAAGAAAAATAGCAAAAAATATGGGAACGATTGATAAGCCGATTTCCAGAGGTTACTACTATAAACAAGAACAGTCAGAATACATGGGAATGGATACCATGTACAGCGGAAATCTTGAAACGCTTACCTTTCATTTTGCTCTTATCGCACTGTGTTATATTCTGGCAGTTGGATTATCAAAAGTATTTCTTTTGATACCCGGATTTTTTGGCTCGACATTGAGCGGAATGCTTTTTATGAATGGAATGCTGACATCCAATCTCGTGCGCTGGATTATGAATAAACTGCATCTTGGATTTTTAAAAGACAGCACATTGCAGAGAAAAATTACTGGATGGACAGCAGATTTGCTTGTTGTATGCTCTTTTATGGCAGTAGAATTTCAGGTGATTCGTCCATGGCTTTTTCCTCTGATGGTGGAAGCTTTGGCAATTACATTGATTACACTTATCTTATGCCTTTATTTTGGCCGCCGCTTTGGAGATGATAATGATTTTGAACGGACGCTTGGATTGTATGGGACAAGCACAGGAACTGTGCCGAGCGGAATTGCACTTGTTCGGATTGTGGACCCGGCGTTAAAAACAACGACAGCAGTCGAACTTGGCATGATGAATTATGTAATGCTTTTTTGTATTCCGGTATATATGGTACTTTTAGGAACGGCAGCAGGGCATATTTCCATGGGAGTTACAGCAATTATTTTGCTGGCTTTGGTATTTGTTTATCTGGTTTTATTAAAACTTGTACATGCATGGGGAAAACCGACCTATTCATTTCGAAAATAAAAGGTGTGGAAAAATGCTGAATTTATTTCAGTTAGGTTTAAAGGTTATAACGAACGGATCAGAAAGGAGGGCAGCACTTGCCCCTTATGGAATGTTTGTGGGTTTTGTGCCTGTAAAAATAGGATGAAAACAATCTATTGCAATGGAACAATTTTAAAAATGGATGGGAAAGAAAATGGTGATTCTGCGGTTTTTGTTGAGGATGGGAAGATTGTCGGAATCGGAGATTTGCAAAAGCTTAAGGAAATGGCAGGCTCAGAAGCAGAAATTTATGATTTAAAAGGAAAAACTTTGATGCCAGCTTTTGTGGATTCTCACAGCCATATTACAATGGCAGCACAGATGTCTATGTTTGCGGATTTAAGCGAGTGCGCTTCGTTTGATCAGATTGTTTTAAAATTAAAAGAGTATGCGAAGGAGAAGCCAGAGCAAAAGATGATTATCGGTTTTGGCTATGATCATAATGTATTGGAGGAGCGGCAGCATCCAAACAGGGATATCTTAGATCAGGTGTCCACAGATACGCCCGTTTTTATTATCCATGTTTCCGGGCATATGGGCGTTGTAAATTCTGCTGGTCTAAAGTTGATTGGAATTACAGAGGAAACAAAAGACCCGGAAGGAGGGCGTATCGGAAGATTTCAAGATTCCAATATTCCAGACGGCTATATGGAAGAAGGCGCGCTGGTTATGCTTCAGGGCGGTCTTGCGGAATTTATGGAAACGGATATTGTTTCAGCAATGCAGAAAGCGCAGAACACTTACTTGCAAAATGGTATTACAACGGTGCAGGACGGTGCTGCGTCCGTTCAGACAATAACACTGCTGAGAACTCTGGCAGAAAAGGGATTATTAAATTTGGATGTGGTTGCTTATCCGATAATGACAGATTCGTCAATTCCGCCAATATCCGAGGAAGATTTAAAGTACAAAAATCATTTTCGGCTTGGCGGTTATAAAATTATTTTAGATGGTTCTCCGCAGGGAAAATCCGCTTGGCTTTCTGTCCCTTATCAGAATGAAAACGGGAAAAAAGGATATCCGTGGATGACCGATCAAAATGTGTTGGAATGCTGTAAAAGAGCAGTGGCAGAAGAAAGGCAGCTTTTGGCTCACTGCAACGGGGACGCGGCGAGCGAACAGTTTTTGGACTGTTATGAAAAAGCGGCGGCAGAGTGCGGCGGGCAGGAAAAAGACCTGCGTCCCGTTATGATTCACTGCCAGACGGTAAGAGAAGATCAGATTGAGCGGATGTCAAAAATTCCAATGATCGCATCCATTTTTGTAGGTCATGTATATTACTGGGGAGATGTACACTTAGAAAATTTAGGCGAGCAGAGAGGAATGTCGATCAGTCCGGCTGGCACCGCGTTAAAGCACAATGTTTGTATTACATTCCACCAGGATGCTCCAGTGACAAAACCTGATATGCTGCATTCCGTATTCTGTGCTGTGAAAAGGCGCACAAGAAAGGGGATTTTGTTAGATCAAAAAGAATGTATATCCGTCTATGAGGCACTAAAGGCAGTGACAATACAGGCGGCTTACCAGTATCATGAAGAGGAGAAAAAGGGCAGTATTGCCGTTGGAAAAAATGCAGATTTCATTATACTGAACAAAGACCCAATGTCAACAGAAGAGTCTGATTGGAACAATATTCAGATAGATGTAACAATAAAAGATGGGAAAATAGTTTATACAAGGGACTGTTTCGATCATTAAACATGGTTTTTCAGATATGATTTAGTACTACAGCGGACTTGAGATTGTGTGAGGATAGTTCGCTGTAGTACCTATATAATACCGCAGCAAGAAAATAAATTTGACAAGCAGTACAAGAGAGAAGAAAAGAAAAAAGCTTTGATCTGAAAGAATGGAGAGAACATAAATGATTGATTTAGCAAGTCGATATGCAGTAAAATTTGATTACTGGGAAAACGGGCGGTTAGCAGAGTCTTTTTTTCTGTTTTCACCGGATGATGAGATAAAAGAAAAAGTAAAAGCAGAGTACGAGAATCATGGGTTCACCCAGGAGATCCTTCACTTGGTCAGTCAGGATGAAACAGAGTTGTCTTATATCCAGGCAGATTACAAAAAGCACTCCATCCATGCATTTCGAAGTATTACCTCGCATTATGAAATTTTTTATAAAAAGACAACATTCGTGCCAGAAGGGATTATAATTTCCGATCATCTGCTTAATTTATTGTCTTATCTTCCAATACAGGAGCGAAACGTATGTCTTGCAGGAGTGTGCGATATGTTTTTATTTCAGCACAGCTATGGAAAAGAAACATACTATCAGGGCGTTTACCGGTTGGGCTGCGGGGAAGAGCTGCTGTATCAAAATCAAGAGCTTTTGGTAAGGCAAGTTCAACGGCTGCAATTACAAAAATATGATTTGGGCGGCAGAGATGGCGCGGATGTGTTAGAACAATCGCTTCGTGAAGCCTGTGCAAAAATACAAAAACCAGAAAGCGTCAATACATTATCCGGCGGAATCGATTCTACATTGACCCATATTATTATGGGAAATCCTAAGTCTGTCAGCGGAAGTTATGAACATGAAAAATTTCTCTGTGAAAAAGAGTACGCATTGTGTGCGGCAAAGCTCCTTTATGCAGACCATAAAGTCTATGATATATCGCTGGAAAATTATATGGAAGAGATGGTACGGACGGTCAAGCACTGCGGAATGCCGGTTTATAATATGACGGCGCAGATTATTCACCATATCTTGGCAGAGAAGGTAAATACATCTTATATGATGGTCTCGGAACTTGCCGGGGCTGTGTATGGTCTGGAACTTCGAACCCCATACACAAAAGAACTTGCAGGAAAGTATAGTTTTTCTGATTTCAATAATTATGCCAACCAGAACAGCAGTATTGCAAGAAAAGAGGATATCGACTGGATTTCTCGTATTTTTGGAAAAGAAATGGTGGAAGCTCAGCTGCAAAAAAGAAATAATTATGTGCTTGACCGACTGGAAGGGTTTGATACATCAGATCTTAGTAGTGATAATTATCTGCAATTTGGACATCTTTTGTATTATTTTACAAACAATGGCGTCAGTGCGCTGGAGCAGACAGAAATGGTATTTGGAAAAACAGTCAACGCTCTGTTTTCCGCAAAAAAAGTTGTGGAGGAATTTTTATCTCTTCCGCTTCACGAAAGATATGAAAATGAAATTTATGGCGAAAAGCCTTTTGCAAAAAAATTGCTGGAGCGCCTTCTTCCAGAGTATGAAGTAAAAAAGAAAAAATTGGGCGGTTCTCTTCCGAGAACCTGGATGGTGACGGAAGGTCCGATGGCGGGATATTTTAAGACGCACGATATTCCAAGTTTTATCGACCCATCTCTTCGCAATATATTTCTGGAACCATCCTGGGAGACGAGCTGGTGCGTAAAATATCTGGTAATGTATTCTGTCTGGTATGAAAATGTGATGCGCTGTGAGATAAAAAAGCTGCCTTCAAAATATCAAGTAAGTTTTGAGAGCAATACAGCAGAGTGAGAGGAGGCAGCGTATGTCAAAGCGCAGAATTGCAATTATTACCGCAAGAGGAGGAAGCAAAAGAATCCCGATGAAAAATATCAGGGATTTTTACGGAAAACCAATTCTATATTATTCGGTGGAAGCCGCCTTAAATGCTGGAATCTTTGAGGAAGTTATGGTATCGACGGACAATCCGCAGATCGCGCAGATCGCGAGAGAAGCAGGCGCCGCAGTGCCGTTTCTGCGCTCCGAAAAAACATCCGGTGACTTTGCGACAACAGCAGATGTAATTATGGAAGTTCTTGAGAATTATAAAAAAATGGGAAGAGAATTTGATTCTATTTGCTGTATTTATCCTACTGCGCCGTTTGTGACTGCCCAGAAACTGAGGACGGCAATCGAACTTTTAGAAAAGAAGAACGCGAAGAAAGTACTGCCAGTCGTCGCCTTTTCTTATCCACCACAGAGAGCCTATATTATGGATGGAGATTATCTTCGCATGAAGCAGCCGGAGAATGCGAACAAACGTTCGCAGGACTTGGAAACCATGTATCACGACTGCGGGCAGTTCTATGGTTATGATGTGGAAAGTTTTCTGAAAACAAAAGGGCAGATTTGGGAGGATGTTGTGCCGGTTGTCATGCCAGAGTCTGAAGTACAGGATATTGACAGCGAGGAGGACTGGAAGATTGCAGAATTGAAGTATCAGGCGATGGTGGGGAAGCAGGGGAGCTGCTGATCTTAGCGCTTGGAAATCTGATTCTAGCGCCTACGATGCGGACGGCAGGCTTTCTACAGCTGTAGAATCGGACAGGAAGGTGACGGGCTATACTTACGACGCGGCGGGCAACCGGGCGTCGAAGGAGATCCTCTTCCCGGACGGCAGCCGGAGTATGACAGTTTATGAGTACGACAGCTCGAACCGTCTGCTGGCGGAGCGCGGAAGCGATGAAACCGTGACCAGTTATGCGTATGGCAGGAACGGGAACCTCTTATGATGCTGCCTGGGTGGATCGTTCCGACTACCGCTGGCCTGGCTGGATAAGCCGCATGGAGAAGGCCGGATTGGAGCGTTCCATGTCCATAAAGGGATGTCCCCCTGATAATTCCGCCTGCGAAGGGCTGTTTGGTCGTCAGAAAAACGAGATGTTTTACAACCGGGCCAAGACAGGAGTAAGCATCCCGAAATTCATTGACATACAGAATGAATATCTGGCATGGTATAACGAAAAGCGGATACAGATAAGTTTATTGTTGTAAGGTTTACCACTGAATCAGGCTGTAATCAAAGTCTTGGTTTACGGTAACTTCCTGCCCCGACGGAAAGCAGAGAACCCATATATTATCCCGACAGATCAGGCGGAGCCGGTCTTTGTGTTCTGTTTCTTCTCTTTTTTCGTAATCCGTTGTATAAATTTTATTTAATTCTTCCAATGTGCTTTCTTTTCCGTTGATGATTACCGCAGAATTCGAAATTTCACTGTACAGACCGAGCTGATATTTATTGTCTAAGAAACCGAAGTTTACCCAGTCGGTGCCGCCCGAACCAGAGCAGCCAAGACTTATGCAGTTTCCTTTAAAGGACACGCCGTTTATGCACCAGTTGCGGTCAGGATAAAATAAATCGTAAAGTTTTTCTGCACGACCGTCTGCAAATGTAAATACTGCCATAGAGATAGTATCGCCTGCTAAAAGTTCCGGTATGCCATCGCCGTCAAAATCGTGGATGCCCAGATAAACCACATTATTATTAGGGTCATAGTAATCTTTTCGTCTGTAATTGTCCGGGTCTGAGCAGACAAGGAAACTTGGCAGGTCGCGGATAATATCAAGGTAGGCGGACTGCCATGAGTCTGCCGCAGGCAGCGGTTTTGTCTGAAGGGAGATCCGAAAAAGAACTCCTTTGCAGAAAACAAGCCCGTGGTGGGAATCATAGAGGTAAACGAAACATCCAAACGGCGCGTCGCCCGGTACATCAAGGGTGTAGGAATCAATGCTTTTTGATAAGATTCCGGCATTTTTCAGCGCATTGCCAAATAAGTCTGAAAAATCTTCCCAGCTGACAACTTCTCTGTTGTACATTGGGACAGAAAAGTTTCCGTCAGCGGACTGAAAATAATCTGCTCCATACTGTAAGGATGTGCCGATATAGCTGTCGATTTGATCGGCTGACAGCGCATTAATTCCATCGGGTATAATGTAGCCCGTCACAGTCCAGCTTCCGTAGAGCGGTAAAACAGAAGAAGCCCAGCGGATTTCTTTTTTTCTAACAAGAAGAAAGCCTCTTTCGTTTTCTGACGGGACAAAATACAGGTTTATTTGTGAACACGGTGTTTCTTCATACTTTAAATGTTTGTTTATCGTCACTTTAACCGTTTCGTTTTCTACTGCTGCTTCAACAAAATCGAAAACATAGTCCGGGGGTTCGTAACCAGAACAGTCAATATAATAAAAGCCGTTTTCATATTCGATAAGATTTTGTGTTTTTCCAGTAGGCGTAAGAGCTTTTGTATATTCCGAAAATGATGTTCCAAAAATCTGTAATGCAGTTTCATCTACCTCTTCACTGCTGACTTTAACACAGGTAGTCTCTTTATGGTATCGATTTGTGTATCGTAAAACTCTTTCGTAATTTTCGCTGCTTGCGTAGGTATAAAACAGATAATTTTCCCAGAAAACATCATCCATATTCTGCAGGTTTGAAAAATCCGGCGTTCCAAGGCTGATTTGTTTTAGAAAATTTAAATTTTCTTCTTTCTGTACCGCTTCTTTTACAGAAGATAAAAGAGGATTTTCAGTGTCTTTTTGATTGCTGTTTTCAGGACAGTCTGTTTTTGTCGGGATTTTCTGAGCGTCTGGGTCATTATCTGCATCAGAATTCTTATCATTGTTTTCTATGCCGTCGTCTGACTGGTCTTGTATCGTGCGTGCATCGGATTCTTTCGGGAGTGTTACAAAGGCAACGGCACAAAATGCTACAAGCAGCAAGGCAAAACATAAAATAATGGGATTGTTTTTTCTTTTTTTCATAATATTCACCACACGCCTTTCTGTATTTGATTTTCCAAATGCCAAACCGATCGAAAAACCGCTTCGCTTTGCCGAGAAAGAGAGCATTGCCATAGCATAGGATTTGCGTTCTTCGAAAGAGAAATGCCGCAGGGTGCTTTCATCGCAGAACATTTCCATATCTTCGTTCATTTTATGAACGGCAAACCACACAAGCGGATTCCACCAATACAGACAGGTGCAAATCAGACCAGCTGCCCGAATAAGCGGATCATAATGTTTGATATGAGTTTTTTCGTGCTGAATAACATAGAATTGTTCTTTTTCGTCCATACAGTAAGGAAGAATAATTTTTGGACGAAAAACGCCGATTACAAACGGCGATTGGATGGTCTCACATAGCCAGATACAGCCCTCTTTGCGCACAGCGGTAGAGATCCGGTGTTTGATGGTAAAGTACTGTATCAAGCGGGTGAGCGAAACAGCAAGTACTCCGACAACATAAAGGGCAGAAAAAAGAGCAAACCGATAAGTTTCATGTTTTCTGGATGTATTGTCAAAAAATAAAAGATCATTGAAACCGGGCGCGCCAATCAGAATAATTTTATTGTTTGAAATGGTTATATCAGAAAATTGTGACAATGGAGTCCAGTCACTTGGAACGTGGTTGATAAAGCCAAAGGCGGAAGGTTCGGATTGTTGAAAAAGGTTATTGGAAAGAACCTTTGAAATATCCGAAGATTCTGTTGGCGGCACTGGGGTGCTTGGATGGATCATGCCGTCCGAGATTGGTGTTTTAGGAGCAGCAGTACTTGCGGAATATTCTTTGGCTGTGGATGGCATAATTGCGGCAGGAAATCTTGTCGTATCCTGCGATGTTGTGTTTTCTGAATTTTTTGAAAGATCTATTTGGTTTTTGTTTTCAGAAAGAAATGTTACAGTGAAAAACTCCGGCAGCAGGCGAAAAGGAGTCTTGGGCAGTACAGGGCATAAAAGTCGTATAATAACAACCACCCAAAGACTGTAGCTGTAAAACTTTGGGTATTTTTTTAAAAAGGGCAATGTTGCTAAAACGATAAGGATTGGGATGCATGCCATAAGTCCCATCGTCCACAACCGCCCGATAACAGCGGATATTTTTAGATATCCAGTTTCAGATAATAGTTCCATGCTCAATCATTCCTTTGTTAGTCTACTGCAATAAACTAATCGTAGTCTATCATAATAGATTATTCTTGTCAAGCATTATTTCAATGACTGGTAAACAATTTTTCTTTTCGTGATTTGACATTTCAATAGCCGGATATCATAAAAATATATAAAAAAGATAAAGCTTATTATTTTGTTTGGTTATATTTGAATAGAATTGCGCAATAAATAAAAATACATAAAAAGAATGACATATTGCTGCTTTTGTGTTATACTTTGTCCGAGAGAATGCAAGGAGGCTATCATAGAAGAGCAGAGGACAAATTACAATAAGACGGAATACATACTGGCGGTGTTAAGCATGTCAGATGGACAGCTGGATATCGGCAGCATAGTAGAAGGCGGAGAAAGTGAAATAGCCTCTTTTTAATGATGCTTTAATGATGAGCAAAATATCCAGGCGGCTCATAAGATTATTAAATTTATGGATGAAATGCCAGGCGGTTTCCTGATCTGGTGTGCAGATAGGAAATTGCGGAAACCGCGCCAAACGGCGTAACAAAAACATATAATTACGATGATGCCGGAAACCTGCTTTCCACGGAAGGACCGGTGTACGGAGAGGACGGCAGGCTGCATGGAAAGAAGCTCTTGGTCTAATCCCAGAGCCACAGCAATTTTACAGTGAAACTATATGGTTTTTAGCAGCCATTGGCGATATTTATTTTCAAAAGAAACAATAAGAAAAGCACGCGAATGCTTTGACAAAGCAAGAGGAAATTTGAGCGGCGAGGGATATGGAAATCCGTTTGTTATGCTTCGATTAGGTGAATGTTGTTTAGAAATAGGGGACGAAAAAAACGCCGCAGAATATTTGCTTAAAGCCTATATGTTTGAACGAAGGGAGATATTTGAGCCTGACGAGGACGGCAGTGATGATGGCAAAAAATATTTTGATTATTTAAAAACTAATGCTGAAAACATTGAGTGAAGATCAAGATAACTCAGTTCCCATTTATCAAGCAGACAAAGAGGGAGAGCATGGAACTATCCATACAAGAACGACTAAAAGACCTACGTGCGGAGCGTGGCTTGACGCTGGAACAGCTTGCGGAGCCGCCCCACCTCTCCAAATCTGCGCTGGGCAGTTATGAAGCAGGCTTCCCGTCCATTCAATTTTGCAAAGGAGCTTAAATTAAATGAAAGCCTATAAAATAGATGGTTTCATTTCCGGGAGTGGAAATGAAAAGTTTATAACGAAATTTGGCGGGCAGCCAGATTGGATTGAAAGTCCTCAATGGCCGGTTAGTATTCCATGGGATAATCGGCCATTAAAATTTATTGGACAGATAAGATTAAATGATTTTTATAGTGAACTGGAAAATTTGACATTGGCTTATATTTTTTTAACACAACCGGAAGATAAAACGGACCCTTTTTTCGACCCGGATATAATTTTTCCTGATGAGGGAGAAAATGCAGTTATTATTCAGCCCAATGGAAAAATTCCAGAATATGTATATATAGATAATTTTCGTGTTGGACCGACGGTAGATAGCCAAACTATATGGCTCCCCCAAACAACGGAAATTGAAGAAATCGAATCCACAGAATTTAAGCAGATCGACATAGATAAATTTTGTGGCTTTCCTGCCTTTTTCCAGAATAGCGAAGTTGAAGCAGACAAAAGACTGCTGTTGCAACTACATACTAATTGGTTGCCATTTTATATAAATGCCGGAGGCTCACCTACAATGTTTACATTTCTCAATGACAAGAAAAATGAGGCCTTGCTCCTAATTGAAGATATGTAATTAGAGATTTTTCGAGCTGAATTAGTTTCATATTATTTGATAAATGTCCCACCAAAACAGATGACTGGCGGACAAGCACAGTATGGGATTGTCTACCTTGTTAACCGTTTTGCAGGAAAGACGGGAACGGCAAAGCCGGGCGCAAGCCCGTTACAAGAAAGCAGATTCAGGAATATAAAAAAGCGATGAGAAGTGATACCTGATTAATAAATGGAAAAATAAATGGAAAATAAAAAGCACAGGAAAACGGAATTAACTATCTGCGGCGCAAAAATGACTTGGTTGTTGGGGGCAGCATCCGAAAATTGTCAAGGTTTAGGAATGTTTTTATAAAAGTAATTGATATATAAAAGAAAAATAAATAATTAAAATATTAAAATACTAAATATAAAAAATAAGAGGAAAATCTAGTGCATATTAAACCCGATATTGAAGTAATATTTGAATTTACCGGATCAAGAAATATATTTGAAGGATACAGACCTGCACATTTAATAAGAGATGATTACTTAACGACAGGAATTCATAGTTATTATAGGCTGAATGATGAGGAGGATAAAACAACAGGAAGCATAACATTTATTTCACCGGAGGAGTATCCTGGCTGTATGTGGATAGGAAAGAGAATACCCATGTACGAAGGTGGAACCTTGGTAGGTTATGCTATTGTAACAAAAATTTTAAATGCCGTTTTGATGGCAGAAGATGCCGTGAAGTAGATTGTGCGTACCAGGCAGCTCAATGGGGCTGTCAGTAAGCAGCTTCTGAGTCCTGGCACCGGAAAGAAGGCAGTTTAGCGAGTATATCCGGTAAATCAGCAGGAGCGGATAAGATAGTGGAAGTGATGGAAAGCCGGCGAAACGAAACCAGGCAGCCGGCAATATCCATCCATTCATTCCCGCGTCCAAAGCCGTCATATATCCGCTCCGGACAAATAAGCACCCGTGCCATTCGCCCGCATATTACGGGCACTATGACCGGGGTTGTGCATGCATCATAGACAGATACAGTAAGTTTATGTTCTGTCCGTCCATACATGCAAGGTTGCCATGCGATACGCTCCGACCGGGAAAGTCACATTATTTCCATCCACAGAAGCCTCGCCTGCAGGTTCTTCCAGAAAGTTGCACAGACAGGCTTTTTGCACCGGCACCGCAAAGGCGAAGCGGCAGGTATCTTCCCGGCCGGAATAATTGGCAACGCGCACCAGAATGCCGCCCTGTTCCGCGGGCATAGCTGTGATATAGGCACAGTGCAGGGACTGCATCGAAAACGCGCATTGTTCTGCGGACAATTTTTCATTCGGGACAGGAAGTTTTCCGTGCGGTACAGTAAACGCCTGGAAGCCTGCCGTGAAGATATCTTTCAGCCGCACCAGCTCTCCCTCGCTTTCATCGGAGATCGGCATCAGGGCGTAATCAAAAACCTGCCGTCCAAGGAGCTGCCCGTCGCGCTCGCCGTCTGTTCCCGTTGTCCTGCGGAAACAGCGAAGAAGAGTGATGTCCATGCTGTTTTCCGTGTCGGCAGGGCAGGAAATTTCATGCAGGCCGCCGCCGGAAAGGAACAGCAGTCCCTGTGCTTTATCCCGGATAAAGGCCATATTCTCAAGGGAATATTCCGTGATATCCGCCTCCTTCCAGCGGACATGGCTGTGATCGAGGCCGCAGCGGCGGGACAGAATAAGGTTGCACTGGTTGACCTGATAATGATCCGCGGCAAGGCCGGTGGGCAGATGCAGCTGCAGACGGTGATCCTTTACGGTATTGTCAATTTCCGTGTGCACGCGCACGAGCTTTGAACCCCGGGCGATGGTGAATTCCGAGCGGATGACAAGCGGGACAAGCTCGCCGCTTCTTCTCGAAAATCCCTGTTCCGTACATTTTTCGCGCGGCAGCATTAAGGTGTAGCGAACCATATATTTGCAGGCGGCGTACCCGTCAAAGGTCTTGCTGACGGATACGGCGCAGCCGGAGGAATAGTATACCTCATCTGCCAGCGGGCGGATATGATACCATCCATCCCCTGCTTCGCAGCAGTCCATAAAAGAATGCAGCCCGGAAAAGACATGGCCGGTCGAAAGATCCCTGATGGTTACGGTACCGTCCGGCTGTATGGAAAATTCGATCAGCCCGTTGGAACAGAAGGCGGCGCTTCCCTCAAGCCGTTCGGTGACCCGGTAAGGACCTTCCAGCGGTTCGGCATAAAAGGAGGTAAAGCCCATCGGGCGCAGCGATGCGATTACGGCGACGCGGTGGGGATCTGCCGGCCGGGTATTGGCATGAAAGGCCGGAACCATGCTGCCGCGCCCGGCGGACAGAAGATTATATTTCAGTTCCTGTCCCTGTTCGTCGTACAGCAGGAAGGTATTGCGCTGCTCGTATTTCATGTACGCCAGCTGCTGTGTTCTGTAATCCTGCGGGAAATCAATATCAAATTCCAGCAGCCCGAAATACGGGTAGGGGAGCGGGTTAAAGACCGAAACAACGCAGCCTTCTTCTTCCTCGTCCGAGAGGCGGTCATAATACTGCGTACAGAATTGTTTGAAATATTCCTGTGCGGTGTCGGATGCCTTGGCGAAGCGGGTCTGCATCTCGCGGTGTACCGCGTCGATGGAGCAGCCGCATATACTGTCGTGAGCGTGGTTCTGCAGCAGATATCCGTAAGCCAGATGAAGATAGCCCGATAACGGATCTTTGCCGCAGAGGGCGGCGATGGCTGCGGCTGGCATGCAAAAGCGTTCCAGGAGGCGTTCGCAGGCATCGTTTGCCTGTTTCAGGTCGCAGCGCGAGGAAAGCGTGTGCGGGATCAGCTTATTGTGCATTACATAATTCTGCCCGTGGGAGACGAGCTCGCCGCGCAGAACGGGAAGCTGATTTTTTCCGATTTCGTTCAGCAGTTCGTCCAGAGGAAGCTGTTTTACCGGACAGGAAAGCCGTTCGGACAGGCGGCGCAGCACCTCCGGCATAAAGCCGTGGATGGGGGCGTGATCCATGCCGTCCATCAGCAGTGCGACAGGAAGGCGGCTGCGCAGAAGCTCTCTTTCCACGTAAGCGGCAGCCAGTCCGGTAATTTCGTCAAGATGCGTTTCGCATTCCTGGCCGAAAGGAGCGAGCGCCTCGTGATAGAAGGAGCCGTAGCCGCAGGTTTCGGGCGCCTTGAAGGCAGTAACCGCGGAACCGTCCGGACTTTCCCAGCGGAAAAAGCATTCCGTTTCGCTGTCGTTCAGACCGCGGCTGACCAGGGCAGTATGGATGCCAAAACCATTCATAATTTGGGGAAAATTAGAAATATGTCCGAAGGAATCACAGACATAGCCGGTTTTCAGGCAGCGGGCATGCCAGGAGGCTGCAATGCCATGTCCCCTGCGCAGATTCTGGATCAGGCTTTCGGAGGAGACAAGAAATTCATCGGGCATGGTATACCAGGGGCCGATCAGCAGGCGCCCTTCTTCGATCAGGCGCCGCAGCCGTTCCCTGTTCTCGGGGCGGACGGCAAGATAGTCCTCCAGGATGCAGGTCTGTCCGTCCAGGGTAAAAATCGTAAAGGCAGGGTCCTTTTCCAGTACGGCCAGAATGCCGTCCATCACCGGCACAAGCATGAAGCGGAATTTGTCCAGTGTTTTGTACCATTCTCTGTCCCAGTGGGTCGCGGCAAAATAGTAGATGGCTTCCGGTTTTCTGCCCGTTGCATCGTCTGTCATTTCTGTGGCTCCTTTCCTGTGGATTCCCGCTCAATAATATCGCAGTCGAGCAGAATTTTGTCGCTGGTGATCGTGTTTGTAGTGATGTAGTTGATAATAAGCTCGGCCGCTTTTGCCCCGATTTCAAAGCTTTTCTGTGCAATGCAGGTGGGGGAGAAGGGCAGCAGATCACAGTAATCTGCATATTCGTCATCAAGAAAGATTACCTTTAAATCCTCCGGAACCTTCCGGCCGGCTTTCTGTATGGCTTTGTACACATTGAACCCGACTTTTCCGCCATAGGAAAGAAGACCGTCCAGCTGTGGATTTTCGGAAAGAAAGCGGGTGATCTGCTCCGCCTGGTTCGGGTCGTTCTTGGTTACGTACAGGATATGGCGTGGGATAATTTTGCGCTCGTTTTCCACATGGGCTTTCTCGTAGCCTGTCAGACGGCGGGAAATGCTGCTGGAATCCTCTCGCGGCATGGAGATAAACCCGATATTCTGACAGCCTTTGTCAATTAAAAACTGGATTCCGCGGCGGCCGATATTGATATGGTCGCTTGTCACCGAACTGATATCAAAGTCGTGCAGTGTCCGGTCAACAAAAACGACAGGAAACTTGTTTAAGGCAAGCAAAAGCAGATCTTTGTTATAGTGTGCCCTGCTGTTCGGGAAAACAATAATCCCGCGGACGTTTAAATTGACGATGCGCTTGATTAAATTGTAGGAGTTCAGCTCCTCTTCGCTTTCGCTCATAATCAGCAGGTGGTGGCCGAACGGCTTCAGGTACTGCCGCGCTCCGGCGATCAGCTCAACTATAAAATGGCTTTCCAGATTCGGAAGGAGCATGCAGATAAATTCGTTGACCGGTGCATCCGTCTTTTCCGGGCTGACCCCGGCGGTAATAAAAGAGCCTTTTCCGTGGAGCCGGTACAGAAGCCCTTCCTCCTGAAGTTCGGTGATTGCTTTTTTCGCGGTCATCCGGGTAGTGGAAAAGCGCATGGCCAGCTGGTTTTCGGAGGGCAGTTTATAGTTTGGCACGTTTTTGTTTTCCTGGATCAGCTTCTTTAAATAATCTTTAATGACTTCGTATAAATATTTTCCCATTTTCGCATCCTTTCTACATATTTTCGATTTCAGCTTCCGTTCTTTCACGGGGTATAACATGTAAACTAACATGTATAGCTTATATGTAGATTATAGTGAGGGGAGTAAAAAATGTCAACAGATAACAGAAATAGAAATGATTTTGAGCATGATGATTTTTTATATCGAGTTCCGTAAAATTCCGGTATCCGGCGGTATATCAAGTTGGTCAAGTTTTTGCGCTGCGCCTGTTGACAGCGGTTGCGGACTTTTGTTATTATCAAGTTGTAAAAGTTAACGGTCAACTTGTATAGCTGCTTGTATACAGGAGGCTCCCCCGGCGGGGCAGGTTTTCCGGGCCGGCGATGTAAGCCAGCGGAAAGGAATCGCAGGCTTCCCGGCGGGGCGGGTCCTCCGAACCGGCGATGTAAGCCAGCAGAAAGGAATCGGGGGCTATCCGGCGGGCCGGATCTTTCAGGCGGGCGGCGTAAACTGGCGGAAAGGAATCGCAGGCTTCCCGGAGAGGGCGGGTATCCCTGTGGGCGTTATGGGACAGAAAGGAATGGGGGATCGGATGAAAGAGGAGAGGGATGAAATGCAGCAGAACAAGGTGCGCAGCAAAAAAAGAGGCAGGGAAAAACTGGTGAAGGGGCTGGTTCTTTTCCAATTGCTGGTCTTTGCGGTTTTTTTTCTGTTTCCTTTTGTCTGGATGATCTCGGTATCCCTGCAGACGGAAGCGGAGCTTATGACGACAGCGGGGTTTTTGGAACAGATCGTTCCGAAGTCGTGGCGCTTTGAGAACTACGCAGATGTTTTCCGGACGCTGCCCTTTGCGCGTTATTTTATGAACAGCGGTATTGTCACGCTGCTGACGGTATGCGGAACGCTGGTGTCCGCTTCCCTGGTGGCCTACGCATTTTCAAAGCTGCGCTGGCCGGGAAGGAATTTCTTTTACTCGCTGATGCTTGTGACAATGATCCTGCCGTCTTTTATCCTGATGATACCGACCTATAAAATGTACAGCGCGTTTGGTATGACTAACTCCTGGCTTCCGCTTGTTCTTCCCGCTTTTCTTGGCGGCGGCGCTGGAAATATCATACTGATTCAGCAGTTTTATCAGGCGGTGCCGGGGGATATCGTCGAGGCGGCGCGGATTGACGGGGCAGGGGAAGCGGGAATATGGCGCCGGATCATGCTTCCTCTTTCGAAGCCTGTGCTTGCGACGGTCGCAGTGTTTGCTTTCCTGTTTTCCTGGAATGATTATTTGGGGCCGCTCTTGTATGTCAATGACCAGAGGCTGACAACGGTGGCCCTGGGACTGCGGGCGTTCCAGTCGCAGAGCAGCACAAACTGGGGGCTGCTGATGGCCGGTTCGGTGATTTCCGTTGTGCCGAACCTTATTATCTTTACTTTCGGACAAAAATATTTTCTGGAGGGAACAAAAGCCGGGGCGATCAAAGGATAAGAAAAGAATTGCGAAAAAAGAATCAGAAAAAACGGGGCAGGATGCTTTGCAGGCCGCCCGCCCGTGGATTGTGCGGCGGCAGAGAGGAGGATTTATGAAAAAGTCCGGGGTGAAAAGGGCTAAAAGATGGTGTGCGCTGTTTGCGGCAGCTGTTTGTGCGGCGGCGCTGGTTGCCGGGTGCGGCAGGAGGGGAGGCCACCGGGATGAGGACGGGAAGATTCTGCTGGAGTTCTGGTCCATTTATCCGGAGGGCGATGCAAATTATGAGTGGATGATGTCCGTGATCGACCGCTTTGAGAAGGAGCATGACGATATCCGAATCCATTATACAGGAATATCGTTCTGGGATTATTTTACAAAGATAACGACGGCAATGACGGATCCGACCGGACCGGATGTGTATCTGCAGACCATTAAGGATACCGCTGACCGTGCGCGGGGGAGCGTGTCGATGAACCTGACGCCGTTTTTTGACGAGAGCTTCCATGCGGGGACGGAATTCTTTTATGAGGAGGACGTGCTCCCGATGACTTATGAGGGCAGTGTGTACGGCGTGCCTTATGCGCTGGACAACCGGGTGATGTACTACAACATTGATTTGGTCAATGCCTTAAAGGACAGCACGGACGAGGACTGGATGAAAACGAAGGCGGCGGCAAAGGAAGGCACGACCATTACGGGAAAGCCGCAGGATCTGGTCGGCGCGGACGGCAACGTGAGAGCGCCGGAAACCTACGATGAGCTTCTGGCCTATCAGGAGCTTCTGACCGTAACCGAAAACGGTAAAATCACACAGCTCGGCTTTGATGTAAATGTCGGGAATTTCAAGATTGAGAATGTGGTCTGGACAAACGGCGGCGAGTATTTCGACAGCGAGGGAAATCCGGTGGTGGATACGAACCCCGGAGTGCGCAGAGGCTTTGAAGTCTGGTATGAGCTGACGCATACGCTTTCATCTGCAAGGGTCAATGCCTTTCTGGATACGGCTGGTGACAATACGACGAACCTGTTCTGGTCGGGCAAGGTTGCGGTTATGATTGCAACCAATGAAATCCCGTGGCAGAACGACAAGCTCGGCGCGCAGAAAATCCGGCTCGGAGCGGCTCCGGTCCCTTACAACAGGGTGGAGGAGAACCATTATAATTTCACAGGGGGCTTTTCGCTGGAGATGGCCGGGCGTCTTGCGAAGGAAGACGAGGAGGTGCAGCAGGCAGCCTTTGAATTTATAAAGTATTTGTGCAGCGAGGAAATCCAGGTAGAAGTATTGACGCAGAGCAGCAATATGCCGGCGAACATTAAAAGCTATGACAGTCTGTTTGCATCAATTACCGATCCGGAGAAAGTAGTGGTGCTGGAGGAGATGGCCCATCGCAAGGCCTTCGACTATATCTATGACGCACCGAACTGGTGGGGCGAGATCCAGAATGCCCTCACGGATTATACGGCGGACAAAAAGAGCCTGGATCAGACGCTGCAGCGTGCGCAGAATGCGATACTGCAGCTTAAGGCAAGCTACTAGCGCCGGAGCGGGACAAACAGTCTGCCGGAACAGATTTTTGGCGGCCCTTTATCCGGAGGGATGCGGAAGCGGCGGAAGCCGCGAAAGGGGGATATCTATGAAAAGAAATGAAAAGGCGGGAAAAAAGAAAAGAAAGGAGGCGGTGATGGGGTATCTGTTCGCTGCACCGTGGCTGATCGGTTTTGTGGTGCTGATGGCGTTCCCGCTCTTCTATTCCCTCTACCTTTCGTTTACCAACGCGACAACTACGTCCATGAACACGCAGTGGAGGGGGATTTCGTATTATAAAACGATCCTAGCAGACCCGGCGTTTTGGGGAAGCGTCAGCAATACTCTGAAATTTGTCCTGCTGAGCGTGCCTCTTAACCTTCTGTTTTCTCTCTATCTCGCACTGCTGCTGAACGCGAAGGTTCCGGGGCGCAAGCTGTTCCGGGCGCTGTACTATATCCCGACGCTTGTAACGATTGTAGCTGTAGTTTATTTGTGGAGGCAGCTGCTGGGATCTTCCGGGGTAATTAACCAGGTGCTTTCCTGGTTCGGCATATCGGGACCGGACTGGTTCCATGATTATACCTGGGCCACGCCCGGCCTTGCGGTTATGGGGATGTGGAGCGTGGGAGGAACCGTGGTGATCTTCCTCTCCGCTCTGACGGATGTCCCGCAGGAATTGTATGAGGCGGTCAGTGCGGACGGGGGCGGATGGTTTACGAAGTTTTTCCATGTGACCCTCCCGATGGTCTCACCGATTCTGTTTTACAACCTGCTGACCGCAACCATTGCGGCATTCCAGGTTTTTGTACAGCCGATGCTGATGACAGGCGGAGACTACGATACGAATTATCTTGGCTATTCCATCTATACCACCGGTTTTACCGTAGGAAGGCAGGGCTATGCCTCCGCCATGTCCTGGATTATGCTGGCGATTGTCGGAGTTTTTGTACTGGTAATACAGCTGGCAAGAAAACGGTGGGCATTTTACAACGACTGAGATTATGCAGGTAATCTTCAAAACGGAAGACAGGGGGAACAAATATGAAAAAATGTATGGTATTAATGGCTGTAATTGTGTGTGTGCTTATGCTTAGTTCGTGTACGGCAGTGCAGGTGTCCGGTGAGCTTGAGCTTAACGCGGACGGGAGCGGAACAAGAAAGATTGTTGGAAGGATTGCGAAGCAGGATCACCAGGACGGCTACGGCAGCGCATATTACTATTTTAAACAGCACGGGGACGAGCTTGCTGCTTCTCTGACCGGGATTTATGAAAGGGAAGTGCAGGGCAGCGGGGAGTGGCTTCGGATCACGGCAGATGACAGCGGCGACGAATGGGAAACCGTAACCCTGTCCTTTGAATTTTCCAGTTTCGAGGAATACCTGGAACGGCTGCGTGCATTAGCATACCACGGAACTTATGCGGAGAATTATGCCGATCCTCAGATCACCGTGGAGGACGGACGGGTTGCAGGGTACTCCGAGCCGGCGGCGGTTATGACGGCAATCTTCAAGAGCCTGCAGAGCAGTGTGATGGCGGATGAAAATCTCTACGATGAGCGCTGTACCAAGGACGGCGAAGCATTAAACGACGGCTCGGCCGACGGACAGCTGGAAGAGTACGGCGTGGAACTGATCAAGCCGGAAAACGGAAGCGGTTTTGACCTTGTTGCAGACGGTAAGGAAATGGTAAGTCTTACGGCGGCAGACGGCATGTTTTCATACACGGCGGCAGGGAACAGCGAAGAGGAAACGCACGAAACGAGCCTGGTTCTTGATTACCGGTTTGACGGTACGCTGGAAAATGCCGGGAGCGGCCAGGAAAGCGACCTTGTCATGGGAGCGGGTTCCGCTTCGGATGCTCCTGAATTTACAGAAGGAATTGACGGGCAGGCAGTGCTTTTTGACGGCGCCAGCTACCTTGCTTCCCCAAACAAAACATACAGCTATAAAGAAATGACGATCAGCTTTTACTATCGGATGGACGCCTACACCGAAACGGATACCGGTGCAAATATGGTGCTTGTCCCGGCAGGTCTCGGCGCCCTGGGCAGCGGCGTGATTGACGTGGAATTTATCCGCGAGGCGGATGCGGACGGAACCATGCTGCTCAGCAAGATGAACAGCTCCAGCTGGCAGACGCAAGATAAGCTTTATTCGGAAGGCTACCTGATGGAAAAACATCTGTCCGAGTGGCACTGCTACACGCTTGTATACCGGAATGAGTACGGGGAAGACGGCGGCATCGAGGATGCTTTTGTGTATATGTATATTGACGGGAAACTGGCAGCACGGTCAAGGCTTTCTGCAGCAGCGGGCCTTACCTTCAGTCTTGGCAGCTATGACGACGGCTCTGCCGGGGAACCGAACGGCGGCTTTAACGTGGGCGGCTATTTTGAGAACGGTATCGTAAAGCGCGGCTGTACGGGTGCGCTTGATAATCTTAAGGTGTTTGACGGAGCGCTCAGCGAGGAAGAAGTAAATGCGTTTTGCTATACCGTGAAGGTGGACCGGGAGTATGATCCGGATGCTGTGGATACGGCAGAGCCGGAAATCACGCCTGCGCCGACGGCAGAGCCGGAGGGAACTTTGCAGCCAACTCCGGAAGATAAGACCGGGACGGATCAGGAACCGGAAGCAAAGGACGGGGAGAAGGGCAGCACGGTTCTTGTTGTGATTGTTGTCCTGGCGGCTGCTGCCGTGGCAGGCGCAGCCGTGCTTGTTGCGGTGAAGAAGCGCGGAAAAACCCGGTAGAAAGGGGATTTGCGGATGAAGAAAAGGAGATTTGCCCTCCTGCTTTGTATCCTGCTTGCGGCGGCGTTTGCCGCCTGCGGCAGGCCGCAGGGGGAAAATGTCAACCCGGAGGATAGCAAAGAACCGGAGCAGGAAGGAGACAGCCGCGGGGAAAACGAAGATAAACCGGGAACGGATGAAGGAAACGGCGGAACAGACGGACAGGGGGAAATAGGGGATATGCTGACATTAACCGCGTTGAATGAGGAGCATGCACCGATCGTGGACGGATCCGGGCTGAGCGGAACCGGAGGAAGAATCCATCTGCATTCCTCGGATGCCGAAATGATGTACAAGGGTTCGGAGGATACTTTTCTTTTTGACATCGGGCATATCGAAAAGCTGGGGGAGCTTCATATCTGGAATTACAACGCGCCGGGGGATACCGGATGCGGTGCAAAGGAGATTGAGATCAGCGTTTCGGAGGATAATGAGAATTATTCTGAACCGGTCAGCTGCACCCTGGCAGAAGCGTCGGGGAAGGACGGTCAGCCTGCCACGAACACGGCGGACGGCGTGCCGGTGGATTTTAAGGGAATGAGCGCCAGGTATATCAGGATCAAGGTGCTTGGTAATTACGGCGGAGACGGCTTCGGACTCAGTGCGTTAAGACTGTTCCGCTACCGTCAGCCGGCAAGGGCGGGCGAGAGCATTTCATGTGCGCCGCCGGAGCGCTATGTGAACAATGTCTGGTCGGCGCAGCCGGAGCAGTACAATCTGACGAACGGCATCGGATTAAGCGACTTTAAGCGGGAGGACGCCCTCCATGACAATAACCCGGCGCACATGTATCTGCAGACGGCAAAGGCGCTCGATTTTACGGTAGATTTAAAGGGGGAGTACCCGATATCGAAAATCGTGATCTGGAATTATAACGATCCCAAGCATCTGGATTACGGGGTGAAAAAGTTCCGTTTAAAGGTATCCGACGATTATTCTCTCTGGACAACTATCGGCACTTACACGATGGAGCAGGCGGACGGAAGCGACGGGATAAAGCCATCCCTCGCCATCGAGCTTGACAACGTACATGCACACTATGTCCGTCTGGAGCTGCTTGATACCTACAGCGCGGATATGACAGGTCTTTCCGAGATTTCCGTGTTTATGGGGAGCGGCTGGTACTGCGAGAGCGAACCCGATTATACGGCGCTTTTATCCGGTTACAGCGGCTGGGCCGGAGCGGACGGCATATATACCGTAAATCTGAACGGAAAAGACCGAAATTCCGGCACAGAAGAAAAGGATGCGAAAACCTTCTTTGTTTTCAGCGATACGATCCTTTCCGGTGTTGATCCGGTGACCGGCCTGCGCAGCAATGTGACCATGGTAAACAATACAAGCGCGCTGCTGACGGGGAAAGCCGCCGATCCGGCAAAAATGCAGTTTTATTGTCCGGGAAACCAGGAAACGGCAAATATTGTGCCGAATCCGAAAACGCCTGCCACAAAGCATGGGAAATTTATTTATTACTGGCTTGGGGATACGTTTGTAAGCGGGAATTACCTGTATGTTTATGCGCTTCGCATTGATTCTGTCGACGGGGTATTTGGTTTTGCACAGATCGGCGTGGATCTGGCGCGCTATGAAATCCGGGACGGGGAGGTTGATTTTGACTCTCTGAAAATAATCAACGATGAGAACATGCGGCTGTGTTCTGTCACAGATGCAAAAAGGAAGTGGTATTTCGGCGGGGCGGTTTATCAGAGTACGGAGCAGGCGGGAGTGCAGAACCCGGACGGCTATGTCTATGTCTACGGCTATGAGGATCTGGAAGGTGAGGGCAGGCGGCTTGTTGCGGCGCGTGTGCTGCCGGAGGACATCGAGGATTTCAGCCGGTATGAATATCTGGCGGCGGACGGCAGCTTTGGAGCGGAAATACCGGAGCGTTTTCTGGCGCTGGCGCAGGATGTTGCACCGGAGTGCAGCGTTACGCAGATTTCTTCCGGGGAGCACAAAGGGAAATTTTTGTTTATAAACACACATTTTACCAACACAGCGACCATTAAGGCATCCATTTCAGATTCTCCATACCATGTATTCGAGGACAAAACGACCATCTTTGTGCATGATACCTGCCTTGCAATTCCCGGCAAAGGCAACAATACCTATAATGCAAAGGCGCATCCCGCTCTGTCCGGGGAAGGAGAGCTCCTTATTTCCTACAATGTGAACGGAGATGACTGTTTCAAGTATGCGGATATTTACCGGCCGAGGTTTTTGCGGCTGGGAATGGTAAAGGAGGCGGTAGGAAGGTGAAGGGAGGGCAGATGTGCTTCCTTTGCTGTTCCGCAGGCTCTTTTCAAAGCTGCAGGCGGGAGGCATTGCCCTGCAGGATTTTGGAAACCGGGCGGAGCCTGTTTCGGACGGGAGCGGCTGCAACAGCATGTTTTAAGATATGGAGATGAGAGAAGACATGTACAGAATCGGGATCGATATCGGCGGAATGAGTGCGAAGTTCGGCCTGGTGGAAGAAGACCGGGTGCTTGAAGAGAGAGTCCTGGAGACAGGAGGGGGCATTTCCTACGGGGATTTCCTGGATGCCGCTTCGGCCTGCATCTCGGAGTTAAGGAAAAACCGGGAAGTGTCCGCGCTCGGTGTCAGCTCGTGCGGCCTGATCGACAGCGGGCAGGGAAAAATCGTATATTCGAACAATATCGGCTGGGAAGATCGGCCGGTTGCGGCGGATCTGTGCAGCCGTACCGCCCTGCCGGTCAGGGTAGCAAACGATGCGAAATGCGCAGCTCTTGCCGAGGCGGTATACGGTGCAGGGCGCGCGTACGGACGGGTGTGCATGATTACCCTCGGCACCGGGGTGGGCGGCGGGTTTGTCTGTGACCGCCGTCTGCCGGCAGGGCTGTACGGCGATGCGGATGGTATTATGGGACATATCACTGTGGAGCGCGGAGGCCGGCCGTGCACCTGCGGCAGAAGGGGATGTCTTGAGACTTATGCTTCCGCTGCGGCAGTGATGGGTGCATACCGGGAAAAGACCGGAAGAAGCTGTACGGCAAAGGAAATATTTACGTGGGCGGGAGAGGGTCAGACGGAAGCCTGCGAGGTGGTTTCCGAATTTCGGTATTATCTGGGCGAGGGGCTCGCCAGCCTTGTCAATGTACTGCGCCCGGAGGTGGTAGTGATCGGCGGCGGTCTTGCCGGCTCGTCCGCCCTTTTTATAAAGGAAGTGGAGGAGCAGGTCGGCCGGAATGCTTTTGGCGGCGGGAGGCTGCCGGTTAAGGTGGTTCCGGCAGAGCTCGGGAACCGGGCAGGCATGATTGGCGCGACACTGTTGTAAACGGGATTTTGGAAGGGGGCAGAATAATGGTTCGGAGCTATCATAATTATGATAAATATCCGGCAAAAAAAATAGATGGTTTTTCCGCTTTTGAAGGATATGAAGCGATTGCAGAAAAACTGAGGCAGGCGGCCGGAAACGGGGCGCACAGGGTAATCACCATAGAAACTTACACGCAGGTGGATAAGAAAGAAATTGTCGCAGGGCTCAGCGGCCTCGGCGCGACATTTTTTGAGGCGGAGCGCTGCATGGTCAGCGACCGTCAGTACATGGATTATATCAGGCAGTATTTAACGGACGACAGAGTATTCGGCATAATGAATACACTTAATATCGGAGATTTCTACGTGGAGGAGCGCGTGGAGGAAATGCGCCGCAAAATCGCGGAAACCGAAGGAATATGCGTGGTGTACGGAGTGGGAGCTTCCTGTGTGCATCCGGGGGATATCCTGGTCTACGCGGATCTTGCCCGGTGGGAGATTCAGCTGCGGTTTGCCGCAGGTGCGCCGAACTGGAAGGCGCACAATGAAAGCGCACCGAAGCTGGCAAAATTCAAGCAGGGTTTTTTTGTGGAATGGCGCATGGCCGACCGCCTGAAAAAGCAGCTTTTTGACCGCATTGATTTTCTGCTTGACACCAACCGGAAGGAACAGCCAAAGATGGTGTGCGGGGACGGCTTCCGTAAAGGGCTGGAGACCTTCTGCCGCGAGCCGTTCCGGCTGGTGCCTTATTTTGCGCCGGAGGTCTGGGGCGGTCAGTGGATGAAGGAAATCTGCGGGCTTGACCCGGATGCTCCGAATTATGCCTGGGCATTTGACGGCGTGCCGGAGGAAAACAGTATCTTTATGCAGTTTGGAGAGGTGCGCATCGAGGTTCCGTCCGTGGATGTTGTGTTTTATCGTCCGTCGCAGCTTCTCGGGAGCCGGGTTCATGCGCGCTTCGGGGACGAGTACCCGATCCGCTTTGACTTTCTCGACACGATGAGCGGGCAGAATCTTTCGCTGCAGGTACACCCGCTGACGGAATACATCCAGTCCGCGTTCGGGATGCATTATACGCAGGACGAAAGTTATTATATCCTGGATTGCGGGGAAGACAGTGTCGTTTATCTCGGACTTAAGGAGGACGTGAACAGCGAAGAGATGCTGGATGGGCTGAAGCGGGCGGAGACCGGGGAAATTGTGTTTGATGCGGACAGATATGTAAATAAATGGAAAGCAAAGATACATGATCATTTTCTTATCCCGGGCGGAACGGTGCATTGCAGCGGGAAGGATACCATGGTGCTGGAAGTGAGCGCAACCCCTTATATTTTTACGTTTAAGCTCTGGGACTGGGGGCGCGTGGGACTTGACGGGCTGCCGCGGCCGGTGCATATCGGGCACGGGGAGAAAAACATCCAGTGGGATCGGACGACGGGCTGGGTGAAGGAGAATCTGATCAACCGGATAGAACTGCTGGAGGAGACCCCTGCGGCGACTGTGGAGCGCACGGGTCTGCACGAGAGGGAATTTCTGGAAACCAGGCGCTATACCATCCGGGAGAAGGTTTGTATCAAAAGCGAAGGCGGAGTCAGCAGCTGCAACGTCGTTGAGGGCGAGGGAGCAGTAATCGAAAGCGTGGACAATTCTTTTGCACCTTATGAGGTGCATTATGCAGAAACCTTTATTCTTCCGGCACAGATCAGGGAATGCGTGATACGTCCGCTGTCCGGCGAGGTAAAAATCCTGCGCGCCACCGTCCGGTAGAGAAAAAAGCACGGGATCTGTGTGAGCAGCGCGGATAAAATATTCCTTCCGGGGAAAAGGCGCGCGGAGGAAACAGGCAGAACTGCGGAAACCGCTTGCTTCCAAAGTTTTAAGAAGCGGGCGGGAACGGAAAATAAGGAGAAAAAAATGGTTAAAGAAATCTGGTGCATGATGCACAGTCATCTGGATATCGGATATACGCACCCGCAGCCTCTTTTGATGGAGCTGCAGACGGATTATCTGACCCAGGCGATGGAGCTGGTGGAAAAGACAAAGGATTATCCGGAAGAATCTCGTTATCGCTGGACGGTTGAAGCGAACTGCGTGCTGGAAAAATGGCTGGAGACAGCCTCGCAGGAACAGATTGAACGGCTTAAAAAATACGCTGCAGACGGCAGTGTATGTGTGACTGCTCTGCCGATGCACACCACACCGGGCTGCAATGCCCGGGAGCTCATTGCGGCGCTTGCAGCGAAGGGGAGGATTGAAAAGCGGCTCGGCATCACCGTCCGAACCGCTGTCAACCACGATGTAAACGGGCAGCCATGGCCGCTCGGCGGACTTCTTCTAGATGCGGGGGTTGATTTTTACCTGACGGGAATAAACATCCATTTCGGCGGCATCCCGTTTCCGCGGCCTGCCGTATTTGACTGGAAAATGGCGGACGGGAAGAAACTCAGAACCTTTCTCGGCGAGCATTATTCCCTGTTCAGCCAGTTTATGTTTACGCATGAACACTCCACGGCGCGCATGCATGACGGCGTCAGAGAGTACGCGGGACGGCTGGAAGAAATGAGGTATCCATACGAATTTGCATTTCTCACGGCAACCAATCCGCCGCTGTATGACAATAACTGCCCGGATTCTGAGCTTGCGGATCTGATACGGAAGTACAATGAGGAAGGGCATGAACAAAAAATCCGGATTGTTACGGCGGATATGCTGCGGGAACGTGTACTTAAGGAAAGCGGAGAAACTGTCCCGGATTATGCGGGGGACTGGACGGACTACTGGAATTTCGGCTGCGCGAGCACGGCAAGAGAAACCCGCGTTTCCAGGCTGGCGAAGCAGGCGTTTGCAAAGGCAGAGTTTATTGAATGCCTGACGGGCAGGCCAGACCGGCATTACGAGAGTGTTAAGCAGGAATGCATAAAAAATATTCTGCTGTTTGACGAGCATACCTGGGGGGCCTCCCAGTCCGTAAAGGAGCCGGATGATCCGGAGACTGCCGCCCAGCTTGTACACAAGTTTGACATGGCATACACGGCAGCGGATCTGGCGGGATATCTGCTGGGAAACCAGGTGGAAGCTTTAAACGGCAACCCGTGGCAGAGCAACGGGCTTTCCGGGATTACCCTTACCAATACATCCGGCGCGTACCAGACGGCGGAGCTTCGTTATCCGAAAAGCTATGGGGAAGACGGCAGGCAGCTCAGTGCCATCCGCAGTAAAAGCTATGTTCCGTATTTAAATGACGGAGGGGAAATGGAGAGCGCCGGGTGGGTAAAGGTGCCGCCGTTTACGCATCTGAAATTTTCCTTTGAGCAGATACGCAGGCTTCGAGAGGAAGGAGCGGAGCCGAAGGAATGCTTTGCCGTACAGAACGGCTGTGCGGAAACACCGTATTACCGGATATTTTTTGAGGAAGAAACGGGGCGTATCCGGCAGATTTTTACGAAAGAATCGGGGGAAACGCTCCTGAATGAAAGCAGCGGTTATTTTCTGTTTGATCCTGTGCGTGAGACGGTGGACGATACAAAAAACAGAGCGGAGCGTGCAACTCTGTTTCCGCGTGATGTGGATCTCGGGAACCGCAGCATCAGCCAGTGGAACCATGACTGGGCGGCAAGGAGGGAGCGGGCGGCGTGCGTGCCGTTGTCCTCAGACGTGGAAGGAAAAACATGGTATCTGGAACAGCGGAACGGCTCGCTTACTTTTTCCGTTGGGCTTTCTCTGGACGGAACTCAAAAAATGCGTCAGGATATAACTTTTTATGCACAGCAGCCAAATATCCGTATGGAAATATCCTTTCAAAAAGAACCTGTCTGTGAGCCGGAGGCGATCTATTTTGCTCTTCCGCTCAGGCTGGAAGCCAGCTGGCAGTGCTGCTATGATACCGCCGGGGAAATCGTGAAGCTTGACGAGGAACAGCTTGGGTCCGTGTGCAGGGACTGGGTGACGGTGGACAGCGCCGTGGCGGTTTACGACAGCGCGAAAGCCGTTACGCTTGCCTGTCCGGACGCGCCGCTTGTGCAGGTGGGAGACTTTCATTTCGGGCGGGAGGGAAAGAGCGTTGCGAGGGACGAAAACCCGCTTTTGCTCGCCTTTGCGATGAACAATTACTGGGATACAAATTTCTGCGCGGATCAGCACGGTGCGGTGCAGTTTGCTTATGAGCTGAATGTGCACGGCATGTTTGCCGAGCGCATGCTGTGGGAGGACGGTGTACATGCTGCAGGGCCGGTGGTACCGGGTGCGCTTGCGGCCGGGGATGACCTGCCGGAAAACGCTTTCTCCGGGGAGGGAAAGACGCTGCTGTCCGTCGGGGGTGCAGCCGGTGCGGGAACCGTACTTCTTGCCGTCTATCCTGCGCCGGATCATGACGGGATTTATATTTTGGCAAAAAACCTGCGGGATGAGCCGGAGCTGATAACGCTCCGCGTGCATGCTTTTCGGGCCGGAGGCGCGGTATTAGAAACGCCGTGCGGCAGAACGAAGGAAAGCGTCAAAACAGATGGGGATAAAGTATATCTGGTCATGCCTGCGCGCGCGCTGCGGCTGTTGAAAATCATAAAAGAAAAATAGATATGGGAGATATTCCCGGAAATTCCGCAGGGCTGTTCTGCAATCGGAATTTCCGGGAATATGCCCGACAGCAGAGAGTCTTGAATTCTGCGGTGAAACGGCCCGGGAAAGGGCTTTTTTTATGCCTGAAAACGGGCGGCAGAACTGTAAAACCGGTTGAGAAGTAAAAAGCAGTGATGTATAATGGCGTATACATACATGAAACAGCTGGGGTAAAACATATTTTCGAACTTACTTTTTATAACAGGAATGCCGGGTTTGAACCGGTATGGAGTTGCAAACATGCGACAGGAAACCGGTTTGCAGCACAAGGGGACAGAGAAAGATGATGAATGACAGAATTCCATATCATGAGATCAGAGCGTATTACACAGAAGATACCATCCGGGTTTATCAGGCCTATAACCGTGCCATCGCAGAGGAAGCAGCGAAACTGGGAATATTTGGAAAATTCTTTAAGCTGGACCGGATGACCTGGATCAAGCCGTCGTTCCTGTGGATGATGTACCGCTGCGGCTGGGGGACAAAGGAAAATCAGGAGCATATTCTTGCCATAGATCTGAAGCGGGAGGCATTTGATTTTGCTGTTCAGAATGCGGTGGCCTCCAGTTACACCAGGGATATGGGGATCAGCTGTGACGAATGGCACGAGCAGATAAAAAGGTCGGAGATCCGGTGCCAGTGGGACCCGGAGCGGGATATTTGCGGCCGTCCTCTCGATTACCGCTCTCTGCAGCTGGGGCTGAGAGGAGATGCCGTCCGGCGGTACGTCAGGGAATGGATTGTGAAAATAACCGATCTTACCGAATATGTACAGGAATTAGACCGGCAGAGGAAAACGGGAGCGGATATCCGTACCAGGCTGCCGGAAGAGAGAGTTTATTTGTGCAATTCGAGCCGAACCGGCACCGAGGCTTCCGAGAAAGAAAAATCCGAGTTTGGCGGGAAGAAATCTGGCGAGGCGGAAGGATAGCGAGGCGAAGGGATAGGAAGCGGAAGGATAGCGAGGCGAAAGGATAGGAAGCCAAAGGATAGGAAGCAGAAGGATAGCGAGGCGAAAGGATAGGAAGCCAAAGGATAAGAGGCGGATTTCCGGAATATCTTTCGGGAGTATCCGGGTTCTTCGAGCTCGTCAGGAATAAATACAGTGGAATCCGGTACACTATAGTAAAAAAGCGAAATTATAGTAAAAAAGCGGAATGCTTCTCCAGGAGATAATCCGGTATGATATAGAAACAAAGAATAATATATGCGGAAACGGGGAACAAAACCTGCGCAATGGAGATCGGACAGAGCCCGCGGAATTTAGCCTGCCGTTTCCATGATTGCCTTGACGCCGCTGACGAGGCGGGAATATAATATTGGCAGTTGGCAGCAGGAAAGGACGAAGCGGCAGACCACCTGCCAGCTGCTGCATTCTGAGACGGATGCGGACAGAAGCAGGAAAACCAGCCGGTTTTCCACGGCAGGGCAGCAGAATTAAGAGGTTTTATGAAGAAGAAAAGCTACAACGAGCGCTACAATATACGGAAGGCTTATTCGGGCCATTACAAATCCCCCGAGAAATTGCTGGAATCGGCATCCGGCGGAGCAGCCTCGGCGCTCAGCGAGCGCTTTTTAAAAGACGGGGGCGTTGTTTTCGGAGTCAGATATTCCGACGATTTCCGGCGTGCGGAATACTGCTGTGTTACGGATGCAGAGGATCTTCCCCGGCTGAAGGGCTCGAAATACATCAGCTCCGACAAATATATGCAGTATGAGGGCAGGAGAGTACTTGTTCATGTGCTGGCAGGTGAATTTCTTGCACAGGGAAGGAACGTGCTCTTTTTTGGATTGGGATGCGATATTTCTGCACTGAAATTCTGCCTGAGCAGCAGGCAGATCAGCGACGCCGGATTGTATACTGTCGATTTGATATGCCATGGGCCGACCTTTCCGGAGATACATCTGGCATTTATTGAAAAGCTGGAAAAAAAGTACAAGGCTGAAATCACCGGCTTTTCCGTGCGGTACAAAAAGAAAGGCTGGGCGCCGCCCTGGCTGCATGCCGAGTTTGAAAACGGCAGAGTGTTTGAGCAGCTGTTTTATGCGACCGATTACGGCTATGCGTTTCAGAATTATGTGAGAAGTGCCTGCCTCGATTGCAGATTTAAGGGAAAGGATCATCTTGCCGACCTGACCATCGGAGATCACTGGGGACTGAGCGAGGAGGCAGAGAGCTACAATGAGAACGGTGTTTCCATAATTTTCACGAGAACCGAAAAGGGGGAACAGCTGTTGGACAGTCTTGACCCGGAGGTGTTTGCCGTCACGGAAACCGATCCGCGCCAGGCGCTGATCAACAACTGCATGTTTTACAAAAATCGGATCGTGGGAGACAGCTTTGATCGGGAAAAGTTCAAAAAGGATTTTGAGGAAAAGGGACTGCATTACGCTGTAGTGAAACAGCGCGGACGGTGGAAAATGCTGTGGCGCAGTTTCCGGGGGCTTATCGGAAGGGTGCTTCCTGAACCGCTGAAGAAAATAATAAAGAATATTTTGCCGCAGAATTAAAAGGCGGGCGGGGAAGCGGAGTACGAAAGGAGAAATGCGCGGGGAAGCAATCCTGGTCAGAGCATTTTCTAAAAAAACATCTTGTGTATACTCTAGTGCAAATGCAACAGTACCATCGGGCTTTCGGAGATATATGCTCTAAGCGGCTTGTTCATCAAATGATGTTTCAGTGATTGGCGAACACGGCTTAGAGCATATTTTTTGGCCGTGGTACATACAATGGCAAAAGCAAGATTGTGCTGTTACATGATTGATTTATTTTGCATTATCTGTATTAGAACTTATCATTATGTTTTTTATATAAAAATTTCAGACTGTCATAAAAACTTATACTATATAAATCAACGGAAGCTTGACTGGCAAACAACGAATTGATAATTGATTATTCCGAGGACTCCTTGCTATACTTTAAGCACATCGGCGAGCCGAAAACAGGAGGAGGACATTATGCAAATCAAACTTGGAGAAAAAATCAAAGAACTGCGTCAGCGCGATCAAAGGAAGCAGGAGGACCTTGCGGTAGCTCTCGGTGTTACCAATCAGGCCGTCTCCCGCTGGGAAGCAAACGGAGGATATCCCGATATAGAAATGCTTCCGGCAATCGCAAATTACTTTCATATCACGATAGACGAGCTTTTCGGATATGATAGCGACAGGCAAACAAAACTGCAGTCGTATATAAAACAGGCGGACCAGATACACATGCATGGAGACAATGCAGCACTCGTTGATTTTCTTCGGGATGCCATTTCAGAGTTTCCGTCGGAATGGCAGCTTCAGTACCGTCTTGCGAATGCGCTGGTATCCATGGGACATCAAAAAAGTGAACCGCATACAATAGTTGCCGAAGGAAGCAGCCCTTTGCAGTATAATACAGAGTATAATGCTCAGAATGAATGCTGGAAAGAAGCGATATCTTTATTTGAAGAAGTTTTGAAAAAGGAAATAGACGAGGATATCCGTACATCTGCAGTCTTGTCCCTCATGTGGCTTTATTCCTTGATGGGGAATCCGGTAAAAGCAGAGAGGACAGCGCGTTCCCAGTCGCCCATCCGTGCCAGCAGAGAAGTACTTCTTGCGGATGCGATGAAAGGCGAAAAAACGGAAGAATACTGCGGAGAGGCAATCCTTGCCCTGATACACGAGTTATACAAAGTGCTCGGAACCGCTGTTATGATAAAGCATTCGCTCTCACATTCACAGGCGGGGCTTGACGCGCTGCTTGCCGTTGTACGGTTATATGAAAGTATATTAGACGATGGAAACTGCGGAATTTTTCACAATGATATGTGTATGCTTTATTTGAACTGTTCTTCAATCGCCGTTCACCTGGAAGATTGATAGTGTCAAGTTTTTTTCGCAAATTTAATTTCTGCCATTTGGTATCCGGTAGTCAGCCGGCTATGATATCAGACAGCAGTTCCTCCTCTGGTTTGGAGAGGTGATCCATGTTCATGTAACGGCGGGTGCCCCATTGGGTCCCGGCTACATAGCGCAGTCTGGCACATACCAGCATCAAAGCACTCTGACCGTCCGGAAACGCACCGATCGCCTTTGTCCGGCGTTTGA
>ERZ808040.407-NODE-407-length-38271-cov-5.975075_pt1 | contig 38271 bp, 29 predicted proteins | sample MGYA00380191_ERZ808040 | MGnify/ENA primary metagenome ERZ808040 (study PRJEB31490, sample SAMN06133395) | mouse gut metagenome | isolation source: J6 | host: mice | place: China: Chengdu | collected 2015-05 ...
ATTTTACAAGTCCGCAATAATATTGATACTTTTCTGATACAGAGAGGTTTTATAGTGTATTTATCAAAACAAAGAAAGGAGTTTCACTATGAAACAAAAAAACATTTTAAAATTGACAGCAGCAACATTTGCCATTATTGGTGCGGGTACGATACTTTTTAATTCAGCGGCAGAAGTGACTTTGGCGGCGAACAATGGAAAGGTGGTAAAGGTTCCAACCAGTTATCAGGTTGCGGACAGTTTGGAAACAACATTACCAAAGGTCACAGAGGACGGGAAGGACAAAGAAAGCGGCAGCGTAAAAGTAAATTATACGCTAAGTCTGGACAGCCTGAATACCGGAACGCCTACAGATACGGATTTGACAATAGAAGAAGCGGCTGAAGCAGGAAGACAATATTTGGGGAATATTTTCGGGCTGGATTTGGAGGGGGCTTATGTATATATGAGCTATTGTCCGGGAACCGAAACTTTTCCGAGGGCTTTTTGGTCGGGAGATGTTTTGTTTCAGAAAGAGCAGAAACCCGAGAGTACAAGGTGGACATATATGATAGACGCTGTGACAGGAGAACTTTTTAATATCGGCTATGACAGACAGTTAGACGTAAGCGTCCCGCTTGGCTGTGATAAAGCATTGGAAAAGGATTATAGTGCCTATGCGGAGCTTGCCCAAAAGAAAGTGGAGGAGTGTAAGCTGATAGATAGTCCGATAGAACGAGTTGAGTATAATTGCCAGGGATATTCTGGAAATAATCCGACGATTGCAGTGGATGTCATTGGCAAGAACGGGGAAATTGTCAATATGGCTTTTTCGCGGTATGACCAGACATTTTTAGGGCTCATTACGGACACTTCACGGAGAATAGCAGAATCCGCATTTGACAGTGCAGTCGGAGTGGTGGAGTCTGTTGAAGTGGAAAAGTCGGAGATAATACAGTAACATGGACAACGAGCATTGTGGAAAAATCCAAAAGTTTTGATTTTTCCACAATGCTTGCCTTAAACACTTGAAACTATTCGGTTGGACGCATATCTGGAGTGGCAAAATTCAGCCGTATGTGGCTGATTCCGAAAGATGCCCCAAAACCGGCGGATGGGAGAATAAAGGGAAGAAAGGAAGGGGATAGCAAATGAAACGGCTGTTTTTACTGGAAGACGATTTGAGCCTGATAAACGGGCTTTCTTTTGCTTTAAAAAAGCAGGGCTATGAAGTAACGGTTGCCCGCACCACTTTGGAAGCGGATGTATTATGGGAAAGGGGAGAATGTAATCTGGCTGTTTTGGATGTATCGCTTCCTGACGGCTCCGGCTTTGATTTCTGCAAAAAGATACGGCAGACCTCAAAAGTACCCATTATGTTTCTCACTGCCGCTGATGAAGAAACAGATATTATCATGGGGCTGGACATCGGGGGTGATGATTATATTACAAAACCGTTCAAGTTAGCAGTTTTCCTTTCAAGGATCAATGCACTGTTGCGCAGGAGTGAAAATTTCGGCACTGCTGTCACAGAATTAATTTCAGGCGGTATCTGTATCCAGCTTTTAAAAGGGGAAGTATATAAAAGGGGAGAACTTGTTGAACTAACGGCAAGTGAATATAAGCTGCTGTGCCTGTTTATGGAAAATCCTGACCAGATACTTTCTCAGGAACAGATTTTGGGCAGATTGTGGGACGTGGACGGAAGCTATATAGACAACAATTCCCTTACCGTGTATATCCGTAGGCTCCGTACAAAAATTGAGGATGATCCGGGAGAACCGAAACGGATTGTCACTGTACGTGGTATGGGATATAAATGGAACACTATGGATTGAGGTGTAGGATGAAAATATTTGTAAACCGGAAAATCAAACGGCTCTTTAGTGGTATTCTGCTGTGCGTTTTATTTTTTACATTTATTTCAGTATTGCTTATGGAGTTTGAAGTCAGAAATGCGGCAGTTTATACAATAGCCTGCTTTTTGCTGATGAGTGCTGCCATACTGGTAATCTGTTATGGGTATTTCAGGGAACAGCACAAAATCATGGAACACGCCATATTACAGATTACAGAATATATATCTGGCAACAAGGATGTCACAATTGAATGTAATGATGAAGGTGAATTATACAGGCTGTTCCATGAAGTAAATTCTCTGGTTGCAATCTTGAACGCCCATGCCGAGAATGAAAAAAATGCAAAGAAATTTTTGAAAAATACAATATCTGGCATTTCGCATCAGTTAAAGACACCCCTTGCAGCCCTTAATATTTATATGGGGCTGATACAGGACGAGGCAGAGGAACTGCCAACGATTCAGGAGCTTTCCCGGCTTTCCGAGCAGGAGCTTGACAGGATAGAAGGGCTGGTGCAGAATCTTTTGAAAATTACAAAGCTGGATGCGGGCATGATTGTGTTGGAAAAATCATTGGAAAATGTGTCGGAGATTGCGGAAAGCGTCAAAAAGCACTTTCTGTTCCGGACAAATCAAGAAGGAAAAGAAATCTGCCTGTCAGGCAGTGGGGAAACCGCATTTTTGTGTGATCGCAGCTGGATGATTGAAGCAATCAGCAACCTTGTAAAAAATGCCCTTGACCATACCGGAGAAGGCGACTGCATACGAATGGAATGGCGTATATCTGCTTCTATTCTCCAGATCACCATAAAGGATAATGGCAGCGGCATCTATCCGGAGGATTTACACCATATTTTCAAGCGGTTTTACCGGAGCCGTTATTCGAAAGACACGCAGGGTATTGGCCTTGGGCTGCCATTAGCAAAAGCTATTGTAGAAGCCCATAACGGAACGATTGAAGTAGACAGTGTTTTAGGAAGGGGAACCTCTTTCACGATGAATTTTTTAATTCCAACAAAATTGTAGGGTAATTGTAATATAGGTGTAGGATTTCTCTGCTATATTAAGGAACTGCAAGGAAATCAAAAACAGAAAGAGGTGTTTACACAATGAATTTATTAGAAGTCAGTGATGTCAGTAAGACATACGGAAGCGGCGAAGCTGCCGTAAAGGCATTAAAGAAAGTTTCATTTTCCGTTCCAAAGGGCGAGTATGTAGCGATTGTCGGGGAATCCGGCTCCGGGAAAAGTACGCTCCTGAATATGATAGGAGCGCTTGATACGCCCACATCCGGAAAGGTAGTCATTAGCGGAAAGGAAATTTTTTCTATGAATGACCGCAAGCTTACCATTTTCAGACGGAGAAACATTGGCTTTATCTTTCAGGCGTTCAACCTGATTCCAGAACTGACCGTAGAGCAGAATATTGTTTTTCCGATGTTGCTTGATTACCAGAAGCCGGACACAAAGTATTTAGAAGAACTGCTTTCGGTGCTGAATCTGAAAGAACGTCGCAGACACCTGCCCAGCCAGTTATCCGGCGGACAGCAGCAGAGAGTGGCAATCGGGCGTGCGCTGATTACCCGTCCGGCTTTAATACTTGCAGATGAGCCGACGGGAAATTTAGATTCGCAGAATACCAGCGAAGTGATTGCACTGTTAAAAGAAGCATCAAAGAAGTATGAGCAGACAATTATTATGATTACACACAGCCGCAGTATTGCACAGACGGCAGACCGTATCCTGCAGGTGTCAGACGGAGAACTTACCGATTTAGGGAGGTGCAGGGAATGAAAAGTTATTTAAGCCTTGTGCCTATTTCGGGAAAGGTGAGGAAACGGCAGAATCGTATGACGATTTTCTGTATTATTATTTCCGTACTGCTTGTAACTGCGATTTTCAGTGTGGCAGATATGTTTATTCGGACACAAAGTGAGGGACTGCGGCATAAACATGGAAACTGGCATATCCGGTTGGAAAATATCTCTCAGGATACAGCAGAAGAAATTGGCCGGCGTCCGGACGTTGCCACCATTGGCTGGCGGGAAACATTTAACACGGACGCAGACCAACCTTATTATATCGGAGAGAAAAAAACTTCATTATACGGCACTGACAGTATTTATCTGGCAGAGTTTGTGAATGCCCTTGAAGAAGGCAGTTTACCCCGGAGTGACAATGACATTATGCTTAGTTCCAATGCGAAACTTGCATTAGATGTAGAGATTGGTGATCGTGTGACAGTAAAGACGCCTTCGGGGAATACGGATTTTACGGTATGCGGTTTTGGGTCGGATGACGCAGAATATTATCATGGCCAGACCTATCTGGTTGCTGCATATATGACGCGGGATGCATATATTTCAATTATGGAACAAAACAATATTCCGATTAACCCAATCTGTTATATTCGATTTCAGAATGTGTCAAAGGCATCCGGTATCGCCTCGGAAATCAGGCAGCAGTATGATCTGCCGGAGGAAGATATCTCGGAAAATACAGCAATTATTGGTCTTGCCGGGCAAAGCAGCAATGAATATTTGAAGAATATTTATGGAATAGCGGCAATCTTGTTCGTTTTAGTATTATTGGCCGGCGTATTGATGATCTCCGGCAGTATGAACAGCAATGTAGCGCAACGGACAAAATTTTTTGGAATGATGCGCTGTATTGGCGCAAGCCGCCAGCAGATTATTCGGTATGTACGGCTGGAAGCGTTAAATTGGTGCAAAACGGCTGTGCCTGTTGGGTTAATCATAGGTACGGCAATTGAATGGGGTATTTGTGTATTGCTCCGTTATGGAATTGGCGGTGAATTTGCCACTATGCCGGCATTTGCCCTCAGTCCTGTTGGACTAATCAGTGGGGCGATGGTTGGAATTGTAACTGTCCTGCTGGCAGCGCAGTCTCCTGCAAAACATGCATCTAAAGTTTCTCCGATAGCAGCGGTTTCGGGAAATTCGGATAGGGCACTTTCCGTACGTCATATAACAAAACGGAATATCAGAAAGGTTGAAAGGACATTGGGTATTCACCATGCAACAACATCCAAGAAAAACTGGTTCTTATTGACAGCCAGCTTTTCACTCAGTATTATACTGTTTCTTTGCATTTCAGTAGGGTTGGATTTTGCGTATGAACTGCTTCCCTCAATGCGGTCATGGCAGCCGGATATTACTCTTACCGGTTATGCAAATGAGCGTGTACTGGAGCAGAGCTTAAGTGATGCTATCAGCGGGATTACTGGTGTAGAGCATATTTGGGGTAGTTCCTACATGGAGAATGTTCCGGTTATTTCTTCGCGGCAGGAGATAAATCATGTAAACATAACATCATACAGCCAGTATATGCTGGACTGTGCAGAGGATAGTCTTGTGCAGGGAAATTTGTCGGAGATCTATGGGGACAGCGGCAAGGCTATGACAGTTTTGAATAAATATAATCCCATAAAAGTCGGAGACATCATCCAGGTAGCGGGACAGGAAATTGAGGTTGTATGTGGCATATCCAGTGGGTTGTATCCCAGCGAATATAGCATAATTTGCTCACAGGAAACTTTTACCCGGCTGACAGGGGAACAGAATTACAGTATGATAGGAATACAATTAAGCAGCAAGGCTACGGATGAAACGGTAAAACAAATCAACAGTCTTACGGAAGGAAATGCTATTTTTGAGGATCAGCGTCAACGGAATCAGGAAGCTGCCGATACCTATCTGGCTACAAAATTTCTGCTATACAGTTTTATGGTAATCATTGCCATGATTACGCTGTTTAACATTATCAACAGCATTTCTATGAGTGTAACTGCCCGAATAAAGCAGTATGGAGCTATGAGGGCGGTTGGTATGGATGGGGAACAGCTTACCCGGATGATTGCTGCGGAAGCTTTTACTTACGCTATCTCTGGTCTTATAGTCGGCAGTGGTACAGGAATTGTTTTAAGCCGCTTTTTGTATTTGAAATTGGTCACACAGTTTTTTGGAAGCCAGTGGAGCCTGCCCATAGTTTTGCTTGCTATTATTGTTCTATTCGATATGGTTTCTGCTGCGGCAGCAGTATATGCACCTGCAAAGAGGATTAGAAACATGCCAATTACAGCAACTATTAATGAATTGTAATATGGATAAATTATAAAAATTTGCTGCACGATGGAAAGGCTGTCGTGCAGCAGAAAATTGTAAAGTGGTAGTTTTATTTGGCAGCAAATTATATTTTACAGACAGAAATAGCAAAGTAATCATTTTCACCCGAGAAGTTCTCACAAATGAGTTTTAATGCGATAATTTGGGAATTGTGGTTTCTACACACGAGCAAAAACAGCAACATGCAACAAAGAGCCACCTGACAGCACCCGCCTACAAAAATGACTGTGAAAAGGCACTATGTAGGCTCTGAAAAAATGGAAGCGGTATTCAAGCGGATAGCTGAGGAGCAGATTACAAAAAAGGTCAGGGAGAAAGAGTTGAAGTAAAATTCAGTTGTTTTAAGAAAAATGCTAAGATATAATATAAATGTGATTGGATACCTTTATGTTAATAAGTGTAATTTGAGTCAGGGCATTAAGGAAAAGGGAGATTTATATTGGGTGTGCAAGAAACTGTAAAACGTAGATAAGATATAATTGGACTACAAAAGAAGGGATAGTTGGAGAAAGTGAGTTTATATATTTTGCCTGTACAACGCGTATTATTAGAGTATATATTAAAACTTGGGGATATGATTTTTTTCCCAGGAGATGTATCAAATGAAGCTATTGAATATAGTAATCTTTCGGATGATGAAAAAGAGAAATTAAGATTAGTTGTAGAACACAATCGCAGTTTTTTTACAGAACAGCTAACAGGTTTACCTTTTCTTATGTTATCATCTAACTATGATATTAGTGAGATAAAAAAAGATACTACTATTCTTGAGAAAATTTTCACTGATGCAAATAGACGGTTTGATTACATTAGAATCTTAGAATGCCCATTTAACAAACCGGAATATACTATAGGAATCCCTGGACTAATAGATGGCAAAAGAATATTATTTTCAATTAACGACGATTATTCAATTGGTACATACATAAACGGAGAAGAAGATTTTTATTTAATGCAAAAAGGAATTGGACTTGATTTAGGCGTGACGGAGGAAAACGATCCCAGATTATATAAAGTGATTTATTCAAACAGAAATGACGAAGTATATAACTTATTTAGGCGATATATAGCTGAAGCATGCGAGGCATTGCAGATTATTGATGAGACAAGATGCTTTATTTTTTTGTTTTCGAAAATAGATGGAATGGGACTTTGTGATACATACAGTTTTACAGATAACAAGAAAAGAATCTTATCAATTGTTGCTGAAAATCAATCAAATTTTGATGTTGTTAGTTCGCAGTTATATTTTTATTCAAAAGAAATAAGAACTGAAGTTGTTCATAAGGGGAAAAGAATAGAAGAATTAGTACCAACTGGGAAAGCACACGAGATAAATCAGGAGCTTTTTAATATAATAATACAGTTTTGTACAAAGGTTATTGATAGCGAAATAACCAATATTGAATCGTTAAAAAAATATATTTTAAACGAAGTAAGCAAGTATTCATATAAAATGCCGCAAGAGCAATCACTCGAGGGATTACCCGTTGTTTATTATCAAAAGACAACATATGTTGTCTCGTTAGAAGGATTACAGATTGACTATCCGGAGAAAAGGGGAAACTATTTACTTCTACCGAGTTTGAATCAGTTTCGATTTGACAGATACTATAAAAATTATGTATCAAAAGATATGGGAAGGGATTATGAATCAGTTTTTAGTGATTTTTCAATAGAAGACTTTGAATATATAATAGAAATATTATGTCGTTGTGAAGGAATTGATGATAGATATCCGCTAGTTATAGGTTTAAATATGCCCAAAATAAGTGATGAATATATATATTCACCAGTAATCAGGGAACAATTTGTGGATTATATTTGCAATGAACTCAATGAATGTTTGTATTATGATATGTTATCAGGAGGTGATATTTTTAATGAAGAAGTATTACCTCCTAGAGTTGGGTTAAAAACAGGTATTAGGGTAATTTATGAGTTTGTAGAAGATAAGGAAGACTTGTTCTTGCAATTTATACCGGGAAGGTTATTTAGTGAGTATCAGATTCCTGCCAGAGCTTATAATTGTATAAAACTTTATAAAGACGATATATATGAAATATTGTACGGTAATGCGAATTATATTGATAATCTGTGTAAGCGTTCTCTGGTGAATATTTGTGAGTCAGAATATGTCAGAGATTGGACACAACGAATCAGTTACTTATTTGATACTTTTGATGGAATTGATCCACGAAATTATAACAAGGAAAAGGTAATAAAATTAGTTTTCACAATATTAGCTGTTGATAAGGCGGATTATTTACGAAACAAACAAAAATATGAGCAACTGAAAAATAAATATAGAAATCCGATTCTTCATGGAGGAAAATCCATATTTGAAATTGAACCAGATATTAATGAGATAAAAGAGTTGGATATATATTTGCGAAAGACTATTCAGGATTATTGCTTAAAAATCCATTCATTAAGTATTTCAACATGGGAAGAATTGGATAATGCATATAGAGCGCAGCAAAATCGACTAAGATTATAATATGAGATAGTTTATGCAATTTACCAAAGATGAGCCAAGCTTTGCAAAAATTGCAGACTCCATTATAGAAATATTGTGAAAGGATTATTTGATATGGACGAGGAAACGATCATCATTACACCTGAAGATGTGGAAATAGCCGATGCATCTGAATATAGAGAAGAACTGACAGAGCATTTTGGACAAGTACCGGAAGTTGCTAAACCCCTTTTAAAAAAAGCAAGGTCGGCATTTTCCAAAATTGAAAAAGCTCTTTACACAGCACCGGCATTTATAAATGCAGTGAAAGCTGCCGTTCCGGAAATGACGCTCCAGGCAGTGCTGACTGATGAGCAGAAACAGCAAATTGCTAAAGGCGCCTTAAAGTTGATGACGAAAAAAAACGGATCGCTTATGGCTAACCTTATAAATCCGGAGACAAAGAAAATTGTTACAACTATTCCCCTTAAATCAGTACAGATAGCGCCGGAAATGTCACAGGCAATGATGAGCTTTTCTACGCAAATGCAGATGGCGCAGATTGCCGAGCAGTACGGAGGTTTAAGAATGATGGATGATTCAGATGTAAGAGTTTGTAAAAACAAGAACTGCCCGACGGCTATAAACATAAGTATTGTGAGGCCTGCCGAAATAAGCATGCGCAGACGGCAAAAAATGTTTTCAAAGGCATCGGAGCTGGTGCTGCAACCGTAGTGAGTTTTGTTGTGATTATTGCTATTGGCGGGAAGATTGATCCAAAGAAGTGAGGATATGGTAGTGTCAATGAAGCTACCGTAAAAGGTTCATCTATAAGTACAATTTTTATCTTTTCTATGGCAGATGCATCAGGGTACAGTACACTAGTGTGCTGACCGTATTACATTTCGCAAAATATCTTGCCTGAATTTCCATCTGCAGCGTTAGATTTCCTAGACGTAGCCACCACTACGCCGTTGGAAATCTGCCTTGCAGGCTGAAAATTCATTCTGCGCTATCTAGCTGAAAGTAATCTGGTCAGCACACTAGAGTATCATAAAAATCAGGTTATAGGGGGAAAAATGAGTTTATTTGATATTGTGGTAGGTGTTTTTGAGGAAAAGATGAAAGCATCTGTTGCCGAATGTGTTCAAGGAATCATAGACAAGAAAAAAATTGAGGAGATTTTTAATGAACTTTGTGCCAGGCAGGAAGGATATGCATTATTTGAGAATCAGGGCACTGTGGACGGAATCGACGTTTATGTTCTAACAAATACATTGCGCACAGAACTTATTGAAAATGCGTTATCTTTCTACCGTGAAGATGATCGTAAAAAAGCAGAAGACGTAAGACAGAGACTTTACAGGGAAGTGCAGGAACAAACAGGTGCAGTGACAAAGGAACAAAAAGAGTCTGTAACCCATTTTTTGGAGCATGTTTATGAACTGACAGGTTTTTATTTACTAAAATGCTTAGGCAAAGAAGATAGACTTGCTATAAATATTAGCTCAGTAATGGTAAAAAAACAGATTGATAAAATACATGAAGAAATAAGAAATGAGATAAAAAAGATAACTGCCGATCAGAAAAGAGAAAAAGAATGGAAATTGCCAATCGAGGATTTCGGCAATTACCATAAAAGGCAAAAAGGCAATAATGGCGTGTATGGGCTCCTTGATATTAGCGATAGATTGTTTCCGGCATTATCTGCATGGGACGGAGTGCAATATCTTAATGAGAAAGGTAATTCGGTTCCTCTTTATACCTGCCTTACTAAAGAATGGGGATCACATGATAGAAAACATTTGCTCCTAACAGGTGGGGGTGGTATGGGAAAAACCGTTTCATTATTTCGACTTTGGGACAAGCTGCTTGAGGATGGAATTTGCTCTTTGTATATACCATTACATGTTATAATGGGTATAGCGACAAAGGACTGCTTAACCGATGATGTCATTAGAAATTTCATAACAGATAATGTGTGGCATGGTAATGCGCAAAAGACAGGGCAGTTTTTAGATCATTTATCCGAATCTACAGATAAGCCCATGTTTGTTCTGTTGCTGGATGGTTTTAATGAAGTACCTGGCGGGAATAGAAGAGCTGCTATAGCGGCAATCAAAAAATGGATGGTATACTCGGGAGTCCAAGTAGTTATTAGTTCACGGTATGATTTTCGAAAAGATATTAAGGTAGATGAGCTGAGTGAATTAATAATAGAACCATTGTCAGATGAACAAATAGCAATGTGGTTTAAATTATGTGAAATGCCGGTTCCTAATAAAAATGAAAAGGTATATGAACTTTTAAAAACACCTTTTATGCTGACACTGTATACACAAGTAGAAAATAGATATAATCAGGGAAAAGATGCGAATTATGTAAAATGGGTGGAGCATGCATATACATCAAGTGACTTAATGTGGAATTTTATGCAATGCCAGATTTTAAAAATGGCAAATGACCATCTCAAACCTGATGGAGATATAATGAAGGCAGTCATAGCATCCATGTATATTTTACCCTATATATGTTGGGTAATGGAGTGGAAGGAACTTTTTGTTGTTGAATCCAGAGAACTTAATCTGTGGATAACGGAAGCTGTCATATTATATAAAAATAAATGGAAAGAATATCCTGATTCATGGATAGACTTCTTGGAAATTGAACTTGGCGATATTCAGTGGGAAGTCAAAGATTTTAGCCGAATATTGATAAATGAACTGAACCTTTTGACTCATCGAAATGGTAAAACATATTCTCTGCTGCACCAGAATTTCAGAGATTTTTTAGCTGCTGTACATTTATGCTATGCAGTGGAGACAGATACGCTGGGAGCGGCTGTTGATACCTGGGGGAAACGCCCGTTTTCTAATAATGTTGTTACTTTTTTGGCAGAATGGATGCCAGAAGAATTAGCAGACGCTATGTTTCAATCGCTGCGGGGCAAACAGATATCCAAGGGAAACTACATATTTTTTAATCTGATTCGTGTTATTCGTAGAATCAAAAAAGAGGATCTGTCAGGTATGGATTTCTCAGATATGGATTTGCGATCTGTTGTGTTGAACGGTGCCCGTCTGGTAAACGGAGAACAACGTGCTGTTTTTCGCAATGCACGAATAAATTATGGGACGCTGGTTATGCAAGGTCATCATGATAAGGTTTATTTTGTGGCTTTTTCGGAGGATGGCAGTCAGCTGCTCAGCGTTTCAGCTTTTGAAATTCGCATATGGGATCTTACGACAGGAAGCTGTGTTCATGAAATTGGCGAAGGTCCCTATGAGCCAGGCGGTTCTTATAAGTACAATCAACCGGAATATCAAAAAAAGTTTGTGATGGCAGACGGGAGAGAATTTGTTTGGATTGGAGAAAATGAAACTTGTGCTCAAAACTATATAGAAACTTTTAAATACCTGCTCCAATGTAGTGATGGTTGGAAAGAAAAAGCAACAAATCCTTTTGTAGATCCTAACCGCTTAGATTATAATATAGAAAGTTTGGAAAGGCTTTTTAAACATAAGAAAGACTTGAGAACGGCTGAAATACAGGAGGATGCCATCATAGTTTCTCTTCCGACAGGTGAAAAAAGAATGCTGACAGGAAATCTGGCTATGGCAACCTGTGTTAATTTGTCAAAAGATATGAAATACTGTGTGGCAGGTTTGGAGGATGGTGGAATCTGCATATGGGATTTGGAAACTGGGAGGTTGATTAAGGAACTATCCAAAAGTACGCATCAAATATGTTATGTTGATGGAGATCGGACACTGTTTATTGGCCAGACAACAGGTATTGTTATGATTTGGGAATGCGAGAAGGAGAAATATGAAACATGCCGTTGTATGTTGGAAGGCAGAAAGTCTCCTGTTACTGCAGTTTCTTTGGCAGAAGATATATGCATTGTTTCCCATGAAGATGATGTGGCTGAAATATGGAGTGTTTCGGAAAATCAAATCATAAAAACGCTGGAACATTATCAGTATGTAAGTATTACTGATGATTTGAATTTTATTTGTGCCCAAACATCAAAGGGAGATGTCTGGTACTATAACCTGGAAACAAAAGAAAAAAAAGTATTATGGACAGGGGTGGACAGAACCCAAGCAGTACTATGTTATCGTACAAGCATATACAAATGGAGTAATAGCCATAGGGATCTTGCGTTAGCAATATTTAGATTAAAAGATGAGCAATTTCGTCCAACATATGACGAAGGACGATATAATTATCGTGATGGTCCATATATTACATGTCGGCATAATTGGGTTATGATACGCCGAAGATATTTGCCTGCGCCATATGGTATTTATACCATAATTAATTTAAATTTGTATGGTTGCGATTTTACGGGTGCTGTATTCGAGACATTAGAACTTGCGGCGAAAGTTCAAAGCAACGGTGGAATTTTAAAATTGTCAGAGGAGTACCACACAAGATTACTTCCTGAATGGGCGCGTACAACACCTGCATGGTTGCGTACATCTGATTCTGATTGATTGACAGGTGAGTGGTGCATGGACGAGCAGGGAACCCTTGCGGTATTTGACAGCATCACAGCGGACATGACCGTGTATGCGGTCTACACTACGGCATATACCGTTACCTGCAGGGAGGCGCAGGCTATACCCTGTCGGCGCAGGCTGGCAGCACAAACTCTGTGAAACAGGGCGGCAGCTTCACCTTCCGTTTTGCCTTAAGTGACGGTTACGAAAAGACCACTGATTTTGCGGTGAAAGTAAATGGTGCCAAAGTGGAACTGACAGCGGACGACACCTATACCATCATTGATGTCAGGGAGTTTATCTGGCTGGCAATTATCATTGCACTGGCATTGATTATATATATCATATGGAGAAAGAAATGCCAGGCAAATCGGACGGTTCAGGGGTAGAATTTTGTTGCTTTGAAAAAGAATCTAAGATATACTATAAGAGTGTCTGATACCTTTTTGTTGATGACGATAGTCCATACGAAAAGGTATCAGACACTCAACATTTTGACAAATAAGAATTATTTATACAGGTGATGAATATGAGATTTGCAATTATTTCAGACATACATGGAAATCTTCCGGCATTAGATGCGGTGCTTGAGGATGCAAATAATAATAATATTGATAACTTTATCTTTGCTGGTGACTATTGTTCCAGTAATCCGTATCCCAATGAATGCATTCAAAGAATACGCTGTTTAGATAAAAAGCATATTGTACGGGGAAACGAAGAAAAATATTTAGAGAATCTTATTGATAAAGATCAAAAAACATGGATTGATGGGCAGATGCAAATATCATATTATTGCTATCGGGCTATCAGTGCTGATAATCTCGATTTTATATTGTCGATGCCCAATATGCTGAAATGCACATATAATGATGTCGATATACACATAGCGCATTCATCTGAGGAATTCATCGCAGATTGTGAACATAAAGAATGGTCAACAGCACAAGTTGCGAAAAGATACAGGGGCAAAGATATAACAGCAGATTCTTTTCGGGCAGATATACATAATTATTTTGATAACTATGATAGGTTTCAACAGATTTTTTCAGAATTGGATCAAGGAGTGTACATATTTGGCCATTCTCATATTCAGTGGAGTTACCGGTCAGCAGATGGAAAAACTATTTTAATCAATCCAGGTTCTTGTGGCTTGCCAATGGATGGAGTAGTAGGCAGTATCCCGTATACAATACTTGATATTTCGGACACAGGCAATATCATTGTGGAAGAAAGGCGCATTCCTTTTGACATGGAGGAATATATAGATGTTTTAATAAAAAGTGACCAGTTTGTAAAAGCGAATGTATGGAGTAGAATTATTATTCAAGAGTTGAGAACAGCCAGAGAGTATATGTTTGACTTCCTTAGATTTGCAGGGGAATATGCTGATAAAATTAATGATAAAAGACGTCCTTTTATGTTAGATACATGGGAAAAGGCATATGAATTGTGGTTAAAACAATGAAGAAGCTTTCCGGTGCCAGGGAAGCGGAAAAATAAAATATATCACAAAATGACAACAAGGAGAGCAATTGCTGCATAATATAATAAAGACTGGTGAAAGCTTAAAAGGAGAATAATATAATGAAGCGATGTGTTCCTTTGGAATCCGCTGCAGAAACCTTATGCAATCAAAGCTCTGTGCCTCCGTTGATTTTTCAAATGCCGCCTGAGAAGGGTAGAAGAATATTGGAAGAAATGCAGGATACACCGGTATATAAGTATCCTGCCGATATATCCTCGGTTTGTATAGACACTGGGATGTGGGGCAGCATTCCTGTATATTTTATTGCGCCCAAAGATAAAAAAATCAAAAATATTATATTCTATATTCACGGTGCAGGCTGGGTATTCGGCAGCTTCCATACTCACGAAAAGTTAGTCAGAGAGCTTTCGGCAAGGACAAATTCATTGGTAGTGTTTCCTGAATACAGCCGGTCACCGGAAGCAAAATATCCTACAGCAATTGAACAGTGCTATTTTATTCTTTCCCAAATAAAGGAAATCATTGGAGAGTGTTTTTCCATGCTTGGCTGTACGCCACTCATAGTTGCAGGGGACAGTGTCGGCGGCAATATGGCAATTGCCATGGCTCTCATGTCAGCAATGCGGCAAGGCCCGTGTATTCACAGGCTGCTGCTATATTATCCGGTTACAAACGCCTGCTTCGACACTCCGAGTTATTGCCAGTTTGCAGTGGATTATTACCTGTATCGGGATGGGATGAAGTGGTTTTGGCAGCAGTATACAGCTTCTTTGAAGGATCAAAATCAAATCACTGCATCTCCTCTTCGTGCCGGAATAGATTGTCTGAAATGTTTTCCGCCGACTATGATCATAAACGGCCAGGCAGATGTTCTACGCAGCGAAGGAGAAGCCTTTGGCGAGAAGCTGCGATGTGCAGGTGTTGAGGTAACGGCTTTGCGGGTACAGGGCACCATTCATGATTTTGTGATGCTGAATGCACTGGACAGCACGAATGCCTGCCGTACTGCTATGGATGCGTCAACCCAGTGGATCAACCGTCTTTGCCAGTGTCCCTTTGCCGAAGACAGAAATAATTGATTATAGCACCTCTTACGCTGATGTTTCAAATAATATCCGCATTCCGGGAAACCACATCAGGATTGTAAAAATGTCTTGTGTCGGCAAACAGTGTATCTTTTTAAAACAGTGTAAAGGAGTTGCGTGAGGAACGGGTTGGCAGCACATTATAGTATATTATGCATTTTGACAAAAAATCTGGACATCCATGCTAGAATTTGTTAATATTATACAATAGAGTATAACAATATCAGGAGCAGTCGATATAGGCTGCGGATGCATGGAGGAAAAAATATGGGCGTTCCTAATAAGGATGAAAACGGTACACTCGGCAAAAACAGCCAGGAGCTTCACTTGCAGAGAATTGTGAAGAAATCCAATTTTGCGCTGATACTGGGAGGCATATTACTTGTAATATTTATAGTAATGAATTTTTATACTACATTGGTTGAGGCAGACCGCCTTGAGACCGTTCAGCTTTTGAACCAATACCGCCTGGGTTCAAAGGCTCTTACATACGCTGTGCAGGCATACTCGGTGACCTGTAATGAAGAGTATTATAATGATTATATGAGAGAACTTAACGAGGACAGAAACAGGGATATTGCTTGGGAAGGTTTGAAGGGAAATAATATTACCGCTGCGGAGTGGAGCGAGATGGAACGCATTGCGGAACTTTCCAACGGACTTGTTCCGTTGGAAGAGGAAGCAATGAGGGCGGCAGCCTCCGGTGACCGGGAACAGGCAATTTCTTATGTGTTTGGCGAAAAATATGAGGCTGACATTGCAGTTATCAGTTCACAGACGGATGCAGCTATTGATCAGATTCAGGAAAGACTTGACAGTAAAAAAAGTTTTTTGGTAATCGTGCAGACAATCGTAGAATTTTTGTTTGTATTGTCTTTCTTATATGTGATACGACAGATTATTGCTACCATCAAGTTTTCCAGGGAGGAGCTTTTGGTTCCTATTAAAAAGGTTTCCAACCAGATGGTGGCCCTGTCGGAAGGAGATTTACACGAAGCCTTCGATATGGAAGCGGATGACAGTGAGGTCGGAAAAATGGTTGCTGCCATCCATTTTATGAAGGAAAACCTGGTTAAAATCATTGGTGAGATTACAACAGTATTGGAGCAGATGGGTAATGGGAACTATGATATTACCTTGGAGCAGAACTATGTGGGAGACTTTTCTGTGATCAGGGAATCCTTCTATAAGATTAGCCAGGAAATCAGGCATACTCTGCGCAATCTCCGTGAAATGTCGGAGCAGATCCAGAGCGGATCCCTGCAATTGGCAGATGCGGCAACAAACCTGGCAGAGTCCAGCACCATACAGGCTACGACGGTTTTTGATCTTACTACTTTAGCGGAAAATTTATATGCGGACATGGACAAAAACTCCAATGATGCCCGAGAGTGTGTGGAAATTGCATCCCAGGCGGGCATGACGCTGGCAGCAGGTAATGAGAAAATGCATGAACTGAAAGATGCCATTGGCGAGATAAGGAAATGTTCTGAGCAGATTAATACCATTATCGGAGCTATTGAAGATATTGCCACACAGACGAACCTGCTTTCTTTAAATGCAGCAATTGAAGCAGCCCGTGCGGGAGAAGCCGGAAGAGGTTTTGCCGTGGTGGCGGACCAGGTTAAGAATCTGGCGGAGGAATCGGCCAAATCCGCAAAAGAGACCACTCAATTGATCGAGACTACCGTAGCAGCAGTGGAAAAGGGAAATATGATAGCTGATGAGACAGCTGAGAACATGAGTGCAGTTATAGGAGGTGCAAAGCTTGCTACCGAAAAAATGACCCAGATCTCCGAGTTGTTAAACCAGAATGTAGAATACATGAAGAAAATAGATGTAGATTTGGGTAACATTTCAGCTGCTGTGGATGACAATGCCGCAACAAGCGAGGAGACAGCTGCAATCAGCCAGGAACAGAACGGGCAAGTGGAGCGTATGGCAGAACTGATGGACAAATTTGTGATCTGACTTGAACGTGTTGGACCGATGAAATATAGAATCTCACAATCCTGAATTGAGTGCCCGCTCAAGCGGGCAGATGGGAGTTTATGTAGAAAAGGGCAGCGGAGGAATGAGGATTAAATTGAAAAAGGGAAAGAAATTATTTTCATTATTTGCTATAATGTGTATTTTATTAACCGGCTGCGGTGGGGAAAGGGAAAGCGGAACGGAAAAAGAAGAAAACAACCCGGCCCAAGTTACCTTTGAAGGATTGAGTATAGAAGGAGAGACGGTTTCTTCGGCAATACTTTCCGACTCAAAACTTACAATGGTAAATGTTTGGGCAACTTATTGCAACCCTTGCCTGAGGGAAATGCCCGGTCTTGGGGAGCTGGCCAACGAATATAGTTCGGAGGAATTTCAGATTATCGGAATTATCAGCGATGTGCAAGAAGGTGCCGACGAAAAGATACTGGATTATGCCGCAGGGCTGATCCAGCAGACAGGCGCGGATTATACACACTTGATATTAAATGAATCCGTGTATAATGCTCTCCTTACGGATGTATCGGCAGTTCCCACCACGTTTTTTATTGACCAGGACGGAGTCATACTGGACACTGTGGTTGGTTCCATGGAAAAGAAGGCATGGGAGGAATTGATTAATGCGCTTTTGGAAGAATAAAAGCTGTTTCAGATGGTTATGTGGGGTGTTTACGGGAATTATATTTCTTGGTATTGGCGCTGCCTGTGGACAATTTAACGTAATTTGGAAGAAAGCAGTGATGATCTGTATGGAATGTATCGGGATAGGATGACAGGTAAAAATGAAAAACCTACGATTGAAAGTACAGCTTCTATATACAATTCTTACAAACGGATATATATATGGATTTCTAAGCGGCAAAATTTATAGAGGAAAAATGAAATATGCCTGTGTCCCGGGGTTGAATTGCTATTCCTGCCCCGGGGCCATTGCGTCATGCCCTATAGGTGCGCTTCAGGCTTTGCTGAACCAACAGGGATATCAAATACCTTTTGCGGCGCTTGGTTTCTTTTTCCTGTTCGGAAGCCTTTTGGGACGATTTGTCTGCGGATGGCTTTGCCCTTTTGGGTTAGTGCAGGATCTGCTGCATAAAATCCCTGTCTTCCGAAAGAGAAAAAGGCTTCCCCTGCATTCTGTATTGAAATATGGCAAGTATCTCGTCCTGTTATTGTTAGTATGTGTGGGGTCATTTTTTCTGTTTGGCGGTTATGCAAAAGTTCCTGCGTTTTGTAAATATTTATGCCCGTCGGGAACATTCTTTGGGGCAATCCCGCTTCTCGCCTCAAATGAAATGCTGCGCAGCCAGGCAGGAGGACTTTTTATCTGGAAATTGGGGATATTGCTATTTATAGTTTTCTTATCGGTTAAAGTGTACAGGCCGTTCTGCCAGTATCTGTGTCCTTTGGGAGCAATCTATGGATGGTTCAATCGATTCAGCCTTGTGCAGATCCATTGGGAGAAGGAACATTGCGTATCCTGTATGGCTTGTGAAAAGGCATGTCCTGTATCCCTTTCTGTGGAGGAAATATCCTGTTCTCCTGAGTGCATACGGTGCGGCAAATGTGTGGAAGCATGTCCGCAGCATTGCCTGCATTTTGCCAAAACAAAGAAAAAATAATTGAGTACATGGGAAAAAGGCAGTAAAAAATTCACCCGTCAGACTGTTCTGCTCTGTTTAATCCGGATAATAAGTTCGGCTTAAAACAAAGCAAAGAAAGCTGACGGGTGAATTCTTAATGTTAAAATATTTTATAGTTTAATGTAAAGCTAAAATCATCCTGTTATACAAAATGTGATATCCATTACTTAAGCTGGAAACCTTGGGTCTGCTCCTGAAGGAGGTTGACCTGTTCAAACAGTTCTGTGCTGACAGTTGCGGATTCTTCGCTGTTAGCGGAGTTCGTCTGAACCACGGCAGAAATCTGTCCAAGTCCTTCGGCTACTTGTGAGATAGCGGTAGCTTCCGTATGTACTGCATCGGTAATGTCGCTGATGGCGTTGTTGGATTGCAATACCAGGTCTAAAGTCTTCTGTAATGTAGAGGAAACCTCTTCCACAATCTGGTTGCCCCTCTCCGCTGCCTTCACGGAATTTTCTATCAATTCCTTGGTAGCCTTGGCAGCCTGCTCTGACTGTCCGGCAAGGCTCCGTACCTCTTCAGCCACTACTGCAAAACCCTTTCCTGATTCACCGGCACGGCTGGCTTCTACGGCTGCATTCAGAGCAAGTATATTGGTCTGGAAAGAAATATTCTCAATGGTGGAAATAATTTTTTCAATCTGTGCGGATGTGGAGCTTATATCCTGCATTGCGTCAACAAGCTGTTCCATCTGCTGGCTGCTGAGAGTCACCTGATCCCCCGTAAGTTGGGCATTGTCATGTACATTGGAAGCCATCTCAATATTTTGCTTTGCGCTCCTGGACAAGTCATTCAGAGTAGCGGCAAGCTCTTCCACCGCACTGGCCTGTTCCGTGGCACCTTGTGCAAGCATCTGGGCGCCATTGGAAAGATTCTTAGCATAATCAAATACTTTGTGCTCAACCTGGGTGATATTGGCCATCGCAGAGGAAAGCGAGGTGGTAAAGCTGTCAATGGATTCCTCAATGGAACGGAAATCACCAATAAAGGGAACCGAAGTGGTTACATTAAAGTTACCCATGGAAAGCTGGTGCATGATACGGTTGATATCTTCCACATACTGACTCGTCTGTTCCAGGGACTGCTTAAGGATCTTGGCCAGATCGCCGATTTCATCATTGGAACGGTAATTCAGTTCCAATTTCAGGCAGCCTTCCTGTAAAGGCCTTGTCTTGTCAGTGATGCTCAGGATAGGCCTTACCACACGCTTCATGACATAAATTACCAGGCTCAAAAGGCAAAGCAGAGCCAGGCATAAGCCTGAGGCGGTCACAATATGCATAACGGATATGGTATAACGCATATTCTCTATACTTGCGTCATTCAGTACTGTGCCCCGTTCTATTACTTCATCCAGCAGGCCCACCAGCACGTTCAGGTTACTCTGAATCGTTTCATTATAATATTTCTGAGCCTGCTCAGGATCCTGTTCGGAAAGATCCAGCACATAAATGGCCGACTCATGAAGTTCTTTGTGCAGAGGCTCCAGTTGGGAGCGGAGGTTCAGGATGGTTTCATCGGTAGTCCCTGCGTCTCCGTAGAGCCATTGCCCTAACACACAGCCGGTAGGATCCGTGCTGCCGGTGAATTCCGTTCCGGCATACAGAGCGTTACTGAGGTTGCTTGACCACTTGTAATGGGCCACTTCTGCCTTCTGGGCCCGTGATAACAAGACATTTACCGCAATACTGGCCTCCTCGGAACGATCCATGTTGATAATGTTTTTGGTTGTCAGCACACTGAAAAGCAGCATGGACAAAAAGGCGGCGGCCACCCGGGTTCCAACCATTATCTTTACACTTTTGCGCATTTTGATTCTCCTTTTCATTTTATATGTAAAATATTTTTTTAACAAAAGATAAACCTACAGATTAAAAAAACAGCTCTGCCTTATGGTAACATAGCCGTATTTGGTACCCTGCCATAAAATAGAACCGGAATGATCTCTAAATATTTGTATTCCCCCATACTTTAATAAAGAACTAAAAGAATATAATCTGTGGCGTTTATAGCTATTCTATCATAGCCCAAATTTTATTTCAATACTTTCTTAAATACTTGCAAATTATTTCCAGTGTCAGCATTCGTCTTTATATTCAAATTAAGGTATAAAATTAAGTGACATAAATGAACCAAACTGCTATAATAGCATTTAGATGCGGACGGGGCAATCCGATATATAAAAAAGAAAAAATTGCAATTATGAAAGGAGAAGTTATCACTATGAAAAAAGTATATGTAAGTTTGGTATTGACGATTTTCTGTATCGTGGCAGCAGTGTATTCCAGAGGTGCTATGGATAATACCGAGGTTGAGTATACGGAGGTGGAGGTGACGGTAGTCAGCTCGGAGACGAAAGAGAGGACCGTCAAGACAGGGTCTTCAAGGTCAACCATCACCTCATATGAAATCGTAGTAAGCTATATGGGCCAGAACTACGATCTGGAGAATGCTCATAATTCCTATTCATACCTTAAGGGGGCGACGGTTAAGGCTTATCTTGCAAACGGAAAGATGTATGCAAATGTGGAGGGTGTCCGAAATTCCACTCCTGCAGCTATCGTTTATTTTTCGACGCTGATCGGATCCTTCGTCCTGTTTATGGTGACAATCTGTTGGTGGGCAAATGAAGTCCAGAGGAAGCATAGAGAGCGGAAGAGGAATTCGTGATGGCGAGCACCCTTGAATTTGTACAATATGCAGCAGACCAGCTTTCGGAAGCTGGAACGATTACATACCGGAAAATGTTTGGTGAATATGGAGTATATTGTGACGGAAAGATATTTGCCCTGATCTGCAATGACCAGCTTTTTATTAAAATCACGGAAGCGGGTAAGCGCATGGCGCCAGACCTGGAGTCCGCGCCTCCGTATGAAGGTTCGAAGCCATATTTCCTGATGGATGATATTGACAATAAGGAGTTTTTAACCGCGTTTGCCATAGAAACCTGCAAAGAACTTCCCATGCCAAAACCCAAGAAAGCCAAAAAAGGGATTGTGTAGGGAAATACCATGGTGGCTGCCGCGAAAGAAATTTCTTCAATAACAATACGTTGCATTTTGAATGTGTGTGTAATATAATCTCATTTATAACAGAAATCGGTTCATGAAAGAATCATTATATTTAAAGGAGAAATGAATGCTATGGGAGTACAGGCGAAAGGCAACAGGGACTTTTTTTCGAATTTTGATGAAAAAACGATTCCGTTGGTCCAAATGATCCTGGACGGAATGCCGGGAGGCTTCTTTATTTATCATGCGGATTCGGAGGAAGAATTGATCTATGCAAACAAAGGGATGCTGCGGATCTTCGGCTGTAACACGGAAGAGGAATTCCGTAACCTGACAGGGTATACTTTTAAAGGGATGGTGCATCCTGACGATATTGACCTGGTTAAAGAAAGCATTACAAAGCAGATTGCAGACAGCGTATATGACTTGGACTATGTGGAATACAGAATTGTCCGGAAAGACGGGAGCGTGCGCTGTGTGGAAGATTATGGGCATTTTCTGCGTACGGAAGCATATGGAGATATCTTCCTGGTATTTATGGAGGATACCACTGACCGGGTGGAGCAGAACCTTTCCCCGGCGGCAATGCGCCGGGCAGAATTGGCGAAAAGCGCTTTCTGGTCCAATATGTCCCATGATATACGTACCCCGTTAAATGCGATTATCGGTTATACCGAGTTGGTCAAAAGCCATATTATGGAACCTGACAAAGTCAACGAGTATAATCAGAAAATATGTGTATCCGGTGAACAGTTGCTTTCCGTCATAAATGAGACGCTTGAAATTACCCGTATGGAATCGGGTAAAGTCGATTTGGTGGAGAGCCGGTGTAACCTGGTTGACTTACTGTTAGACGTGGAAAAAGCAATGATGCTGGAGATGGATGTAAAGTCTCTGGATTTCTTCTTGGATAAGACCGGCGTAAGACGCTTTGCGGTGATTGCGGATTATGTGAGGCTTAAGGAGATTTTGTGCCAGCTGCTTGACAATGCGGTGAAGTATACAAATCCGGGTGGAAGCATTTCTTTGACGGTAGAGGAGGAAAGCAGTGACCTTCCGGATTACGGTATGTACCGGTTTATTGTGGAGGATGACGGCATCGGTATTTCAAAGGAATTTATAAACAGCCTTTTTGTCCCCTTTAAGAGAGAGAACGACGTTATGCAAAGCGGAGTGTCGGGAGCAGGATTAGGCCTTACGGTAGTGAAAAATATGGTGGATCTCATGGGCGGGGACATAGAAGTGGAAATCGAACCGGGAAGGGGCAGCAGGTTTACGGTCAGTCTGCGATTGAAATTCCAGGAAGGACAGAATTCGGATGTCATGCCCGGGCCTAAGTTCGGGGAAGACGGTACGGTGGGAAAAAGGATCCTGTTGGTTGACGATAATGAGATCAATTTGGAAATTGCGAGAGAACTGCTTATCGCACAGGGATTTCTTGTGGAATCGGCCGAAAATGGCAGTAAGGCGCTGGAGATGGTAGAGCACTCCGAACCGGGTTACTATGACCTCATTTTAATGGATGTCCAAATGCCGGAAATGGGAGGGCATGAGGCTGCAAAAGCCATCAGGCAGCTGGAGAATAAGGAGTTGGCGCAGATCCCCATTATAGCCTTGTCCGCCAATGCATTTCCGGAGGATTACCAGAAGTCCATGGATGCAGGAATGGACGCACATTCTCCGAAACCCTTTGATATACAGGAGCTGCAGGAACTGATTCAGGATATATTGAACAAAAGGTAATAGAGGTAATATTGCAATGAAAAACAAAACTTCTCGCGTCCTGATAGGGAGCTTTGTTCTGATGCTTGTATTATGCGCGTGCATTTTTTTCTTTCTGATGAACCAGATGGCGGAAAAAAGCGGGACTACAACAGCAGAGATCAGTGATTTATATATGGAAAGAATGAGCGCGCAGATGTCGAGCCATTTTCAGACTACTATTGATATCAAGCTGGCGCAGGTAGAGAGTATCATTAAGACTATGCCGCCTGACGGAAAGCTCCAGGGTAAAGAACTGAAGGAAAGTATGTATATCAGCGCCATTGCGAGGGAGTTCAAGTTCCTGGCGCTTTTGGCAGAAGACGGAAGTTTCGAGATGATCCTTGGGGATCTGGTGTCCATACCCGATACGGAACCGTTTCTGGACGACCTGAAAAACGGGGATAAAAAGATAGCCGTGGCAGAATCTTCGAACCAGGAAATGAGCCTTGCGCTGCTGGGTGTCCCCTGTGGGTATGATATGAATGACGGAAGCAAAAGCGTGGCTCTGGTGGGAGGCATTGACCTGGACTACATATATACTACACTGGCCCTGAATGACGGGGACGAAGAATCCTACTCCCACATTATCAGAAGAAACGGCGATTTCGTTATGAAAAGCAGCGTGGCTGCGGAAAATAATTTCTACGAACGGATTTATGCCACTGTAAAGAGCACGGACAAAAAAGATGCGGAATATTATGAGAACAGTATCCGGGAAGCTATCATACGCAGAATGCATTTTGCGGACATAGTGACTACCTATGACGGGACGAAATGCTTGTATGTTACTCCTCTTGCCTATTCGGAATGGTACCTGGTAACGATCATGTCTTTTGACGATCTGGACCATATCGTACAGAGGCTGGATGACCAGAGGCTGTATGCGTTTTTGCTGGCGTTGCTGGCAATGTTCCTTCTTTTTATTATCGTGTTTGCCCTGTATTATAGAATGTCAAAGGCGCAACTTGCCGAGACAGAGGCGGCACGCAATGAAGCTATTAAAGCCAACAAGGCTAAGAGCGAGTTCCTTTCAAACATGAGCCACGATATCAGGACTCCCATGAATGCCATTGTGGGTATGACTGCCATTGCCACGGCAAATATTGACGACAGGAATCAATTGACGAACTGCCTTAGGAAAATCACCCTTTCCAGCCGCCACCTTCTGGGGTTGATCAATGATGTGCTGGATATGTCAAAGATCGAGAGCGGAAAAATGACGCTGAACCCTGAGATTATTTCCCTCAGGGAGACGATGGAAAGCATTGTGAGCATTATCCTTCCTCAGACCAGGACAAAAAAACAGAAGTTTGAGATTTCTATTTCAGATATCCTGGTGGAAGGGGTGTATTGTGACAGTGTCAGGTTGAACCAGGTGTTGATTAATTTTTTGTCTAATGCATATAAATTTACTCCGGAAGGCGGCGAGATACTTTTCTCGCTAAATCAGGAGGAATCCCCCAAGGGATACCGCTATGTAAGGGTCCATTTCCGGGTGAAGGACAGCGGTATCGGTATGCCCCCTGAATTTCAGAAAAAGATATTCGAGTCTTTTTCCAGGGAGGATAACGCCCGGGTAAATAAGACGGAAGGTTCGGGCCTTGGTATGACAATCAGCAAATACATTGTGGATGCCATGGAAGGGACCATTGAGTTAAAGAGTGAAGTCAACAAAGGTACCGAATTCCACGTGACCATTGATATGGAGAAAGCGGCTGGGAAAGAAGCGGATATGGAGCTTCCCGGCTGGAATCTGCTTTTGGTGGGTAATAAAGAACAGGCCTGCAGAGAGACGGCAGCTCGTTTACAGGAAATGGCTGTGAACTGTGACTGGGTTACAAATACCGATGCGGCTGCGGAAATGGTGGAGAAGCGGCAGAAGCAGCAGGATGCTTACCAGATTATGTTGTTTGACTGGGGAGGGGACGAAAAGGGCGGTTTGGAAGCCGCCGGGAAAGTCCATGGGATACTCGGGAAAGATGCTCCTATGATACTTGTCTCAGCCTATGACTGGAGCGGCATGGAGGAAGAAGCACGGGTTGCGGGCATCAGCGGTTTCCTCCAGAAACCTTTGTTTAAGTCTACCCTGTACCATGGCCTGCTGCAGTACATGAACCCGGAACAGACAGTACAGGAGGTACAGAAGGCGCCCAGGGAAAGTTTTGATGGCGTCAGGGTTTTGCTGGCAGAGGATAATGACCTCAACTATGAGATTGCCAGGGAACTGCTTACCAGCCGGGGTATGGAAATCGAGTGGGCGGAGAATGGGCAGATTTGTGTAGAGATGTTTGAAAAATCACAGGTAGGTTATTATCAGGTGATTCTTATGGATATCAGGATGCCTGTTATGTCAGGGTATGAGGCAACCCAGGAAATAAGGGCCCTTGAGCGTCCCGATGCAAAGCTGCCGATTATTGCCATGACGGCGGATGCTTTTTCTGAGGATGTAAAGAAATGCAAGGAATGCGGCATGAATGACCATACTTCAAAACCTATTGATATGGATGCATTATCCCATATATTGGCGCATTATCTGCGATGAATACTTGATAAATAATATTAAAAAAAGGAAACGGCGCTGTTGCATCGTTTCCTTTTATACATTTAATTCAGAAAAATCAAGTCCTCACGTTTGAATGCTTTTTCCGAATTATTTTCCGGCATGTTTTATAAACAAGGAGGATCAGCAGGATCAGGATTGCCAAAATAATCAATATCGCTGCCATAATCATAAATGCATATTTATTAGGAGCTTTCAGTAAATCCTTCAGGGCAGTGCTGTCTTCCACTATTTTCCTTCCCTGGGGGACTGCATAAACCTGCGGAATGTTGGCAATACCGTCTCCGTTGGTATCTTCAAAGGATTCCATGTACCTTGCAAAAACAGTCCAGGCTTTTATTTCCCGGCCGTTTTCCGTGATAATGGCATCCTCGATATTTTCTATGGGAGTGCCGTCCGCAAATTTGGGAGTCACGGATAATAATCCGTAAGAGACATCTGTCACGGCGCCCAGCATCTGTCCGCTGTAAAGGTCTCCCACTACACGGTAGAGCCTGTCATCTTCAATCTCCACACGGTTACCGTCGTGGTCCCGCAGATAACAGTCCGTGACCTTATTCAGGATCAGGCGGTTTGGGTTATATGCAAATTCCAGGCCGGAGGTATAGAGCCTGGCATAGATCATGAGATCCGATATGGAGGCATCAATCTCCGCTACAGTCTTCAACTCTTTCCCTGTCAAATAGACGCTGATCACAGGGTATCCGGGTATTTCGTCAAGGCCGATGCCCAGGGAAAAGGAGTTAAATACATCAGTCACGGTAATATCTCCGGAGGGATAGGTATCCCGGACACAGCCATAGGGCACAATCGCCACGTCTACCGGATGCCCATCATAATCTGCGGCATTTTCCACAGCATATACATAGGAGTCAGACATAAAATTGCCCAGGTTCTGGTCCGTATGAGTCGCAGCCAAGTCCTTGTGCGGACAGAAGCTTACGCTGCTCTGTGCCAGCACTTGATCGTTGGTATAACCGAATTGTGAAAGGTATACGGTGTCCACCAGATCCATCAGGGAGTCGATTTTGTGCTGGGTGGCGGGGTCAGGTTCAATCTCGTCCGTAATGGGGATCAGTGAGTAATCCCCTCGATTTACATCCATGATCCATCTGCCGTTTTCCATCTGGCGCATGGTGAGGTAACCCAGATATTTGCCGTATTCACCGGCAGATGCGATATAAGTATCGCCGTGGCGGATGGGTTCTGTCAGCTGGGAATGGGAGTGGCCGCTGATAATGAGGTCGATAGCGGGAACGCTCTTGGCAAGGACCTCGTCCTCCGATTTGCTCTCGTCACTGCTTGTGCCGCTGTGTGAAAGGCAAATGATCATGTCCACGTCCTCTTTCTCCTGGATCTCCTTTACAGTTTCTGCAGCAGCCTCGGATATATCCTTGAATTTCAGCACACAGGTAGGCGCACAGGCCAGGGCGTCTTCCCCGAAAACACCCAGGATGGCAATCTTTACATCGCCCTTATCCACCACGATATAATCTTTCATGCCGTAACGGTCGAAAGCATCCTTTAACAATCTCTGGTCCTCTGTCAACCCTTCCGATTCCATGGTTTCCCAATCAATGTTACAGAGCACCATAGCCGGAACCGGTTCCCCGGAGCTGGCGGCGGCATCAAGGGCGCCAGCGAGGCCTTTTGAACGATAGTCAAATTCATGGTTGCCCAATGTGGTAGCCTCACAACCCATGGAACCCAGCATACGCAGTTCCGCGGACTCACTGCTGAAAATGGCCTGTACCAGGGTGCCCATAGAGAAATCTCCGGCATCCAGGATCAAAGTGTCCGGGCAGTATTCCTTTTGCCGTTTGATCAGCGCATTGATACGTGCAAAACCGCCTGTGGAAACTTCTTCCCCGTCAACAATAGTGGAAAAACTGTCCAGATGGGAATGGGTATCATGGAAAAACATTATATCCACAGACTTCGGCGGAAAAGTTTCGTCCCTGCTTCCTGCAGCTTCGGCAACGGAAATGCGTAGCAATATCAATATTGACGCAAGGCAGAATGCGGACCATTTAAATACATGTCTCATAAGACCACTCCCTTATCAGTATAAGATACCGGAAACCCAAACAACCGGCTGTACCTCTGTGCGCAAACACTTGAAATACAATTATATGCTTTTTATTATAAAAAATCAAATAAAAGAGGATATGCGTAACAAACCCGGGCAGCTGTGGGTATACATTGCAGAATCGGACGGAAACTAACGGCTGTTGCGGCATGGGAGCTTGTGGTATAATAAGGCTATTGACCAAATATTTGTTACAGGAGGGTTTCAACATGCAGAAATGGGCCAGGGCGCTGTATCAGCCTATGCTCCCTATGGGGAAAGACGGAAGAAGGGTCACGGAATGCGAAGAGCATATCCGGCTTTCCAAGGAAGCGGCAAAGGAAGGGATGGTACTGTTAAAAAATGAGGACGGCCTGCTTCCTCTGGCAAGAGGCAGTAAAGTAGCGCTGTTTGGAAAAGCAAGTTTTGATTATGTAAAGGGCGGAGGGGGAAGCGGTGACGTAACGGTTTCCTATACGCGGAATCTGTATGAAGGCTTGAAGAAAAAATCGGATCAGGTGGCAGTTTTTGAGGAATTATCCGATTTTTATAAGAAAAATGTGGAAAAGCAATATGAGGCAGGGAGCGTCCCGGGACTCACGGTGGAGCCGGAAGTCCCGGCGGGGCTGTTGGGAAAAGCGAGAGCCTTCACGGATACGGCAATCATTGCTATCAGCAGGTTTTCCGGGGAAGGCTGGGACAGAAGCGTACAGTCCCTAGGACAGAAGCTTGTCAATGTGGAGGACCGGAATCTTTATGAAAAAGCGGAAAGAGTTTTCGAGAAAGGCGATTTTTATCTGAGCCGAGGGGAAGAAGCCATGGTGTGCACAGTAAAGAAAGCTTTTCCGAAGGTAATTGTCGTTATGAATGTGGGCGGTATGGTAGACTCCTCCTGGTTTGCCCGTGACCCGGAGATACAGTCCGTGCTGATGGCATGGCAGGGAGGTATGGAGGGCGGACTGGCGGCCGCAGAGCTTCTGGTAGGGGAAGGGAACCCCAGCGGCAAGCTGGCGGATACTTTTGCAGGCAAGCTTGAGGATTACCCTTCCAGCGGGAATTTTCATGAGTCAGAGGATTATGTAGATTATACTGAGGACATCTATGTGGGTTACCGCTATTTTGAGACCATACCGAAAGCTGCCGATAAGGTGAACTATCCTTTTGGCTATGGATTGTCCTATACAAGTTTTTCGCTGGGGTCGCCTCTGGCGGAGCAAAAAGAGGATTACAAAGAGGGTTACAAAGAAGATTACATAGAAGTCACGGTTCCCGTATGCAATACCGGTAATGTCCCGGGAAAAGAGGTAGTACAGGTATATTTCAGCGCCCCTCAGGGGAAGCTTGGCAAGCCTGCAAGGGAATTGGCCGCTTTCCGGAAGAGCCGGCTTTTGAATCCCGGGGAGACCCAGGTAATATTGGTCCGTTTCCGGGTAAACGACATGGCTTCTTATGATGACTTGGGGAAGATTGCCGGGTCAGCATATGTACTGGAGCAGGGGACTTACCGTTTTTATGTGGGCACTTCAGTAAGGGATACGGTGGAAACGGAGTTTACCCTGGAGATTCCTGAGGACTTGGTTACCCGGCAGCTCTCCGGTAAACTGTCCCCCACATCCCTGAAAATGAGAATGCGTGAGGACGGCAGTTATGAAGAACTTCCCCAGGGAGAACCCCATGACACGGATGCAAATGCCCTGGAACCTCCGGCGGAAAAGGCAGCCGGGTTTGCCCCGGCCATAAAGGCCCATGACAGATACAAACTGTGGGGAGAAGAAAAGAAAGTACACACTTTTGATGAGGTTGCAGGGGGAAGCGTGTCTCTGGAGGAGTTCATGGCACAGCTTTCCGACGGACAGCTGGCGGATTTATTGGGCGGGCAGCCGAATACCGGAGTGGCGGACGTGTTCGGCTACGGTAACCTGCCGGAATATGGCGTTCCCAATGTGATGACAGCGGACGGCCCTGCCGGTCTGCGGATCCTGCCAAACAGGGGCGTCTGCACTACGGCGTGGCCCTGTGCCACTCTGCTGGCATGCACATGGAACCCGGAACTGGCAGAGCAGGTGGGGGCAGCAGGAGGAGCGGAGGTCAAGGAGAATAATATTGCCATGTGGCTTACTCCCGCCATTAACATCCACAGGAGTCCCTTATGCGGCAGGAACTTTGAGTATTACTCCGAGGACCCACTGCTTACGGGTAAGCTGGCGGCAGCCATGGTCAGGGGGATCCAGAGCAACCGTGTAGGCGCTTCCGTAAAGCACTTTGCCCTGAACAATAAGGAAACAAACCGTAAGAACAGCGACTCCAGGGCATCGGAGAGGGCCATCCGGGAAATTTATTTGAGAGCTTTTGAGATTGTTGTCAAGGAGGCTGACCCCTGGTGCATTATGTCCTCTTACAATATTATCAACGGACGCCGGGCATCGGAGAACAGGGAGCTGTTGGAAGATATTCTGCGCGGCGAGTGGGGTTTCAGGGGAATGGTGACGACCGATTGGTGGACTGCAGGCGAACATTATAAAGAGACGAAAGCCGGCAATGACGCCAAGATGGGATGCGGATATCCGGAAAGGCTGTTGGAAGCAATGGAGAAGGGTGTTTTGAGCAGGGGAGAGATGGAAGTATGCGCCCGGAGGATCTTGGAAATGATCTTGAAACTGGATTAGCGCCAAAGATAATTTTAAGAAAATTTAATGTTTCCTTTCGTGACATACTATAGAAAGTGTGGTATGTTGTTAAGAATAAGGCGTCTGGCAGGTAAAACAGTGTTTTATGGAAGCATGGGCCGGGTCGGCACAACCTGAGATGCGAGTGGCTGTCTGCAGATTTACCGTGCAGGTAGCCATTTCGCAATCTTGATACCGTTCTTAGGAAAGGGCATAATGTATGAGCAGGGAAACGGAAAACGAAATGAGACAGATCCAGCAGGGGTTGGAGGCATTTCTGCAGCAGGAACTCCGGGAAATAGAGGCGGAGGGCGTACAGCGGCAGCCGGAACCTCAGTTGTATACCATGGGGGAAGAAGAGACAGATAAGGAGTTGGACATCATAGGAAACACATCCGGCAGGAAAAAGATACCGACAAAAAAACAAGTGAGAGAAAGCGATTATGAAGTAGATTATTATGAAGATGATTATATAGAGGATTGGGACAGTCCCGAAAGAGCGGCAAATACCGGGCAAAGGCGAAGGCAGGGAGGGACTTCGGGAAATCGGCAGGCATCGGGCCGCAGGCCTGCTTCCGGCCGCCGTTCGGAGCAATCGGGGTATTACCGTGACAGGGAAGATTATTATGAAGAACCGCCAAGACCCTCCCGAAAGCAGGATAGGAGAAGCGCACAAAGAGAATCCTCCAGGCAGGCAAAGGGGCAGCCTGGGAGAAAGAAAGGATCGGCGCTTAAAAAGCTTTTGGTCACGGCAGTGCTTTTGGTGGCGTTGGCAGGCTTCGGACTTCACTTTTTGGTAGGTAAAGTATACGGCAAAATGAACTATGAAGAAATTGCGTCGGTGGCGGACCTTCCCATGGAGGAGGATGGGGTGGTCAATATTCTGCTGATTGGAAACGATTCCCGGCAAAACGGTGAAGACGGACGGTCCGACGCTATGATCCTGCTGTCTGTCAGCAGCAAAACCAAGACGGTTTATATGACATCCCTGTTAAGAGACATGTATGTGGAGATACCGGGGCATGACGGCAACCGTTTAAACGCCGCATATTCCTTTGGGGGTGCGGAGCTTTTGATGGAAACGGTGGAACAGAATCTGGATATTCCCGTGAACCGGTATATGCTGGTGAATTTTGAAGCCTTTGCCAACCTGGTGGATGCCGTGGACGGAGTGGATCTGGAACTTACCACCGAGGAACTGGAGTATGTGAACGGATATCTGGTGGAGTATAATATGCTCACAGGCCGGCCCCAGGGAACGGACAATATAGATACAACGAAACCCGGCCTGGTACACCTGAATGGGCCACAGGCCCTTGCATATTGCCGGAACCGCTACATTGGCACGGATTTCGGCCGCACGGAGAGACAGCGCAAAGTGCTCACCGCGGTGATCAAAAAGCTTCCCAAGGCAATCGGTACCAACTATCAGGCATTGATTGACGGACTGATGCCCAACCTTACTACCAACCTGACCCAGACCGAGTGTTTCCGCCTGAGCCTTATGGCGGGCAGGCTCCTGACCTATGACATTGTTTCGGACAGCATCCCTCAGCCAAATACCTACAAGAATGCCACGATCCGTAAGATGGCGGTATTGGAAGTGGATTTTGAAGCCAATATCAAATATTTGAAGGAAAAGATTTACGGTGAAACGGGAAAATGATATAATGACCATATTGAGGGTAAAAAGTCTTTTTTGTTTACAGGAGGGTATAATGATATGGGCGGCAAAAAGAAAATAAACGGAAAACTCATTGTTGCTTTACTGACTGTTTTTGCATCATTTTTTGTAACACAGTTTATTATACTAATGTTGTTGTCAGCAGATATTATCGGCGTTGTGGTTGCCATGATACTGACGGTGGTGGTTATTCTGGCGGTTATGTCGCTGATCGTGGGCGTTCTGTGGTCCATCTTAAGCCCTATCCTTTCGGTATTTGACAGCAGCCTGGCAGCAGGCGCCGGCAACAGCAAACTGAAGCGCAGAATCGACAAGCTTGCCTCCCGTAATGACGACGTCGGGGAAATGATAAGGACGGCCAGCTCCATGGTCAATGGCCTGGCATCCGTCACAAAAGGGATAAAGGATACGATTGGTGAACTGGAAGAAGTGTCAACCGGGTTCCAGCAGGTTTTTAACGAGATGGAGTCTTCCATGCAGGATACCTCTTCCAAGATGGGGACCATTATCAAGAATACCGTATCACAGGAAGACTATACGCAGGATATGAAGGGGAAGATCGACGCCATCGGCCTGGCGGTGGAAAATGTAAACAGCGGCATCCGCAACCTGTCTGCAAGCGCGGATATCCTGGAGCGCAGCCAGAATGACGCGGCGCGCATCATGAATGAACTGGTGGAGATAAGCAGGGAAAGCAGTTCGGCCATAGAGGAAGTCAGGAACCAGACCAACAGGACCAATAAGTCGGCACAGCAGATCCGCACTGCCACGGAAATTATTGCAGGGATCTCAAGCCAGACCAATCTTCTCGCACTGAATGCCAGCATTGAAGCCGCAAGGGCCGGAGAGCACGGAAAAGGATTTGCCGTAGTGGCGGAGGAGATACGTCTGTTAGCCGATCAGTCTAAGGAGTCAACGGAGCAGATCAACAGCATTGTAAACGACCTGATCGCCAATTCCGGCATCAGCGTTGATATCACGGAGAAAGTGTCCAGCGCCTTTACGGAACAGAACAGAAAGGTGGAGGAAACAGGGCAGATTTTCAAATCTCTCAATGCTGAGATTTTAAAAGTAGGAAACATTATCAAAGACATTCATTCCGAAATGACGGATTTAGATAACCATAAGACCGTCATTGGGGACAGTATCAATTCCATGGTGGATTTTGCCCAGGAAAATGCGCAGTATGCATCTGCCACATCGGATAATGTAGACGGGCTCAACGAAATGGTTGACAGCTGTACGGGAATGGTAAAACAGGTTGCGGGAGCGTCAGATAAACTTGCCGGATACATAAAAGAGTTTGACCTGAAAGGCAGGATATAAGCGAAGAGGTGATGTGAAATGGATGGTATTCTATTTATATTTGTCGGGATAATGTGCCTCTATGTGGCGGTTAAGACCTTCAGTTCACCGGAGCGCAATAAGGTGTTCAACAAGCGCCCCATTGATGTGGTGGACGTTAAGAAGTACAATCAATTCTGTGGTGTATTGATCTTAGGATTTGGCCTGGTGGCAGAACTTACGATTGTGGCCATGACCCTTACCACAGGGATTGTCAGCACTTTGTGCACAGTAGGCATTATTGTGGAAGCTATCCTGGTGGTCTATATTTATCAGAAATTAGAGCTTCGTTTTTTAAAGAAACGCTGAAGTTCACATAAATTTTGTGCCTGCGGCTGCATAAGTTTAAAGCATCTGCCTTATGCCGTTGGGAATCTGCAGGCAGTGGAAAGGCATCGTTATTAAAATGAATTTAAACAGGGGAAAAGTTCTGGCAGTTGTATTGTCGGCTGTGGGAGCCTGTCTGGCGGCAGGCTGTGCCGACGGCACACAGGAGGAAGCGTCTGTGGCTGTACTCCAGCCTCAGCCGTTGAAAGACATCAGCGATGTCACGGAACCTTCGTCTTTACCGGTATCTGCGTCGGCCGAAGAACCTTCAATGGAGGAAAGTACCGCTTCGGAGGAAGAGGGATCCCACATTGTGACAATTACCATTTCCGCTGCCGGTGATGTGACTTTAGGCACCCATCACCAACAGGACTACTGGTATTCCTTTCGCCAGGCCTATGACGAGGCGGAGGATGAGAGCTATTTCTTTGCCAATGTTTATGACATTTTCAGTTCGGACGATATGACGCTGGTCAACCTGGAGGGGCCGCTGACGCTTGCGGAGGAGGCCAGGGAAGGCCAGGTCTACAGTATCAAAGGAGACCCCCGGTATGCGGATATACTCACTGCAGGCAGTGTGGAAGCGGTGAGCTTGGGTAATAACCATATGATGGATTACCTGGAGCAGGGCAGGAATGATACGGTCCAGGCAGTGGAAGAAGCGGGCATTGTTTATGCCTATGAGAAGACGGTGGGTATTTATGAGGTGAAGGGTATCCATATCGGTATGATTTCCGTCAATGAAGTGTCCCAAGGATATCTGGTGGAGGATACCATACAGAAAGGGATCGCCGAACTGCAGGAGCAGGGCGCAGACCTAATCCTGGTGAGCTGCCACTGGGGAGTGGAGAGGGAATACTGCCCGGAGGATTACCAGAAGATCCTGGGAGAAAAGTGTATTGATTGGGGAGCGGATCTTGTGATAGGGCATCATCCCCATGTGCTCCAGGGAATCGACGAATATAAGGGAAAATATATCATTTACAGTCTGGGAAATTTCTGTTTTGGCGCCAACCGTAATCCGCCGGACAAGGATTCCATGATATTTCAGCAGACATTTACTTTTATAGACGGAGAAAAACAGGAGGATCAGGAGATTCGTGTAATTCCCTGTTCCGTCAGCTCCGTGCCGGAGCGCAATAATTTCCAACCCACCCCTTCGGAGGGCGACGAGAAGGCCCGTATTCTGGGGAGGATCAATGAATTCAGCCTGGAATTCGGTGTACAGTTTGACGGGGACGGGTATCGGTTGTGGTAAAAGCAGTAATATGGGTGTTAGAGAGAGAGCAGAGGACAACACATGGAAAACGGAGGAAAACATGGAAAAAAGAAAACTGGAAAAACTGGGAATTGAGACTTCGTTGTTGGGGTTTGGCTGCATGCGCTTTCCCGTGACAACAGAGGGTGGAATTGACGAGCCGGAAGCGGAGAAGATGATGGACAAAGCCATCGCTGCCGGCGTAAACTACATTGATACGGCGTATCCCTATCATGGAGGCGCCAGCGAGCCTTTTGTAGGAAAAGTGCTGAAAAAGTACGACAGGGGCAGTTTCTTCCTGGCCACCAAGCTGCCGGTATGGAAAGTGGAGAAAATAGAAGATGTGGATGCCATTTTTGAGGAACAGCTTGAACGGCTGCAGACGGACTACATAGATTTCTACCTTATGCACGCCCTCAATAAAGACCGTTTTAACCGGGTGCTGGAAATAGGATGTATCCAACGCCTGGAACAGCTGAAGGAGGAGGGTAAGATCCGATATTTGGGATTCTCCTTCCATGACGATTATGAGACTTTTGAGAGGATACTAAACTACAGGGATTGGGATTTCTGCCAGATCCAGTTAAATTATATGGACGCCAATGAGCAGGCGGGCCTGAAGGGTTATAAACTGGCGGAGGAAAAAGGTGTTCCCATGGTGGTCATGGAACCTGTGAAGGGCGGATCTCTGGCTGCCTTCGCGGAGGATATAACCGGCAGGTTTGGCAGCCTTGACCCGGAGGCGTCCGTAGCATCCTTTGCATTGCGCTGGGTGGGGAGCTTACCGAACGTTAAGGTGATTTTAAGTGGTATGACTACTATGGCGCAGGTGGAGGATAACCTGAAGACCTTCCAGGATTTCCAACCCTTGTCCGAAAAGGAACAGACGGAAATAGATGAGATTGTGAAGCTGATCAACAGCCGTGTGCAGAACGGCTGTACAGGCTGCAATTACTGTATGCCCTGTCCTGCGGGCGTGAACATCCCCGGCAATTTCCGGGTTTGGAACACTTATCATATGTACCAGAATTATGGTATGGTGAAAAACAGATGGGAGAAAGACTTGGGAGAATCCGCACAGGCAAAGAATTGTGTGAAGTGCGGAAAGTGTGAGCAGGCCTGTCCCCAGAAGCTGTCAATCCGTGAAGACCTTGCAAAGGTACAGGCGGATATGGACAGGAAAGAGTTTATCTTATGACGGCAGCCTGAAAATGATATTTGCATTGCCTGAAATTAACATTTTGATGGCCTAATAAATGTTGGAGAGGGGACATTGCTGTGGAGAAGGCTTTCAAGCTGGATTTTGAAAATGATAAAATTGGCAGCCTATATGTAAACTGCTGTGGCTGTTCACAGACAGAGAGCCTCCACAGCTTTGGCCCTGCGTCCAAACCCCATTATCTGATCCACTATGTGCTGAGCGGCAGGGGAATCTTCCGCTTTCACGACAAGGAATACCGGCTGGAGGCGGGATATGGTTTTCTTATCCAACCCAATGAGCTGGCTTTTTATCAGGCCGACGGGGAGGAACCCTGGAGTTACCTGTGGGTGGGGTTTGGGGGGAGCCGTGCGGAGGAGTATCTGACAGCAATGGGACTTTCCGCCAGGCATCCTGTTTTCTCCTGTCCCAGGGATCAGGAGTTGTACGCTATTGTGCGGGACATGATGGAACATAATACCTTCGGCGTGGCGGATGACCTGAGGAGAAACGGCCAGCTGGGGGTCTTTTTGTCCGTTTTGGCAGAAGGCGCCGGGGTGGTGGCGAAGGACGAGGGAGATAAAGGGAACCAGTATGTGAAGAAAGCGGTGTCGTTTATTCAGAGTAATTACTGTAATCCCATTAAAGTGACGGACGTGGCCGACTATGTGTGCATCAACAGGAGTTATCTGTATACACTCTTCCAAAGCTATCTGGGGATGTCCCCACAGCAGTTTTTGACTACTTTCCGTATTACAAAAGCGAGGGAGCTTTTGGATTCCACTTCCTATCCCATTGAGAGCATTGCCCTTTCCTGCGGCTACAGTGACGCACTGGTGTTTACTAAGGCATTCCATGCCATGAAAGGTATGTCCCCCTCCCAGTACCGTAAACAGAGCCACCGGGAAAATTCCAGGGAGCAGCTGCAAGCGGTGGAGAGCCTGGTGGCGGAGCTCCTGAAGCCGCATTAATAAAAACAGGATAGGCGGTGTCCGCAAGGATATTCTTTAACTCAAATTCGGAGCATCCACTTTGGAGTGGGTGCTTTCCCTTTGTATTGTCTTAATATCATTGAGTGTGAAATATTTCAAGAACTTTATGACAAAAATGTTTTTGTTTTTAAAACCTTTTCCCCATATAGCAGGTTATATATATTGTAAGAAGTAATAGATTGAAAAATAAGTCTGATGACTTTATTTTTCAATCGGCAATTTGAGTCAGAGCCTCAAATATGCCCTGATCGC
>ERZ808040.408-NODE-408-length-38262-cov-4.832840_pt1 | contig 38262 bp, 36 predicted proteins | sample MGYA00380191_ERZ808040 | MGnify/ENA primary metagenome ERZ808040 (study PRJEB31490, sample SAMN06133395) | mouse gut metagenome | isolation source: J6 | host: mice | place: China: Chengdu | collected 2015-05 ...
GTTACGTCAAAATTAAGGGCTGGCAAAGTTCTAAACTTTTCTTTGCATTTTTCTAAACTTTTCAATTGCAAAATACAATAGTCTTTCATTAATAGTTTCAACATCGTAATTCATGTCTGAAATCGTAGGTTGGGCTTCGAAGAAATTAACTCCCTTTTCCAAGTCAGATAATATCATACCACTGTTATTGATAGTACATTTCATAAAGGTTAGGAAGATTATTTCCGCCACAACGGTTCTTTCGAAGTCTTCCCTAATCTTAAAATTCATGTTGATGTCAAATCTGTTAGTTGTCGGATTGCTGTTGAAAAAGTTTTTAATTGTAAGGGAAAAAAGAACAGGGGAATCTTTTTGGTGTTCGTTGCTGATTACACCAATGTTTTCCGCCTTATTAATCTTAGTAGTTCTTAATTCCAAGTAGTCGATAATGACGTTATCCTCATGCCCTGTAGCCACTAATTTCGCTTTAATTAGGGGAGGTAAGGGGGTGGGTAGTATGTGCCATTTCCCTTCCTTGATGGCATTTTGTTCAAAGGAAAGCGGATCTATTACTTTTTCATTTCCAATCCATGTCTCGATGTATTTTACATCTATTTGAATCTTTTCTTGTCTAAAATGTTTCCGGCTTAAAAATTCATTAATCGTTTCTCCTGATTTCATGTCCTTATCAATAATCGAAAGTCTTCCCCTATATTTAATAGGATATTGTTTTGCTATGTTTTCATTAAGTGGTTCATGTTGAAAAACAATCTTGGATCCGAGTTCAATAGGTTTATAAGTATATAAAGGGTGAAGCGGATGTATTTCCCCTATTTGTTTAAATACTTCGGCGAATTCATCAGCCGCCTCCTGCCTTTTCCCGCTTTTAATCAAATATGAAATACGCTCTCTGGCACTATTGATGATTGTTATTTGATTGTTGTTTGAATCGCTAATTGCAATTTGATTAAGTCCATTACTTTGATTTATTTTCGTTTTCTTTATCAGCAGAATGACCTCCAATACTAATGGAATTATTTTTAGAACGTTGGAGTGCGACTTGATTGGTTCCATCCTTTTGAATAATTCCACTATTTCTTTTCTTTGAAATAACTTTGTATGCAATACCACTTCCTACAATGGCTGCAACAATAATACCAGCGATAATATTATTTATTAAATCCATGTCAAAGCCTCACTCTCCTTTCTATTCATTTTATACATTCTCTAAGATATTGAAGAAAAATCATATTTCATACTATCTTCTAAAAGAAACATCTAAGAATTAGCTTGATTAATTGATTCACTATGTATTTATTGAATATTATTAGCATTTAGTTTGTAAGTCTTATTATACTGTACCTATGCGTATTATTCTAGGCGCTTATCCTACACTTTTCCATTTGAAGACTTGCAGCAGTTTAGGAGGGAGATCTAGATACAGATATAAAATTTGATGTTACACTGTGGGGCATAGTTTTAGCGACCAGTATTATGTATTTGGATGATGAATTGGAATATAATCTCAACAGGCAATTTTGAAGTGCTAGTCTATTGATGTAAACGAAGTAATGCAAACATTCTAAGGTTTTGGTTATATAATCTAATTTTTTAATTTGCCGCTAGTGGTAATATATATCTAAATTGGAAAGATTACTTAGAATAGTATGTTTGTGGTAAGATGGAATTGGGAATGTACGTTCTTTTTTGGTGTGCTTATAAAAAAATCTAGGCGTTAAAATATCTATAAGATTAAAAGATGAAAATAATGTGTTTGGTATGGGCTATTTTATATTGTAATGAAAGTATTTATTTTTATTTAAAAATTTTAGTGAGGTTGATTGAAATGATAGATATTGATTTTTTAAGAATCAGAACTTTTGATGGGAGCAAAGATGGCGGTTTCGAAGAATTGATTTGTCAATTGGCACATCTGAACAAACCAGTGAATGGTCATGTTTTTATAAGAAAGGATGGAGCCGGTGGAGATGCTGGGGTTGAATGCTTTTGGAGATTAAAAGATGGTACAGAGTATGCTTGGCAAGCCAAATATTTCACTGAGAGACTTGAGGATAGTGAATGGAGACAAATAAATAATTCTGTTATAACCGCATTAACAAAACACCCCAGTTTAACGAAATATTATATATGTGTACCAAGGGATTTTAACGATAGTAGAAAGAATGGTCCTAATGGAAAGCCTGTTACTTCCTCACTGGATAAATGGGAACAGCATGTTAAGAATTGGGAAGCACTAGCCCAGTCTAAAAATATGAATGTAGAATTTATATATTGGGGACGTCATGAAATAACTATGATGCTTCAAACAAACGATACTGAATATATCGGAAAAGCACTTTATTGGTTTAATGAGCCGGTGTTAAGTGAAGAAGTTTTTGAAGATATTACAAATAAATCTAAGATTGCTTTAGGAGATAGATTTTCAGATGAATATCACGTTGATTTGCCTATATCCAAAAAACTCAATGGACTTCAACTCTCCCAGCAATGGAACTTGGATATTAATAAACAAAAACGAATTTTGAGTAATTTATTAAATCGAGTCGATGAATTAGATCAGTACCAAAACACAGTTATAGTTAAAGGATTAAAATGGAGTTACTTCAAAGAGGAAATAATGATTTTCATAAAAATCTATTCTGAAACTTTAAATGCTCAATATGCTTCTAATCAATTTGAGATTGCCAGGATGAAAATAGAGCCTCTTGAACAAGCAGCAAGGGAATTCTACAGTTTTTGTTGGGATAAAAGTGACAGTAACACTGAATGGAAAGAAGTTAGAAGAAAGTTTAGTGAAATATTAGATGAAATAAAAGACATTAGTTTGTTTGTTTCTAGTGTAAATGTTCAAGTGTATGAATCAAAGAGTGCAGTTATCTTAGGGGAAGCAGGTATAGGAAAGTCTCATTTATTGTGTGATATAGCGGTACGTCGTTTAGAAGAAAATTTACCAACAGTATTTTTATTAGGTCAGAGATATTCCGGAGGTAACATACTAAACTTTTTAGCAGACGAACTAGATTTGAAGACAGCCTCTTACAAGCAGTTATTGGGTGCTTTAGATGCGGCTGGGGAGGCAAAAGGTACTCGAACTCTAATAATTATAGATGCTTTAAATGAAGGTAATTATAGACTTGATTGGAAAAATCACTTAACAGAGTTTGTAATGGAGTTGAAGAGATATCCGAATGTTTCATTATTATTAAGTTGTAGAGAAACTTATGAGGAATTGATATTACCCAATTCAATAGAAAAACATGTAATTAAAATTCAACATGAGGGATTTAGAGGCTATGAACATCGTGCTGCGATGAAGTATCTGACAAAGCAAGGTATAGACAAGCCTTCTGTACCTGTTTTATCACCAGAGTTTAGTAATCCGCTATTTTTAAAAACATGTTGTAAAGCTATAAAATCTAGAAGTCTTTCTTCTTTTCCGAAGGGGTTAGAAGGGCAAACAGCTATCTTCAATTTTTATTTAGATAGTATTGAAGAAATAATTAGGGTGAAAAAAAGGTACTTTAAAGGGCAAAGGATTGTAACTAAGGTAGTAGAAACTATTGTGAGGAAAATGTTTCCTGATAATATCTTTGGTATAGAAATTAATGAAGCATGGGAACTGATAAATAATCTTGATCCTAAGCCTTTTTTTGAAGATGATTTGATAACATTATTGACTTCAGAAGGGTTATTAGCTTTGGATGTAATTACTGATAGCAATGGCGATTCGAAAGAAGTGGTCAGGTTTACTTATGAAAGGTTTAGTGACTATTTTATAGCAGAAAATTTAATGGATGATTTAAGTGTTGAAAATTTAGAGCTTGAATTTGGGGAAGACGGAACAATCGGACGGCTTATAAAAGAATGTTATAGGTACTCAGGATTGATAGAGGCACTAGGTATAGCTTTTCCTGAAAAGCTTAATAAAGAATTTGTTGATTTTATTCCCAGGGAAGCATCAGAATATAGGTTTATTTTCGATAAATCATTTGCTGATGTTTTGTTATTACGTAATAAATCTTCTATAACGAATCGTTCAATAGAGTTGTTAAATGAAATAACTGGTTATGGATTTGTTAAAGATTCATTAGAAAAGCTATTAACTTTAGCTACAGAGCCGGAACATCCGTTAAATGCTGAGTTTTTGCATAGAAATTTAAAGTGTTTAACTATGCCAGAACGAGATTATTTTTGGTCAACACATATTGCGATAACCGATTATGAAGAAGATGAGGAACAGCCAGAGTCAATTGTTAGAACATTAATAAACTGGTCACTAGATGCCAAATTGGAAGGGGTAGAAAAAGAGCGTATACGTTTGTTAAGCTATGCTCTTTTATGGATGACAACAACCTCAAATAGAAAAGTTAGGGACCAAGCTACGAAATCACTAGTTAGAATTTTGTGTACTGAACCATCAATTGTAATAGAACTTTTAACGGAGTTTGATTCAATCGACGATATTTATTTAAGAGAAAGATTATATGCAGTAGCTTATGGTGTAGTCTGCAATATTGAAAATGTAGCGCTTGTAAAGCAAATAGCTGAAAAAGTATATCAAATACAATTTGCAGAGGGTTCGCCATATCCACATTTACTTTTAAGAGATTATGCAAGGGGAATAATGGAAAATGCTTTGTATAGAAACTTAGTTGAAGAAAATAAAATTTCGAAGTTTAGACCGCCATATAAAAGTGAGTGGCCAATTGAGAACCCTACAAATTTAGAATTAGAAAATTTAGCGGGAGAGAAACATTCTTCTATTATGAGTTCGCTCATGGGATTCCCAGGAGATTTCGGAAATTATACGATGTCTTGTGTACATGATTGGTCACCTACAATACTTACAGAAGAAGAGCCAGTGAAAGCGTATCAATTGCATTTACAATTTGCAGGAAAACTTCCAGATGATTTAAAAGTAGAGTATTTAGAAGAAATTAACACAAGAATTGAGTCTTATAGTAAAGAAAGAGTTGTAACTATTGTAGATGACATACATGAAGAATTTGAAGAGGAAGAACCATGGGAATTTTCTTTTTCGACAAGAAATATAGATACCCCAGGTGATAATTGGAAAATATTAAAAGAGAAAATTAATGATGTGCTGTCTGAAGAAGATAAAGAGACATTTAGATGGATAACAGGACTAGGTATAACAAATCGAAAAGCAAAATTCAGTAGAAAATGGGCCCAGAGGTGGGTATGTAAGAGGGCTTATGAATTAGGGTGGAAAAAAGATATCTTCGAAGGTTTCGAAGATATGTATAGTAGAAATTATGGACGTGGAACAGCAAACATTGAAAGAATAGGAAAGAAATATCAATGGATAGCATTATACGAACTTTTAGCGAGAATGTCAGATAATTTATACTGGGCCGAGGAATTTGGGGAGGAAGAGACATATAAAGGACCGTGGCAGCTATGGAAACGGGATATTGATCCAACTACATGGCTAAGAGCTACAAAAGATTCTGGATGGGATGAGTTTGGAAGAGCGTGGTGGTCATCTTTTGTTCCGATTTTTAGTTCTGATGACTCCGAAACATGGGTTTATGATGAAACAACATTACCAGATTTCAAAGAATTATTAAGAATAAAAAATCCTATTGAAGATAAAGAATGGTGTGTATTAAGAGGTTTCAGAAAGTGGACTAATAAAAAAGAGAATAATGAATACAAAGAGGAACTATGGTATAGAATTAATACTTGTATTGTGAAAAAAGACAATGTACCTGATGTATTGGAGAAAATGCAAGCTCAAGAATTATTTGATCCTTCTACTTTTTCACCATTAAGTTCTTCTCATCAAGGTTTTCTAAGGGAATATCCATGGCACCCCTATTATGAATTTTTAAATGAATGGCGTAATGACATTAATAATCGAACTTTAGATATTGAACATTTGGTACCAACTAATGAATACGAATGGGAAACTGGAGAAAGGGATAAATCAATAGATCACTCTGTTTCGATTTATTTACCTAATCCTTTATTAATTAAAGATTTAGGGTTGATGCCGGTATTAGGGAATTTTAATGCGTGGAAAGATTCCGAGAATGAAGTGGTATTTTTGGACCCAAGTGAGCTAGAAAAAGGGCCGTCGTTTGCACTATTTAATGCAACGATTTTAGATAATTGGTTATTAGAAAATGATTTACAAATAATATGGTTTATAGGCGGGGAGAAACAAATTTTTAATTCCAAAGGTAATGTTGCAAAGTGGCTTGAATTTAATTATATGTTAACAGATATTAATGGTGAATTAATTGAAGAAGAAACTATAAAGGAAAGAACGGGTTATAATTGAGACTGTGTTTTATGAAAAAAATCGGCTAATGTTGTCCTCCCCATGAGAAACTTTATTGAATCGCATTAGACACTATTGTCCGCGCTTGTGAGCAAGAGAAGTCAACCCAACGATGAAAATCCGCCATTTCCTTAAAAATATGATTTGTTGTAAGCACCACTACATCTCATTTTAAATTTTAATAATCTACCGTCAGCACTCTACACATGTTGACTTAATAAAGTAAAAACAGTAGTGCTAGAAATCCTTGTCTCCGTAAGCGATCTATTTTAAACATAGTCAAAACCATAGTCAAAAATATTTCACAAGCTAAAAAGCACTTCCAAACCGTGTCCTTATGCACTTCCTAAAAATACGGGTTCGACTCCCGCCGTCTCCATAATGCAATATCATGGAGTTTCATTGAACGTCATAAACCTTGTAACAACGGGGTTTATGGCGTTTTTTGTATATCATTGAATTTCAACTGAAACCAAGCAACCGGATATGAATTCTATTTATATCTCAAGATAAAATATTAACTGCCTCCTTATTTACTTAAATAGAGATGGTTGAAATTAAATAGGTTATTTCTTTTCTATTCAGCTTTTATTTGTTTGATAATCGCACCTGATTATTGAATAATTATTATTTCTTTCAAAAAAACATCTATTAATAAAATGACTACACAAATAGCAATTAATTATGTGAGTATCAAAAAATAAAAGAGGAGCTTTTGCTACCCTGGTCCTAAAGATAATCCATGGTTTTGGCACTATCATATAGGCTCAACTAAAAAGGCGATGGGGCATCACTATTCATTAAGAGCCATAATACCTGCAAAATATAAACCTAAAAGTGGATTAACATTATATTGAAAAAGTAAATAACCAATCGGATTAGGTAAATCATCATCATCTTCACCATTCACATAATATATATGTGAATTAGTATCCCCATATTGACTAACGTAAGGCATCTCTAAAGAATCGAACAATTTCTGTTCATCATCTTCGATTTTAACTACATACAATTCGTATCCTTCTCCATCTGAAGCAGTAAAATCACCTTCAGATTCACCTTCTTTCAAAGCCTCGTCAATAGCCCGTTTCAATTCTAACAAAGCCAATTTATTACCCGTAATCACACTACCATCATGTAGGGAATCTTGAGTATATACATGTAAAAATAAAAGTGATTAATTATGCAAGTAGGCCGATAACATGGTAAGGCATACTTAGGAATATATGTTCTGTTTGTAAGGGTGTTATAGAGGTTTTTTGAAAATGAGGGAGTGTGGAGTTCGGAGTTCGGTGGCATTAATTGATACTTATAGAAGTAATATTGCAAGGAAGCAAGGTGAGTTAATCAACTTACAAAAGGCTCGGTCTGGAATAAACGTGTTTGTTTTTTGTACCTGTCACTCGACTTTAGCATGTTCATTTGATAAAAAGAAATCTCGCCAATCAAAAAGGTGACTGACGAGATTATCTATTACCCATCCCCGCTCAAAAAGGTGAATGGGGATATATTGTTATAGTATATAGTTTATAGATTTAATTATACGTTGAAAATAAAAATAGTCAATAAGGAGTTATTTTAATTAGAGAGGATAAAACGCTTGAATGCATTTAAACAAAATACCTATTATCCAAGTTGATTTTGGACATGTTATAGGAAAGTGTAATCATTACAGGGAAAACATAAATTATACATATATAATCTTAACGATTAAACAAGAAAATATTGAAATGTTCGTTTTATAGGAGTATAATTTCCGTTGTTAGAAATTATTACGCTAATATTGATTGAATTAGCGAAAGAGGGAGATTTCACTTGGATTATTTAAAAGATATTCTAGCTGCAATTGGTGTTCTATTGAATGGGTTACCTCAAGGTCTTTTGGCACTGAGTTTTGGTTTTGCTTCAGTACCGACTGCACTTGCATTTTTTACAGGTGCATTAGGGAATAGTATGGTTGGATCGATTTCTGTTATTTCTTACCAAGCAGAAACCATAACAGTTGCTGGAACAATGGGTAGAAATATGAGAGAACGTTTATCGATGATTTTCTTCGGTGCGAGTATGATGCTCGTTATCGGTTTATTCGGTCTGCTTGAAAAAATAGTAGATTTTATTGGTCCAGTCATTACAAATGGAATGATGGCAGGGGTCGGCATCATGCTTGCCAAAGTAGCATTTGACATGATCAAAAACGATCGTATTATTGGAATGAGCTCATTAATAGTTGCAATAGGCACATATATGATGACAGAGGATTTAGTGTATACGATTTTATTTTCAGTGGTAATTTCGAGTGTTGTGGCACGTTTCACAGAAACATCTTCACCATTACCACAATTAGAAAATGAAAAATTGAAACTTCAAAAATTAGTCGTCAATCCCATTGTAATTCGTGGTGCCCTTGCGATGGTGACGTTAAATATAGGGGCAAATATTGCGTTTGGAAAAATTAATGGGGACATTGCTAATCAGGAAGTCAATGTAGACCACTTAACCGTTATTAGTAGTATTGCTGATATGGTTTCTGCGATATTCGGAGGTGCGCCAGTTGAAGTTGTCATTTCGGCTACATCACAAGCACCGCATGCTGTACTCGCTGGAGTCATTATGATGGTTATGATGGGAGTCATTTTACTTGCAGGATTACTGCCAAAAATCGGAAAGTATATACCAAGTTCAACGATTGCTGGTTTTCTGTTTGTTTTAGGGGCAATTGTAACATTACCAACAAATGCGACAGCAGCAATTAGCGCTGGCGGATCGGATTCGATTGTTGGAAGTATGACTATGGTCGTAACGGCACTAACAGATCCATTTCTAGGGATGCTTGCAGGTTTAATCATTGAATTTTTACTATCGATATTTTAATAGGAAAAGGTGAACAAAATGGAAGAAACGTATACGTTAGAAGTAGCGGGTGTTAAAAGAGTATTACCCAAAATTAAAATTACTGATGAATTAACGATCGCAAGTTTTGTAATTTTAGGCGATGTTGAAATAGTAAAAAAGACAGCACCTCTTTTAGCTGAAAAGATGCCCGAAGTGGATGTACTTGTATCGGCAGAAGCTAAAGGAATTCCTCTTGTACATGAGGTGGCGTATGAATTAGGGTTAGATTCCTATCATATTGCAAGAAAAAGTGTAAAGCCGTACATGAATAACCCTGTTATTCAAAAAGTCTCGTCTATTACAACGCAAAAAGAACAAATCTTATGTTTCGATGAAAATGATGCCCAAGCCATTCAAGGGAAGCGAGTTGCCATTATTGACGATGTGATTAGTACGGGCGAATCAATCCGTGCTCTTGAACAACTAGTTCATGCAGTTGGTGGAAATGTGGTTGCAAAAGCAGCAATTCTCGCAGAAGGTGACGCAAGTGAACGAGATGATATCTTATTTTTACAGAAGTTACCTCTGTTTACTTCATAAATAACGCCACGTGATCAAGAGAATATACTTATAGAGAAAGGTTGAAATCCAATGACTGGGTTTCAACCTTTTAATAATTTCAGTGCATATAAGTACTTTAAATAAAAAAAGATTCGATAAAATAAATGTTTATTGTTGACGTACGGAAAGAATGATGTAAAACGAACATCGCAACTTCATGGTAATTTATGTTACACTTATATGAATAAAAAATGCTTAGTAATAGCTCATCATATTTAAAAGAAAAATCTAAGCAGGCAAGAGCGTTATAGTATGCTTTCAAAAAGTATGTATGTTCATCGTTTTATATCATATCAAGCAGGGTATGTATTGGTTACGATTAGAAAAGAATAATGACAAGACGTAAATGGAATAGAGGGAAAACAAACGAATGGCTTACTTATTATTAATTGTCGGATTTGGTTTACTTATTAAAGGCGCTGATTTTTTTGTAGACGGTTCCTCTAATATCGCAAGATTGCTACAAGTTCCGCCAATCCTAATTGGTTTGACGATTGTAGCGCTTGGAACGAGTGCGCCTGAAGCGACGGTCAGTATCATTGCGGCGCTGGATGGCAGCGCAGAAGTTGCAGTCGGTAACGTAGTGGGGAGTAACATCTTTAATATTACACTTGTAGTGGGGATTGCAGCTTTTTTATACCCTTTAAAGGTTGAAAGTGAAACGATTAAAAAGGAAATCCCATTCACTTTACTTGCAGGTGTCGTCTTACTGATTTTCATGAGTGATAGGGCATTGCAAGGATTGGGCGACAATATGATTACACGTAGTGATGGATTAATCCTACTATTGTTCTTTTCCATTTTTATGTATTATGTAATTGAATTGGGCTTGAAGAGCCGGAAAAATGTAGATAAGAGCTCAGTGCCTTCGGATATTACATGGGGAAAGAATATTGCCATTACGGTCGTTGGTCTCGCAGCAATTATTTTAGGCGGAGATTTAGTTGTTAAAAATGGAACAACAATTGCGTATGCTCTTGGCATGAGTGAAACATTGGTAGGGCTTACGATTATTGCGATTGGCACATCACTTCCTGAATTGGTAACGTCTATTTCAGCAGCTTTGAAAAAAGAAAGTGAAATTGCATTGGGAAATATTGTCGGAAGTAATATTTTTAATATTTTATTTGTACTCGGTGCTTCCGCAACGATTACGCCGTTGTCCGTAAATGATAAAGTGTTTACAGATGTCATCTTGATGATTTTCATAACTGTGATGTTATTGGTTTTCTCAAGAACTCAATACAAAATTGGGAAGCGTGAAGGACTTGTGCTTGCTTTAGTTTATGTTGGTTATTTAATTTACATTATTATTCGAAATTAATGAAGGAATAAATACACGTCAAAATTATAAAGTAGGTGGAACAATTGGGAAAGTATCAGTTAGACAGTAAAGGAAAAGCAATCGTGACAAAGTATCATGAGAAAAACAAGCCAGCGCAGTTTAATAAAAAACAGCAACTTGAAAAATTACGTTCGGAATATTTAAAGAAAAAAGCTGAAAAAGCAAATCAGTAGTGTCGCTATTCACAACAATAGAAGGATGACTCATATGAATTGGAAAGATGGAAACGTAAAGAATAAGTGAAGAAAACTGAATGATCGTCAATAAAGCCGTTTTTAACTGGAAAGGTTAGAAACGGCTTTATTGGTGTTTAGAAAGATTTGGCGTGTACTCTTGTTTCATGACGTTTGTTGATTTTATACAAAAAACGATTGATAACTCAGCCGCTTTTATTTTAATCGCAACAGTGTATAATTCTAGAGTATTCCAACCCAAAACATTGAATATAAAACATCCTCCAAGGAAGTGTTTAGTCTTCTTGTAGGATTGTTTCATTTTACATCATACTTTTAATAATTTCGCGTAAGACATAAGGCGTTTGTTCAAAGGCACTTGCTTTATGGAGTCTTTCAGTGAATTTATGAGCGTCTTTACCGAAAGGTCCAATATTCAAGACAGGAGCTTGAAGTTGTTGCATTTGCTCAAATGGTATACTATATACGCCTTCCCATACCGGGAGATTTCGATTGAATTCTTTCCAACCGATGTCATCTTGATCATAATTTACATAGCTTAAGTCTGAAATACCATTAAAGTAATGGATTTGTTTTGCTTTGACATGAAACTTATTTTCGAGTAATTGTTGGGTTTCTGCAATTTTTTCAATGACCAGTGGATCTTCTGATGAATTAATCGCAGGATAATAAGGCGGTGCGAAAAATAAGACAACTGCCGGTGCAAGCTCTTGACAATATGTCATTAGCTCATCACAAATGTAAATCGACATTTCCCGTTCATCTAACTCTAAATCACTAATTGCTTCGTGTTTAATATTTTCAACTGCTTTTTCTCCAAGCTTTTTCGAAGCATATGTGAGTAATTCGCTATACTCCAGTGTTTTAATCTCTCCAACTGGTTGTACATTTTCTCTTGCACAAACTTCTTCGTATTGTTTTTGACATGCAGCCATAGAAGTTTTGGCAGCATTTTTAAAAGTCTCCATAATGTCAGCGGCATTATTTTTCATGACAAAGACATTATATAAAGCGGCGACATGATTTGATGTTTGTGTTGAATAATCTTGTTTTAAATCATAAGTTTTTAAGCAAACAGGTAGAGGGGTTTTTTCACCATATTCTTCTTCTGTGAAATCAGGAATATATTCCATTTTTCTTGTAAAGAAGCTTGCCATATAGTGCGCATTTATACCATTTAATGGTTCGCCAGCATGCGTTTCTCTACCGTAAAATAATGCGGATGGCATTATTTTACCAATTGTACCTGAGTAAATATAATAATTTTCATCAAGTGGTTTTTGCGAGAAGCTCGGTTCGCTATTGAGAAACAATGCATAGTCTAAATTATATTGTTCTTTTAACATAAGTAATCCATTGACTGCAAAGCGCATACCTGCAGAACCAACCTCTTCATCAGGTACAGATAAAAGAAGTAGATTGATTGGCCAATTTTCAAGGCTTGCTATTTCAAGTAAATGTAAATGTAGCGCAAGTCCCATTTTCATATCCATTACACCGCGACCAAATAAATAATCATTGGATAAAATATCTTCATGCGCATTTTCAGGTAAATCGTTAATCATTTCTTTAAATTTTTCAGTGAGCTCTCGTGGTTGGAAAGCAAGGTCTCCTAAACGACCAAATTCTTCAGTATGAACGGTATCGAAATGACTGATAAGCACGATTGTTTTTGTTGCATCCTTATGTTTATATAATGCGGTAACTGCGTTTCGTCCTTGACCTGCACCTTGAAAAGTAATGTATTCCGGATTGTTTTGGAAGTAAGTAAGTTCTTGAATTTTACTTTTTAATTTATGAGCAAATGTAATTTCACCGTCTGTACCTGTTCTACTATCCCAACTAACGAGCTCACAAATAAGATCTTCTAATTGTTCTTTTGTATTCCATAACATATGTATTCATCCCTTCTATTTATCTAGTTTCATTCCTTCTAAAAAGCGTTTTTCTACGTTTGCTAAATGGAGATGCATCGTATTTTTTGCCACTACAGTATCTTTTGCTTTTAAAGCCTTAATAATGTCTGCATGTTCTTCATATGCTGATTGAGCGCTTTGAGGCACTGTTTTTGAGAGAATGATAAATGCTCGATTCACACCTGTATTCATTTTTTTTATCATTTTCTTCAATTCATTATTTCCGCTGTAAGAAGCAAGAAGTAGATGGAATTCCCGGTCTTTTTCTATAAAGTCATTGTATGTTCCATCGGCAATCGCTTCTGCCTGTTCAGCAAGATTTTCTTCTAATAGATGAACAAATTTGTCATCAATTTTCGTGACAATTTTTTCGATATTATAAATTTCTAATAAGGAACGGATTTCCATGTACTCTAAAGAGTTTTCTTTCGTAAAGGATGCAACTCGTGCAGGTTCACCTTTCCGTTGAACAATGAGTCCTTCGCTTGATAAGCGTAGCAGTGCATTGCGTAAAGGTGTTCGGCTAATCCCTAATTGGCTGGCTAGTTTTTCTTCTGGTAGTGCATCATTGTCTTGAAGTTTCCCTGTTAAAATTTGTTCTTTTATAATGTTATATGCCTGATCTGACAATGAGGCAGGTTGTGCAATCTTTTTCATCTGAATACACTCCTGTATAATTTAGTTAATTGTTTGTATGAAGCGTTCAATGCGATTTAATCCTTCTGCTAAAATATCCATAGAACTAGCAAATGAAATACGGATATAACCTTCTGCTTGAAAAGCACTTCCTGGCACAACTGCTGTTTGTTCAGTTTGTAATAATTGTGTTGCAAAATCATAAGATTGTAAGCCAGTATGTTTAATCGACGGGAAAATATAAAAAGTCCCATTTGGTTTGATCGTATTGAATCCCATTTGTGTTAATCGTTTGTAAACGTAATCACGTCTTCTTACATAAGTTTCATTCATTTTTGCCGGTTCATCTTGGCAATTGGTTAATGCTTCGATTGCTGCATATTGACTCGGTAAAGAAGCGCATATAGAGTTGTTTAAATGCACTTTCAACACTTGCTCCATTAATACTGCATCTCCTAATACATAACCGATTCTCCAACCAGTCATGCTATGGGATTTAGAAAGGCCATGCAATAAAAACAATTGATCACGAATTTCAGGATAGTTTGCGAATGATGTATGTTTAAAATCGAATACATTCTCGCTATAAATTTCATCAGAAATAATAAAAATCTTATGCTTTTTTAATAAAGCGACAAGCGGATCAATCTGCTCTTTTGTTAAACAAACCCCAACAGGATTAGATGGAAAATTAAAAATAACTGCTTTTGTCTTGTTAGTAATTAGTTTTTCCAGCTCAGCAGGATCAGGGATAAAATCTGATTTTGTTGTGTCCAGTGGAATGATTTTACCGCCGCTTAAACGAATAATAGATTCATAACCAGAATACGATGGAACTGGTAAAATGACTTCGTCACCTGGCAGTAGAATTGTTCTTAATACGGAGTCAATTGCCTCGCTTGCGCCGTTTGTAATCACAATTTCATTTTCAGGATTGTAGTAAAAATCATATTTATCTTCGAAAAATCCTGAAACAGCTCTTCTTAAAGAAATCAGTCCTGCATTATGAGAATAACCTGTGAGATTATGTTGGATTGCTTGAATCCCTGCTTGTTTTATACTTTCCGGTGTAGGAAAGTCCGGTTGGCCGATTGTTAAGTTAATTCCATTTTCGTATTTGGCAACTTCATTTGCAAATACTCGAATACCAGGAACGTGAATGTTTTTAACAATGGGATTGATCTGGTTTAGCATAATAATCTCCTCATTTCATGTTCGTTGTATACAGTATACAATCTTCACTATATTCTAAAAAACTAGAATTGTAAATATTAAATAGATAAAATAAGTCAATTAAAATAATGATAATGAATTTTAGTGTTAATTTAATAGCTTAAATATTGTAATAATTCTGTTGACATGTAATTATACGTGAGTTAGTATACTGTATACAGGACGTTGTAATTTAATTTTGGGAGAAATTAAAAGTAGATGTATGAAGAACAAAAAGGCTTCATACAGAAGGGGGATTTTTTTATGTTGAGAAAGATCGGATCGCTGATATTGCTGTCTGCTCTAATCCTTGTATTAGCAGCATGTTCAGATGAAAATGCAGGGGGAAAAGGAACAAAATTGCAATTAGGACATGCGCTATCTGAAGATACACCGGCAGCAAAATTAATTGAAGAAATGGCAGAGAAAGTAGAAGAGAAGACAGATGGTAGGGTATCTTTTGATATATTTCCAAACAGCCAACTAGGTTCCGAAACGGAAATGCTAGAACAAGTGAAACTAGGAACAATGGATTCAGCAGGGATTATGATAGGATCAATGCAAGCATTGGATCCGAAACTAGCAATTGAAGATTTACCGTATATGTGGAAAGATATCGAGCACGCACGCGCTGCATATGAGGGGGAATTTGGGGAGCATTTAGCTGGAATTATTGAAGAACAAGGTATGAAGCAAATTGGATATTTAGAATGGGGATTCCGCCATATTACAAATAGTAAGCAGCCTATCGTAAAACCAGAAGATCTGAAAGGGATGAAGATCCGTGTTGCTGAAACAAAATTACGTGTAGATGCATTTGAAGAAATCGATGCTTTGCCAACGGTTTTAGCATTCAGTGAATTATATGGAGCACTACAGCAAGGAACAGTTGATGCGCAAGAAAATCCATTAGCGAATACAGTAGCACCAAAATTTTACGAAGTTCAAGATTATTTATCTTTAACAGGGCACTTTTATAATACAGTGATGTTAGTCGTTTCGGAAGATGTTTGGGACAAGATTTCTGAAGAAGACCAACAAGTTGTGTTAGCAGAAGCAGAAGCAATTCAACAAGAGGTTATTGTACAAAATGATGCACAAGAAAGTGAGTATCTCGATACATTAAAAGAAAATGGTATGGAGATTAACGATGATGTAGACAAAGAAGCATTCCGTAAGGCGATGTTACCTGTTTACGATAAATGGGAGAAAGATGTATTTGGCGAAGAATTAATGGATATTTATCGCGAAGCATCTGGATGGTAAAGGGAAGGGAGGACTTCCCTCCTTTTTTTATTATCTTCAAACAAATTAGGGGGTTCGTATGATGAATGTAACGAAAATCATTGCGAAATTATTAACGTTTTTATGTATTCTTTCCATTTCAATGCTTGTGATTGTTGTTTTTACCCAAGTTGTTTCTAGAACGTTAAATTTTTCACTGCCGTGGACAGAAGAGCTTTCAAGATTAATGATTGTTTGGCTAACATTTTTAGGAACGAGTTTAGCAATATATGAAAAAATGCATTTAGCTGTGACATTTTTTGTGAAAAAGGCAAACAAAAAAACACAAAAAGGTATTTACTTCTTTGTACATATGTTAACGATTATCTTTTATGGTGTTTTAGTTTTTTACGGTTTTAAATTAACGTTATCTGCAACGGGGAATTTAACACCGACATTACAATTGCCGATGTCACTTTTTTATGCAGCAATTCCAGTAAGTTCAATCTTTTCGCTGTACTTTATTGTTACACACATGTTTGAACCTCCAGCGGAAGGAGAGTCAGTCGTATGATTTTATCGATGTTAGCACTGTTTTTTATACTCCTATTTTTAGGGATGCCAATTGCATATACGATGGGCCTTGTTAGTATTGCAATGCTATTATTTAGTGGGATTTCACTTGAAATTGTTGTACAGAGAATGTTTGCAGGTGTTAATAGTTTCTCGTATCTGGCCATTCCATTATTTATTTTAGCGGGGAATATTATGGGGAAAGGCGGACTGACGAGGCGTCTGATGAATTTAGCCCATGTTGTCGTTGGAAAGTTAACCGGTGGTCTTGGGATGACAGCGATTGTGACGAGTGCACTTTTTGGAACTGTTTCGGGATCCACAGTTGCAACGACATATGCTGTTGGTTCAGTCGTTGTGCCTGAACTAAAGAAAGAGAAATATAGTAATTCTTTTATTGCTGCAATTATTGGACCTGCTGGTGTTTTAGGGCTGATTATTCCACCGAGTATTACGATGGTAATTTTAGGAATTACAGCAGATATTTCGATTGGTAAATTATTTATCGCGGGGATATTACCAGGAATCGTGTTGACCATTGCAATTTGTATTTACGTTGCGTTTATGGCAAAACGAAAAGGATTCGGTGAAGTAGAACGTGAGCCAATAACACGTCAACAATTTTGGAAGATTTGTAGAGAAGCCATTTTACCTTTATTATCTCCAATATTTATTTTAGGAAGTATTTTCTCTGGTTATGCAACTGCGACAGAAGCGGCAGTCATTGCTGTTGTATATAGTTTCATATTAGCTTTGTATTATCGTGAGATTGATATGAAAACATTCAAAGATATTATGTCGAGCTCAGCTCTAGCTTCTGCAACAATTTTAATTATTATTTCGGTAGCGAATGTTTTAACTTATGTGCTGACTGCCAATAAAATACCAGCAATGATTTCTTCATTCTTTTTACAATTTGCGAATACACCATGGCAATTTTTGCTTGCTGTATCGGTAATTTTATTATTGCTAGGAATGTTTTTAGAAGTTACATCATTAATTGTTTTATTAGCACCAATCTTTATGCCAATTGCAATGCAATATGGAATTGATCCAATTCACTTTGGAATGGTGTTAATTATGAACTTTGCATTGGCGAATGTTACACCGCCAGTTGGTTTATCGTTAATTGCTGGAGCAAGTGTAACGGATCGGAATATGGGAATTGAAGATACATTCCCGTACGTTCTTCACGTCATTGGAATTATTGCATTTGTGACACTGCTTATTATTTTTGTTCCAAGTATATCAACGGTCATTCCGAATATGTTTGAATAAAGGAGGATATGTCGATGATTAAGCAACCAGAAAAAACTGAATTATATGATGGATTGCATGGGGGGACAGGAAATGTTTGGGTCACAAGAAATGTGACGAAAGAAGACCAACTTGAGGGATTGGATATGTTTGCAAAGGTAGAAGTAGATATCGGTGCATCAATTGGCTATCACGAACATATTCATGACGCAGAGGTGTATTACATCACAGCTGGTAAAGGAATATTTCTCGATAATGGTAAAGTGGAGAAAAGTGTGCAACCTGGAGATCTTTGTTTCATATCAAAAGGACAAGGACATGGAATTCAAAATACAGGAGATTCAATTTTAGAAATCATTGCTGTAGTTGTTCCATAAAAGAATGTAATAAAATGAATGATTATGTAGAACATGAATCGGCCAACATGCGGTAAGCAGTTGGTCTTTTTCTATATGTGTAAAGTCCAGTGAAAAGTAATGAATATTTGAAATATCCTCTCCTAACTTGTTTCAAACCCTCATCATATAGGGAAAGCTATAAGTAAGTAGTCAGAGTTGTAAGTGAAAGTGAGGGAGCGAATATGACTGATCAACGAATCATTGAAGAGCGGTTGGAAAATATTGCGCAAATGCTGGATTCAACGACGGGATTTTTGGAAAATGTCGATATATTCATTCCAAAGCCTGCAAAAAAGATGATTTACAGTATGTTGAAAGCAGAAGAAATCAATGGCATTGTGGAAGACATTCAACGAAGAAGACCGCCACGAATGGTGTTAATTGGCCGATCTGGTGTTGGGAAAAGTAGTTTGATCAATGCGATGTTTGGTTCGTATTTAGCGGTAACGAGTTCTGTTGAAGTTGGAACGGTTGAGCATGAAATGTTTCAATATACAAAAGACGGAAAAGTATTATTTGAAGTCATTGATACGCGGGGGTTAAAAGAAAATATTCAAGATGGAGTTGATTCTGCCGAAGCGTCCATGCAGAAAGTTATTGAAGCAGTGAAGCCAGATGCATTTCTTTTGCTAACAAGTGGTGCAGATCGTTCGACGTTAAAAGAGGATGCGGAAGAGATGTTTGCCTTAACGCGTCGGTTGAAATCTAAAACGCCAATCATTACTGTCGTTACACGTGTGGACGAGTTAGAGCCAGCGCGTATGAAAGATGCAACGCAATATTCCGCACAAAAGAAAGCACATATTGAACAGAAAAAGCAGCAAGTTCAAAAAGTGTTAAAACATGCAGGGTTGAAGCATTCGATTGTTGTACCAGTGTCCTCTTATATTGAATGGAGTAATGAAAATCCACAACATTTGTCGGAGGAAGAGCGTGAACGATTAACGATTGCATTTGATGGACGATATAATATCGATACATTATTAGAAGTCATTGAAGAGAATGTTGCGTTTAATGTCGCTTTAGATGTCATGATTAATGCAGAAATTGATAAAGCAGTTGAAAAAATTGCAGAAACATTTGTGAAGCGTTTTTCAGCGGCGAGTGGACTTGTCGGCGCTTCGCCAATACCTGTTGCGGATGTGTTCATTTTATTACCGATCCAAATGGTTGAAGTATCATTAATTGCTTATTTAAGTGGGAATAAAATCGACGGAAAAGCAGCGCGTGAGTTCATCACCTCGCTAGGAGCGGTCTTTATTTTCGGGTTTAGTTTACGGTTTGTTGCACAACAAGGGTCGAAAATGTTAAATGTGATTCCAGGAGCTGGTTCTGCAATTAGTGGAACAGTTGCATATACGGGAACGTATTCGATTGGGAAAGCTGCCATTGCCTATTATATTAAAGGAAAGTCCTTGAAAGAGGCGAAGCAAGAAGCAGTGGATGCAAAAAAATCTTTATCATCAGATGAAAAGCAAGGTCATTCAGGCGAAGCATATGAACAACATGAAGTCACTACGAATGGAAAGTATGTAAAGAAAAAGAAGAGTAAAAAGACGTTAAAGAAAAGTCTCCAACAATTGACAAAGACTATTTTTCGTAAGAAGGAAAAATGATGTTATAAGATGCATCAAGAAAAAATGAATAGCGAGCAACAGAGCGTATCCTATTGAAAATCTTCAACATTTTCAGTAGGATACGTTTTTATTTTGAGAAAAACACATAAATAGAAGAGAGATTGTCAAAACCCTCTATATTCTAAAGAAATATTATATAGGTATAAAGTTCTAACTTTATTTAAGCAAATGCTAGATGAGATGTGATATATAGGTGTGATTATACGCATTTTCAAAGATGCTAGAAACATGATGGTTTATATGGTTAGAGCGTATATAGTAGGACGATATATTGGTCTAGTCTCATAAAGGCTATTTGACCTTGTTTGTGAATTTTCAGTTTTTGGAACGTTTCATATTTATTTAATCTATGTTAATATAGTTTTCGTGTTCAGTTAAAAAGATTTGGAAAAAATTTAACGTCACGCTATTCAGACTAGTCTATGTGAAATAGCCTTAAAAATTAAAAGTGAACATGTAAATGGAGGTTTATTGACATTACTACTCAGCATACAATGAAAGATGAAGAACCAGGGCGATCTAAACAGAATAGGGCGATTAAGCCAGTTGTTTTCTTTGGTTCTGCTGCTATTATAATTTTATTAACATTATGGACGACGATATCACCCGCATCTGCGGAAAAATATATTGGTGCAGTGGAAGGTTGGATTACGGAAATGTTCGGTTGGTATTATATTCTAACCGCAACAATCGTCATTATTTTTGTCATTGCACTTGCCGTTGGTAAAACAGGAAATATTAAAATGGGACCGAATGATTCAAAGCCACAATACAATATGTTTACATGGGCGGCGATGTTGTTCGCTGCAGGTATTGGAACAGATGTATTGTTCTATTCTGCATCGGCTCCTATTAGTCATTATCTCGCGCCACCAGATGGTGTTGGCGGAACGTCTGAAGATGCAAGACAAGCAGTCATTTGGGCTTTATTCCATTATGGGATTTCAGGTTGGGCATTGTATATGCTTATGGGACTTGCATTAGGGCTCTTTGCGTATCGTTATCGACTCCCTTTAAGTATTCGTTCGATGCTTTATCCAATATTCGGTAAGCGTGTTCAAGGGCTTACAGGCGATACGATTGAAATCGCAGCCGTGTTAGGGACGATTTTCGGAATTGCGACATCACTAGGAATTGGTGTGATTCAGTTAAACTATGGGCTTCATCTAATGTTTGATATTCCTGTAGGATTAAGTGCACAAATTGGGCTTATTGTTGTCGCAGTGCTCATTGCATGTATTTCGACATTCTCTGGTGTAGATGTTGGAATTCGCCGACTATCTGAGCTGAACGTATTTTTAGCAATTGGGCTTGTATTGTATATTTTATTTACAGGAAAAACACATTTTTTATTAAATGCATTAGTTCAAAATACAGGGGATTTTGTCAATCGATTTATGGATATGACGCTGAATACATTTGCGTATGGAGAAGCGACTGCATGGATGTCAGAATGGACCATTTTCTTCTGGGCTTGGTGGGTTGCATGGGCACCATTCGTTGGGCTATTCCTTGCAAGAATTTCACGTGGTCGAACTGTTCGTCAATTCGTCGCTGGAACGCTCATGATTCCATTTTTCTTCATCTTACTATTATTTTCGATTTTCGGAAATAGTGCTCTCGATATTGTGATGAGTGGAAATAGTGAGTTTGGGGAAGCGGCAATGAGCAATCCAGAACAAGGCTTTTATATGTTGTTAGAACAATTGCCAGGAGCACCTATTGCGATCGGTGTTGCTACACTATTAGGCTTAATGTTCTATGTGACAAGTGCTGACTCAGGAGCGCTCGTTATGAGTAACTTCACGTCAAAAGTTGGTCGTTCTCATGGTGACGGACCTCCGTGGATGCGAATTTTCTGGGCAGTTGCAACAGGATTGTTAACATTGGCATTGCTCGCATTAGGAGGTTTAAATGCACTGCAATCTGCCACGATTATTATTGGTTTACCATTCTCAGCAATTTTATATCTGATCATGTACAGCCTTTATCGGACGTTGAAGCAAGATCATTTGTAAATGAATGAATCATTGATGAGCATGCACATCTGTTGTGAGATGCTTTGCCACAAAGCTTTTCGCTAGGACTGTTTATTTGCATACTCCTATGCAATGAACAGCTAGCCGAAAGCCCCCACAATGCTCTATTTACGAGCAAATGAAAGATTGATTTTCAATAACAGAAAATAAGGCTAAGTAGATATAAGACAGTGGCGTACCTAGAGGTTTCAACTATAGATTAACTGTTCACAGATTCGATGAGGAAATCAATAATGATTAGAAAGTTAGACATTAGTTGTTCTGACGGTTATTTATTGGTTAGAACGATTGAAGGGATGAATCCTTCAAAGAATGATTACATGTAAGCGAATACAGGTAGATAAAAATACTGTCTAAAAGTCTGTGAGTTGGACTTTTTAGGCAGTTTTTTGTTCCCATATATTGCGATGCTGCTTCGTCGGCGGGTGAATAATAAGGAAGCGTTTTACAATAGATCGTTAATCTTAACTGTTTGCCGTTCGATTGTAATAAGAACGGCGTCAATGTCCAAAAGTAAACATTCATTTTTGCAAGTCTATCTATTGTTCTATTACTAAAAGAGATGTTCCCATGCTCAAGTACAACTAGTCATGGCTAAAAATTGGTAGTCCTCTCAAAAATAAAATCATAAAGTACATCTTTTTTACTATATATGTCATTCCAATTCAAATTTTATCTTTACCATAAATTGGTGATATTTTTTGTAATGAAATAGAAATATAGGAACGTTTTATCATGATATTTCATTTTTGCTTCATTCATTTGATTAAAATCCAGATTTTCTCACTTAATTAAGTCAGAAAATTGAAAATAATGTAGGTCGATGATACTATATGAATAATCGTTCAATAAATGAGTAGATGTATCTTCGAGGAAAGATGATTACGAAAATAGGAGAAAATATGTAGGTATGTGAGCAAAACGAAATGATTGGGTGAAAAGCATTATATGACGACTGGGGGGATGAACTTGTTATTACAGGAGTATGTTGCGAAATATAGGGTAAAAGGAGAAGCCCATCGTGATGCATTCATGTGGATAGAGTTTATCGAAAAAAATCAGGTGCAGTTTTTGTTGACGATCAAAGGGAAGAATTATGTGATTATGCATCATTCAATAAAAATAGATCCGGATGGTCATTCGTATATGTATATTTTTGGTCGACAAAAAATGTTTCATGAAGCGACTTTCAGACAATCGACGTGGCTTGCATATATTTATGAACAGTTTTGGATGAGTTGCATCGAAGAAATGACTTACGAAGATATATGTGTAGGACAGCAACTGATGGATCTAAAAGAACACCGATTATTTCCAGATATTTGGTTTGTCCCACATAAACCAATGATTGTTCGAGTGAATATAACTTCTAATTTTATGATGGCATCGTCAATGTAACGATTGGTTTAATCATCACGTCATCAAGAATAAACTAACCCACGACTGCGGATTCGTGGGTTTTTATAATGGATATTGATAGTTCGAAAGGCATGATGGATTATTTGCTTTTTTGGTTTGCTAATCCATCCCAGAAAAAGTCAATTGTTTGTGAGACGATATCGTTTAATGTGTCAAATGATTTTTCATTATTTTTTCCGATAATAAGCATCGACATAAATAATAGTGAAGATAAATATGCATTTGATTGTGGAATTTCACCAGCGTCCATTGCTTTTTGAATGCCTTTTTCTAATGCACGATACATTTGATCTTCTGAATCTTTTAGTTGTTTCTCATGTTCTTCTGATAGTGAGTGGCGTGCTTCTTTCATGAATAAGTTGACATCCATATTCGCAGTTGCACGTAGGTGAGCGTATGCCAGTGTGTGTAATTTCTCTTTTAATGGCATATCGTTGGCGAAGATTTTTTCAATGCCCCCAGTAATTCTTTCCATCAGTTTTACGACAGCATCTGTAAACAGATCGTCTTTTGTGCGGTAATGATAATAAACGGTTGCTTTTGTGACATCGGCACGTTGCGCGACATCATCCATTGAAATAAGTGGGTAACCTTTTTCTAAAAATAAAACCGTTGCGATTTGTAAAATTGTATCTTTAGTCGATAGTTCATTTGGATCTTTTCGTGGACGTCCAAGTTGACGTTGCGAATTTTGCATGTATGTTCACTCCAAGTATATTAAATATATTCTTTCATTATATCAATAAAAAATGGTTACATCAAAGATACAATATCGATTATGATGGTCTTTTTGTAATGTTGTAATAAAAGGAAGAAATAGTAAATTTATAGGGATATGGGAAAATGTTCACAAATCGTTAAAAACTGTTAGAAAGCCTATCGTATCAATGTTTGTATCGATGTTTGATCGGACGAAAAAAATTTCTTGACAAATTACACTTGATAATCTAACTAACTGGTATATATAATGTTAAGTGTATACTAACTAGTATATATAATACGATGGGAAATTATCGGAGGTGCAGAGATTGAAAAAAAGTTTCATGATGTTTGTAGGGATTGTCCTATTTAGCATCGTTCAAGCGTTTTCACCTAGCGTGGTTGCACAAGCAGCTGCATTTGAAAACGGGACGTATAGTGTTTCATTTGAGTTAAAAGAAGCAGGAAACAATAACACATCGATTGCAGATGGATATTTCAGTAAGCCTGCTACATTAGTCGTGAAAAATGGTGTGAACTACATCCAAATGACGACAACACAAAGTGACTGGATTAAATCAATGAGTGGACCAAAAGGCAGTGCAACGGTCATTAGCGAAAGCGGAAACTCACGTACTGTTCAATTTGAAGCAGGGGATTTAACGAAACCAGTTAATATGAAAATGCACGTTGTTGTACCGGAAGATGTTGCGGGAATGAAATATGACCACCATCATTCAGTGCGTGCAGTATTCAATGTAAGTGGTGTTCCAGCAGCAACGGCGACACCAGAAAAGAAAGAAGAATCAACAGCGCAAGCACAACAAGATAAAGGTGCATCACAAAATACAGCAGAAGCATCAGGAGCTGACCAAGCTGAACAACAAGTTGATAATCCGAAAACAGGAGATACATCTCCAATTTGGTTATATGTAGCATTACTAATCGGATCAATCGGCGTTTTCACAGTGTATAAAACACGTGTAGCAAAAAACTAACGATAGTATAGAGAGGATCGTAAACATGAAAAAATTATTAATCATTGTTTCAGCTTTACTGCTAGCGTTCAACGTTCAGTTACTTGGTGATCCAAGTGCATATGCAGCGACTACAACGTACGATGATATTGCAGATGGTGAATATAAGATTACGGCAAAAGCATTACATGCTGATAAAGATGAAGCATCTGGTGCATCTGGATTTATTAGTGAGGATGCAAAGTTAACGATAACTGAAGAGAACGTTGCGTTAACAATTACGATTATAGATAGTGATATGGCATCGATTGAAGGATTGCAAATCGAAGGTGTGGAACCAACAAAAGATGGAAATCAATGGACGTACACGTTACATTCATTACAACCAACTTTAAAAGCGCAAGTGCAATATGAAGTTCCAATGCTCAATATGAAGCATGATGTACCTTTCCGTTTTGCGTTAGAAGGTTTAGATCAATTACCAAAACAGCAAGAACCAGAAGTTGATGAGCCACAAGAACAACCAGAAGAACAACCTGAAGTGACAGAACCAGAAGAAAACGATAAGCCGGAAACAAAACCGGAAGAAAAACCAGAAACTTCAAAGCCAGAGGAAAAACCAGAAACTGATGGTAATGAGGAAGGGTCTAAAGAAGACCAAGAAGAATCATCTGAAGAAGATGCAAAAGAAGAAACATTAGCAAACGGCTATTATAATGTAACGAGTGCATATAAACATGCAACAGAAGACAAACCATCTTCAATGGGGCGCTATTTATCTGAAGACGTATTTGTAAATGTACAGGATGGCAAGAATGAAGTTACGATTACTGTGAACGACCATAAAACGGTAACGAAATTACAAGTAAACGGAAAAGATTCAGTAAGTGCAAAATTAGATGGTAATAAAAGATATGAAACATTTAAGATTGATGATGTGACAGCGCCAGTAATGGCATATGTTGAATACCAAGCACCCTTTGGTGATTCAATTCACTATGGAACAGCATCATTCCGTATTGTCATGGATATTGAAGATGCGCAAACAGTAGCGGCAGAGAAACAACCAGGTGCCAATATTGCTGCTGAATATGTGCAGTTAGCAGATGGACTTTATGCAATTGATGCATCATTTATCAATGCGAAAAATGGTTCAGACTCGGCAATGGCACATTATTTAGGCAAGCAAGCTTATATCGATGTAAAAGACGGTAAAGCGGTTATGTATGTATATATTCAAGACAATGAAACCGTTACAAAAGTTCAAGTGAACGGCAATGAAGCAGTTGAAGAAATTAAAAATGGCAAGGAAACATTAGTTGGATTTAATGTAGATCCTTTGTTAACAGAGCTAGATGGTTATGCTGAATATCAAGCACCAATGTCAAATGGTAAAATCCATTATGGAAAAGCAGACTTCAACATTGCGTTAAATAAAAACACGGTGAAAGCAGTAAACGTGTTACCGATTGAACAAGAGGAAGAAAAGGAAGATCCTCAACCAGAAGAAAAACCAGAGAAACCTGAGGAAAAACCAGAAAAAGAGGATAAAGTTTCAACAATCGACTATGTCATTAAACATGCGACTGAAAACAAAGCATCAGCAGCGGATAACTTCTTCGTTAAACCAGCAAAAGTTATAAAAGAAAATGGTAAAACCTATTTAGAAGTTACAATTACGAGCTGGAGTATGGTTGGTTCATTACAAGTGAACGGTAAAGCAGTGAAAGTACTGAAAGAAGACAAGAAAACAGATACAGCACTTGTGAAATTTGAAGTACCAAACAATTTATCGACAATTGTTCCGTTAAGTATGCAAGTGACCGTGCCAGGGCTATACGATACGACGCATGAAGCACGTTTAGTAATGGATCCATCGACATTTAAGGAAGATGGAAAACTAGGAAAACCTGGCGCACCTTCAAAACCAGGACAGAAACCAACATTAGAACAACCAACAAAACCAAGTAAAGTAAATCCTGGAAAATCAACAACAACAGATGCTGATAAAGTTTATAAAATTGACTATATCATTAAGCATGCAACTGCTAATGAAGCATCAGCAGCAGATAATTTCTTCGTGAAACCAGGTGTGCTACTTGAGAAAGATGGTAAACATTATTTACAAGTAAAAGTAAATAACTGGAGTATGATTGATTGGTTAACAGTAAATGGGAAATCAATTACAGTAATTAGCGAAGATCGACAAGCTGATACGGCGACTATTCAGTTTGAAGTACCGAAAGATTTAAGTGAAATTGTTTCATTAAGCATGAAAGTAACAGTTCCAGGACTATATGAAACAGTACATGAAGCACGTTTAGTGATGAATGCTGATTCGCTTAAAGAAGTGAAAAACAAAGATGATTATAAAATCTACGCAGCAAATGGTGGAAAAGGATCAACAGGGAAGAAAGATGAAGATCCGCTACTGAAACCATCATTTGGCATGAACGGAAATGGAGACGGAGATGTAAAAGAAACGGCAGCTGCGGGGCAGTCAAACCCTCAAACTGGCGATAAGAGTACAATTCTCTTATATACACTTTTACTTCTTGTATCGTCAACATTATTATTCGTTCGTTTTAGAAAGCATCAAGTAAATGAATGAATGATTTAAACAATTCAATCAGTGGGGGCCTACTCCCGCTGGTTGAATTGGTCTTTTCACGGATCGTTCATCTCACAAAATATTGTATCATTTTTTTACAAAAGTTGTTGAGAATTTATCGTATGCATAACGAGATGGCGTACATGAAAAGAAGAAAAGGTGTGAAAAAATTGAAGAAAAATCGTTTATTAATGTTGTTTGCGATGCTGGCGCTTATATTTGTCATTGCAGGCTGTGGGGCAGAAACATCCACTGAAACAGATGAGCAGCAAGATACAACGAAAGAAGAAACGAAGCAAACAGCAGAAGAAGATCCGAATGCAGATGAGCGAATTATCGCCGCAACGCATGCGATCATGGAAATGATGGACGTATTGGAAATTGACCTTGTTGGGGTACCGACAAGTTATAAAGATTTCCCAGAACGTTATGAAGGCGTTACAGAAATCGGTAATCCGATGTGGCCAGATATGGAAATTGTTATGTCATTAAAGCCAACAGATTTATTAACCGTGTCGACGTTGAAAGAGGATTTAGAAGAAGATTTCAAGAAAATTGATGTCCCAGCGACATATCTTGATTTTAAGAGTGTTGACAGCATGTTAAATGAAATGGAAACAATCGGTGAAAAGTATCATCGCGAAGAAGTTGCAGCATCATTTATTTCGGATTATCAAGAGAAAATGGCGAATCTAGAAGCATCAGTGACATCAGATGAACAGCCTAAAGTGTTAATTTTAATGGGGATTCCAGGTAGTTACATCGTTGGCACAGAGCACTCATACATTGGTGATTTAGTCGAGCGTGCAGGTGGAACGAATGCAGTAACTGACCGTGAAGAAGAATATATTTCTGCGAACACGGAGTATTTACAACAGCTTGAGCCAGATGTTATTTTACGTGCAGCACATGGTGCACCGGCAGAAGTTGTTAAAATGTTCGATAAAGAATTTGCAGAAAATGATATTTGGAAACATTTTAAAGCTGTAAAAGAAGATCGTGTTTATGATTTAGAGGAATCGCTTTTCGGTACGACAGCAAATTTAGCTGCGATTGAAGCGTTAGAAGAATTAATTAAACTATTGCATGAGTAAATAGCAAAATAGCGTGTTTTGTAGCAAGCATTCATTTCCTACAAGCGCAGTCGTAAAGAGGTAAACATGTATGTTGAAAAGAACAATCAGTTTTATTGTTATCTGTATTGCATTGCCGATGTTAGTTTTATATGCGGCAACGACAGGGAGCATCGATATGTCGATGTTAGCGTTAATGAAAGGATTATTTGGAGAGCCGAATGACCAAATCGCGGTTGTGAAAGATTTGCGTTTTCCAAGAATCATTATTGCATTATTAGCAGGAGCGACATTATCTGTTTCTGGGGTTTTATTGCAAGCGGTCATGAAAAACCCGTTAGCTGAACCAGGAATTATTGGTGTGTCAGCAGGTGCTGGATTTTTCACAATGGTCATGTTGTCGCTATTTCCGACATTGTTTTTCTATTCTCCATTGTTTGCGTTTATCGGAGGAATGATTTCATTTGGCCTTGTATACGCGTTTTCGTGGAAGTCGGGATTGAATCCACTTCGAATGATTTTAATCGGGGTTGCGATTAATGCTTTATTCACAGGGTTAGGGCAAGTGTTATCATCCAGTGGGAATGCTTTATTATCATCGATGTCGATGAATACTTCTACATTGTCCATGAAAACTTGGGCAGATGTAGAAACATTAGCGATTTACGGGGCGATTGGTTTAGTCCTCGCATTTGTATTTTATACGTATTGTAATCATCTTGGGATGGAAGATAGGACGCTTAGAAGTTTAGGTTTTAATGTGAATCGTGCAAGGCTTGTTGTCTCGCTGATCGCAGTATTATTAGCGTCTGTGACGACAGCTATTGCGGGGATGTTCACATTTGTCGGTTTACTTATTCCGCATATTGGAAGAGTGTTAGTTGGGACCGATCATAAATATTTAATTCCATTTTCGGCATTGTTAGGTGCATTTTTAATTTTACTGGCAGATACAGTTGGACGTACAATATTAGCGCCAATTGAAATTCCAGCCTCAATTGTGATGGTCATAATTGGTGGACCATTCCTCATTTTCGTATTAAGGAGAAGTGAACGTATTCATGGAAATTAATCATATACGCTTTTCTTATCAAGACAAAGTTGAGCGCTTAAAAGATGTAACAGCGACAATTGAAAAAGGTAAAATTACAACGATTTTAGGGCCGAATGGATGTGGGAAATCTACGCTTCTTAGTGTCTTAGCAAAGTTTAATGTACCATCATCTGGGGATATTACATTGAACGGAAAAGCGCTTCATCAATATACACCGAAAGAATTAGCAAAAACCTTAAGTGTTGTGCAGCAAAGTAGTGTTGCGCCTGAGGAAATGACTGTGGAAAAACTTGTCTACTACGGCCGTTTACCGTATCAAAAAATGTTTACGACTGCAACGGAAGAAGACGATGAAAAAGTGCTTTGGGCATTAGAGAAGACTGGGTTATTGGAGAAGAAAGATGCTCTTCTTTCTTCTTTATCAGGCGGGCAGCAACAACGTGCTTGGATCGCGTTAGCATTGGCACAAAACACGCCTTATTTATTTTTAGATGAACCGACTGCGAATTTAGATATTTTTTATCAATATGAAATATTAGAGCTCGTGAAAACGTTATGTGAAGAAGAAGGATTAACGATTGTAATGGTGCTCCATGATATTAATCAAACAATCCAATATAGTGATCGCGTAATCATTATGAAAGCGGGCGAGATGGTTGCCAATGGTAAGCCTGAAGAAGTGATTACATCCGCATTGTTAGCAGATGTGTATGGCGTTAAAGTAGTCATGAAAGAAGATCCATCCGTAGGAAAATACATCGTGCCAATCGGCATTTGATACGAAGCGACTTCAAAATGGAACGGAATGCGAGGAGGGAAACGAGATGTCACAAAAGCAACGACCAAAAAAGAACAAAAGCATACTGTCGTATGCAATTACTATTATTTGTTTAAGTGTATTTGTTTATGCAGCTTACGGATTGTTTGGGATTTTGTTTGATTATTACCGGAATGATAAAGTATTAGCTGACTTACAGGACATCTACTATGAGGACCGCGAAGATGAAATGAATACACATCCGTATGCGGAAAAGCGTATTCGTTCCGGATTTGATGGCTTAAAAGAGATAAATGATGATATTATCGGATGGATTACGATTGAGAATACAAAAATTGACTATCCAATTTTACAATCAGGGAATAATACCGATTATTTGAAACGGAATTATTATGGTGAAGACTCATTACCAGGCAGTATTTTTATGGATTATCGCAACAATGTGACGATGAATGAGAAGAACTTTGTTTTATATGGCCATCGTGTTAAAGATGGTTCGATGTTCCAACATTTAACGAAGTATTTGGATAAAGATTTTTTTGAAGCAAATCAAACATTTACATTCGATACATTGTATGATCGTTATGAAGCTGAGATCTTTGCGGTGTACAATACAATGATTGATTTTGATTATATTGAAACGGATTTTGATAATGAAGCAGATTATACGGCGTTACTACAAGGGATTCATGAACGCTCTATTTACGAAACGGATGTAGAGATTACAAATGACGATCAAATGATCACATTATCAACTTGTGAATATACACTTGATCCAGATGACAGCCGTCTCGTCATTCATGCGAAATTAACGAAAATCGAATAGAAAAAGGCAAAAAACACAATTTCTATCAAGAATGGAAATTGTGTTTTTGCTTTTTATAGCATGATGAATGAAAGGGAGCAATCATCTTGGTGTATTGCAAATTCGTCCGTTATTCACTGGATTTAGTGGTCCGCATCTGCTTTCGTTTGATGCACGGTTCCAGAAGGATGATGTGGTGGTGCATAAATGGAATATAATTTTAATGGTGATCGTCCAGTGTTAATAATGTTATGCCAAGTACCAGCAGGAACAAAAATGGCAGAATCATCATCGACATACTCTTCAAAATTTAAGGTGTTTCTATTTTTTCCCATACGAACAAGCCCGTGACCTTCTTCGATTTTTAAAAACTGATCATTGTCAGGATGAACTTCTAATCCGACATCATCCCCGACGTCAATACTCATTACGGTTGCTTGTAAATGTTTCCCCGTCCAAACGGTACTACGAAAAGTGTTGTTATCCTCTGCAACGTCATTGATATCGACTACAAAAGGTTCTTTCCCGCGATCTCTAATGCGAGGGTTACGTACTGGATGTTGATGTGGCGTCGCAGGTGGCGCTGCCACATATTGTGGGTGCCAATTATTCGAATGCCACAATTGCTGCTGGTGATTAGGCGTCGGGGCATAGTGATAAGATGGAACCGGAGCGTAAGGATACACATAATAATGATTCATATTGATGGATGACCTCCAAAGTTATATTAATCAATTCATCATATGTTCAGTTGCAGAAATGGTGACGATTCTGAAGTTGTGGATGCCAATTTCTCATAGAAAATTATTTGAAATAGCGATATATCAAGGTTTTTAAACAAAATAAAAAATCTGAGTATATACCTTGAATTCAAGATATATAGGTGTTATGATATTAATTGTCAACGAGATAAAAGATATTTTCGATGAAACGGAATATTTGAAATTCGCATACGATTGGTTTCTGGAAAGCGGCAAAGAAATGATTCGTACGTATAATCGAAAATAATAAAGGCAAACTTATAAAGGCATCAGCTCATAAGTTTCCAGATAAAATGATGAACAGTAGAGGAGAATGAAATGATGGAAAACGTTAATGTAGCAGTTGTATATTATAGTATGGGTGGAACAAACTACCAAATGGCACAATGGGCAGCAGAAGGAGCAAAAGCAGCTGGTGCAAATGTACGTCTGGTAAAAGTAGAGGAGTTAGCGCCACAATCAGTTATTGACAATAACAAAGGTTGGAAAGCAACAGTTGAAGCAATGAAAGATGTACCCGTTGCAACTTCAGATGATTTAGATTGGGCAGACGCAATTATTTTCAGTGTACCAACACGTTTCGGAAATATGGCATCACAAATGAAACAATTCTTAGATATTCAAGGCGGTCTATGGGCAGCTGGTAAAACAGTAAACAAAGTTGTCAGTGCAATGACATCGGCTCAAAACACACACGGTGGCCAAGAAGCAACATTATTATCTCTATATACATCAATGATGCATTGGGGTGCAATTATCGCAACGCCTGGTTATACAGATGATTCAGTGTTCGCAGCTGGCGGTAATCCATATGGAACAAGCGTAACCGTTGATCAAGAAGGCAATATGATTGAAGACGTTGAAGCGGCAGTTAAACACCAAGCAACACGCACAGTAACAGTTGCGGAATGGGTAAAAAAAGGCAATCAATAATTCGGTGAGTGAAGAGTTAATTAATTGGTTTTTTGTGAAATTGAAAATAATAAAGTAATTCAATCCTGACGAAACCTTCGAAAATTTAAATAGTTATAAAAGGAAAAATGTTCTCTCTCCTAATAAGGAGAAAGAACATTTTTCTTTAATAATTGTCAATGACGCCACCGATTGAAGCAGCTTTTACAATCGGATTGTCAAACATTTGTTGTAAGTCTTTTTTCGTACCATAGAGAACAACCCCGAGCACTTCGATTTCATTGGCATTAGTATCTTTTAAGTGTTTATAGGCTTTGTTATGGCTTGGCTTATTACTTGTTTGCAATAGCGATAAAAATTCTTCATAGTCATACTCAATTGTTGATGTCAAATCAATGGGGTTTTGGACTGTAAAACCAACTGCATCTTTTTCATCGATAAATGTTCCAGTCCAATCTTGTTGATTGGCTTCATATTGAAAATCCTCAACTTCTTCATCGGAATAACTATTTACCCAAAACCATGTCATTTCAGGTAAATCAAACAGTGGTAAATGGTTGATTTTATAAGGCTTGTCAAAGGAAAAGGCAATTTCATAGAGAGAATGATCATCCATGTCTTGAAGGTTATTTTGATCGTTATAATATTTTTTATATGATACATTAGGATGAAAAAATAGTAAGTTTTTCCACCCGTTTTCTTTATAACTTATTTGCCAACTTTCACCAGTGACGCCAATTTTACTACCACTACTTCTTGAGATATTAAGAGAAGGGATATAACCAAATGTATGCTGATTTTGTTCAATTACAATAGATTTATGTCCCATGTCTTTGGCAATTTTATATTGACGAGTTCCACCAAGGAATCCTAGCGAGTCTGAGGATTCCATTAAATAGCCATTTGGTGTCGTTAATCGAGTATAAGCATCTAATTGTTTAAAGCTACGTTCACTCGAATAAAAATACGCAGCGATATTTAATACGTTCAATAAAATAAAAACAATCACAGAAATACTAATAATATTAAAAATGCTTTTTCTTTTCCCTTTGTTAATAGCGTGTTTGATTTTGGATTCATCAAAGAGATCTTCGTTCCAATTATTCATTTAAGTCCCTCCAAGTTTGCTGAAATGCTTTTCTTGCACGAAACAAATAAGTTCTGACCGTTTCAATTTTCATCCCTAGCAATAATCCAATCTCTTTATAACTTAAATCAAGTTCATATTTGAGAATTAGTAATTGCTGATGAGAATCATTTAAATGATTTAATGTCTTTTGAATGTCTAGTTTCATCTCCCTTTGTAATACGAGTTTTTCGGTATCAGCTTCATTTGTAAAGTTATTCCAAAAATGTTGACTGTCAATAGATATTGATTGTTCTTTTCCTTTTTGTTTCCCAGTTCTTTTAAATTCATTTATCGCAATTGTAAATATGTAGCCAAGGGCTTTATCTGACGCAACACCATTACTATAACTAATAAACCTTGTATAACTTTCTTGAACGATGTCTTCAGCATCTTCATGTGAACAGCCGTTTTTTAATAAATAATAATAAATTATTTTTGCTTGTTTTTGATAAAGCATTAATAAAAAATGAGAATCCATAGCTCCTCCTTTCAAAGACCCTTCTATTATAAAGAGTCAAACGCTATGAAAAAGTATACAATAATTTAAAATAAAAATTAATAATTAGAAAAATGTTTTTTTAGCCTTTATAAAAAATAATTTTTGTTGTTAAAAGTGAAATCTAGTCTGCAATAAAATGAGGAATACCCGCATAGGCATATAAATTGTGTCGCATGAAATCATTAGTTATACTATAAATAGTTAGTAAATTGATACGAAAAGGGGTTATGCAATTGGAAACCGATGAAGGACAAGCGGTATATGAAAAGAAGTTTTTCACTACAGTGTCTGAAAAGGCCATATTAGCGAATGATGTCATGCGTAATGAATTCACTACACTCCTAACATATAGAGAAGAGTTGTTATGTGGAGCCTTTTCGGGAAGTATGATTGCATCCGTCTCAGAAGCAAAAGGTTGATAGGAATTTCATAAAAAACTTAATAAATTGATTTTTATCATAAGATTGTAGCTTTGAACGGAGCGAATAGAATTATAGGGATCTAACCAAATAAAAGGCTATGTAGCGTAGTTAATAGATGAATGGAGGAAGTACAATGATGAAAGAATTACAACGTATTAATGAACTTGCGAGATTACAAAGAGAAGCAGGATTAACGGATGAACAAAAAGTAGAGCAACAACAATTACGTCAAGCGTATTTAAGTCAAATACGAGGGCAAGTTGTCAATTCATTTACAGGTTTAAAAGTAATTGATCCATTAGGTAATGATGTAACGCCAGAGAAAATTCGGGCACTATAAACTTCATATAAACGATAGAAAAATCGCAGTTCACCTTGAACTGCGATTTTTCTATGAAAAGACAAAGTGCTTTTAATTGTCTTGTAATTAGAACGCTACGATATCCCATTACGATGAGATTGTTTCTTGATGGAGGGGTTCGAGATCAATTTCAAATCCTAAGTCTTCTAACATTTGACGATCTCGATTACTTTCTTGGCCAGCTGTTGTCAAATAATCGCCGATAAAAATAGAGTTAGCAGGATAGAGACCAAATGGTTGAAGACTACGCAAATTCACTTCACGTCCGCCAGAAATTCGAATTTCCTTTGTCGGGTTCATAAATCTAAATAGGCATAATACTTTTAGACAATAAATCGGTGTTAATTCATTTGTACCTTCAAGTGGTGTGCCATCAACGGCATGTAAAAAGTTAACGGGAATAGAATCTGCATCCATCGCATATAAGCTTCTAGCCATTGAAATCACATCATCTTTTGTTTCACGCATTCCGACAATCACCCCAGAACAAGGGGAAATACCGGATTGTTTTGCCAATTCTACTGTATTCACGCGATCATCGAATGTGTGGGAAGTTGTAATTTCACTATGATGCGCCGCAGATGTATTAATATTATGGTTATAGCGGTCAACACCAGCTTCTTTTAAACGACTTGCTTGTTCGGGCTTTAAAATGCCGAGACATGCACAAACGGTCATATGGGCATACTTTTCTTTAATTTCCTTTACAGAATCAACTACAATATCTAACTCACGTTCTGCCGGTCCACGTCCACTTGCGACAATACAATAAGTACCAGCGTTTAAATCAGAAGCTCTTTTAGCACCTTCAACAATTTCTTCACGCTTCATCATTGAATATTTTTCAATCGGTGCTTTCGATACGATTGACTGTGCACAATAGCCGCAGTTTTCCGGACAAAGTCCAGATTTGGTGTTCATAATCATGTTCAATTTGACTTTATTTCCATAGTATTTTTTGCGGATTTTGTATGCCGCATGTAATAAAGGAAGCAAGTCTTCATCTGGGCTATTTAAAATAGAAAGCGCTTCCGCATCTGATAAAATATGCCCTTCAAGTACTTGATCTGCTAACTGTTGAAATCGATTCATATTAACGCCTCACTTTCAATACTTTATGCATCCGATGTCCAAAGAAACCAGCAAGAACTGCAAGTAAAATATCTTTAGGTAGTGGCGGCATCATCCAAAGCCATGCAATTTTATATGTAAAGACATCTGGTGCTGCAGCCCAAAGTTTATACGCAAAATACATCCAGTTCGTTCCGAATAAATAATTCACGGCTGTTGCTAAAAGCGCACCAATTACATAGCTCCTTAAACTACCATTTTTCTCTACAATCTTCCCAGCAATATACGCAACGAAAATAAAAGATACGATAAAACCAAAAGTTGGGCTTAGAATCGAGTTAAATCCACCACTAAATCTAGAAAATACAGGTGCACCTGCAAGACCGATAAACATATAGACAGTCATCGAAATCGCACCTAAACGACTACCTAAAATAAGTCCTGCCAATACTGCAAAAAATGTTTGAAGCGTAATTGGAACCCCACCAACAACTAAAAACGGCACGAATGATGTGATATTTGCACCAATCATCATCAATGCTGCGAACATTCCGCAATGGGCAATATCCAATGTTTTCGTGCTACTTCTTTTTTCTACTACTGTTGTCATAAGTCACCTCTGAATGTTTGTCATAATTCTCATATTAAGATAAGAAAACAAATGAGTCAACCTATATTTTTATTTGGTTAACTCATTTATGTGTAATGTTATACGAAAGCATGATGTTGGTTTACAATGAATAGAAGGAATGAAAATGAGAAAAGCTTGGCAGCTGTACAGAAAACCGGTTTACAGTAAACTTTCATTTATCCCGCATGAACAGGCAGTAAAACGCACTCTTCAAGATTTGTGTAAAAGCGGTAAAGATAAGTGAGCGCCGGACTGCCTGTAAAAGCCCGATTGGTTCGGGACAGCAAGATGTTGGTCACATAGGCGTTGTCACAGGACGTGACGCACTTAGCCTATACAGCAAAGATGAATTTTGAGGTTGTACGTTCAATCATAAATATTGTAAAAATACAATTGATTGTGAATCATTTGGTACAACTTTTAGCGATTAACAGGATTAATTAAAGGGAAGAAAATAATACAAACTGAATGGAATGGTGTGATGATATGTCGAATATATTAATTGCAGGTGGGACAGGGCTTGTTGGAAAACATTTGGTAGAATACTTAAAAAATAAACAACATCAATTGTATATCGTGACGAGAAGTCATCGAACGAGTACAGATCCGAATATTGAATATGTGAATTGGTAAGAAGATGGCTGGGGGCGGAAAATTACGAAACCAATCGATATCGTCATTAATTTAGCAGGTGCCACATTAAATGATCAGTGGACGGATGCGTATAAAGAAATTATATTGACGAGTCGAATGGAAACGACACGTGCATTACGTCAGTTTTTTGAAACCCGTGAAGAAGTACCGAAAGTATTATTCAACGCAAGTGCGGTTGGATATTATCAACCATCAGAAACGGAAATATACAATGA
>ERZ808040.409-NODE-409-length-38173-cov-57.317671_pt1 | contig 38173 bp, 34 predicted proteins | sample MGYA00380191_ERZ808040 | MGnify/ENA primary metagenome ERZ808040 (study PRJEB31490, sample SAMN06133395) | mouse gut metagenome | isolation source: J6 | host: mice | place: China: Chengdu | collected 2015-05 ...
CATTTAGGGCTGACTCCTGCAATAGGTGCCAGCCCTAATTTTTCAACTGCTCAAAAAACTTTAGCGGACAGTAATAATTTCGTATACAAATACAAATCCAACAACTGATAAAACACCTCCGAAATCATGCGAAACCGCATATTAACTTTCATCCTTGCCACTCTTCTCCTCCTTCCCGCATACGCTCAGAACAGAAGCATAGAATTCCGCGAAGGGGACTGGAGCGGACTGCTGAAGACAGCCGCGAAAAAGGACAAGCTGATATTCCTCGACTGCTACACCTCATGGTGCGGACCCTGCAAGATGCTTGCCAAAAACGTGTTCACCAACGACACCGTGGCCGATTTCTACAACCGCAACTTCATCTGCGTCAAAATGGATATGGAGAAAGGTGAAGGGCCCGAGCTCGCCAAGAAGTATAAAGTGGCAGCCTATCCCACACTCCTGTATGTCAACGGGGCAGGAGAACTTGTCCACAACGTCACCGGCTACCAGAGCCCGTCAAAGCTCATCAGCGAAGGCTCGGTCGCCCTCAACGGGACAGAGACAATGTCGGCCTTAACCAAAAGATATGACAGCGGAGACCGCGATGACGCATTCATGCGCAAATACATCGGCAAACTCAGCAAGGCATACATGCCGGCCCAGCAGGAAAAAGTGGCCACCGAATTCATCAACACCTTCGATGACTCCCGGTTCTACTCACGCGAATGCTGGGATATAATAGTCTACAACATCTCCAATCCCATGTCACCTGTCATGAAGAGAGTGTTCCGTGACCGCGACAGGTTCTACCAGATCATAGCCAGGGATACCGTGGACCTGTTCCTTGACTACACTTTCCGCAGCCGCATAGGCAAGTACGTATGGAGCAAGCCCAAGTCGGACAAATTCAATGAGAACGACTACAACGAATACCTAAAATACGTACAGGGGCTCAGCCGATGGGAAAAGAAGCCACAGTACATAGCCACACTCTACACAGCGCGCCACTGGATCGACGGTGACTTCCGCGCCATGCTTGACGGTATGCACGACGCTCTGCGCTACGGCATATTCGACAACGACGCCAAACTCAGCTACATACAGGGGCACATAATACAGCTTTGCACCACTGACAACCAGCCGCTCATAGCCGAAGCCTACGACTGGATGAGACAGCTCGCCGACGAACAGCCGATGGGCTACTACCGGTCGGAATACATGAGGCTTCAGGCACGTCTGCTCACGGCACAAGGACACCTCGATGAGGCCAAGGCTCTCGAAGAAGAAGCCCGCAAGGTCAGGATGTCTCAATAGAGCCACATGAATAGACAAGCATTTATGAGGATGTGTCACAACGTCCGTATATAAAGATTTTACCCTTGCTGCAGCTATCTGCGGCAAGGGTAATTTCTTCAGTAAGGGTGTCTTGACACACCTTCATAAGCAAAATTCTGTCGCCCCGGGCCTTATCCTTACGGGACATTGGCCTCAGAGACCGGCAATCACTCGGCGGCAAGAGGCGAGGGTGCGGCATAGGTGCGGGCGGCAAGCTCGGTGTTGAGCATATAGATGCCCATGCCGTTGTCGCCGATAAGGCGGAGCTTGTCGATAAGCTCACGGCAATTGTCCTCCTCCTCGACCTGCTCGCTGACAAACCAGTTGAGACGGTCGCGTGTGGCATAGTCCTCCTCGTTCATGGCAAGAGTATAGAGACTGTTGATGAGGGCTGTCACCTTCTGCTCATGCACTAGTGTGGCCTCAAACACAGCCATAGATGACTCCCACGTAGTGGGGACTGCCTCAATAGCCTTGAGAAGCACACGGCCTCCGCGCTGGTTGACATAGTTCATGAAGATGGTTGCATGTGCCTGCTCCTCCTGGAACTGCACCTTGAACCAGTTGGCAAAGCCGGGAAGGCCCTCGGCCTCAAAATACTGCGCCATTGACAGATAGAGATACGCGCTATACAGCTCGGCATTAATCTGCTCATTTATAGCGTCCTGTACTTTTGAATTTAGCATAATACAAATTGTTTGTATGAATTGACTGTTTTACAATGCAAAATTAGTGTTTTTCTTTTATATTCCCCAAATTATAATTATCTTTGCGAAAAATCATCATCACCCTCACGTTGACATTATAAGGACGCGTGTCTATGACATATTGGATAATTAACTCGCTTATAGTTTTCGCGCTGTGTGTGCTTCTCGCCGGCGTGCTCATCCCTCAGATACTTCTGATCGCATACCGCCGCAAGCTATTTGATGAAGTAGATGAAAGAAAGATTCACAAAGGACTCATACCCCGACTCGGAGGCATAGCTTTCGTGCCGGTGATACTTCTGTCCATCGCGCTGATTATTTCCGTCAACATCACAGCCGGCACTCCGCAGTTCGGGAATGAGTTCTCCAATGACTGCCTGCTGATGACAGCCCTCTTCTGCAGCCTCCAGCTGCTGTATCTCGTAGGCATAGCCGACGACCTCATAGGCATAAAATACCGCGCGAAATTCGTGGTGCAGATAGTCTGCGCCATACTCCTCATAGGTGCCGGATGCTGGTTCACGACCCTTGCCGGAGCCATGGGCATAAGCCACCTCCCCTCATGGATAGGCATGCCCTTCACAGCCATAGTGATAGTGTTCATAATCAATGCCATGAACCTTATCGACGGCATCGACGGGCTTGCCTCGGGGCTAAGTTCCATAGCCACAGGCATCTACGGCATCTCATTCCTGCTCATCGGAGAGTATGCCTACGCCGTGATATCGTTTGCCACCCTCGGAGTGCTTTGCCCGTTCTTCTACTACAACGTGTTCGGCGATGTCAAGAAACACTCCAAGATATTTATGGGCGACACCGGATCACTCACCATCGGACTGATACTCAGCGTGCTCGGCATAAAGCTATACACCCATCCCTATGATCCGGTGCTCAACTTCCAGCCTGCGGTCCTGGCATTCTCTCCGCTCATCATACCGAGCTTCGACGTGCTGAGGGTCTACATGGTGCGCATACGGCAGCATCACTCACCGTTCCTACCCGACAAAAACCACATCCACCACAAATTCCTCTCCGCCGGGATGCATCCCCGCACGGCTATGGTGACCATCATCACCATATCCACCCTGTTCACCCTCATCAATCTGGGGCTGAGCAGAATACTGAACATCAACATTATCGTGTTGACTGACGTTATAATATGGCTGGTATTCAACTCCTACCTCAACATACACATACGCCGCCACAGTGAGACAGGCTCAGGAACGAATCCGGCAAAAAAGAAACCATAACCGTTAGATGATCGACCAGATACTAAGCGAAGAGACCACCGAACGAGCAGTGCTCGTAGGGCTGATAAGCAACCAGCAGAACGAAGCGAAAGCCTTGGAATACCTCGACGAGCTCGCATTTCTCGCCGACACGGCCGGAGCCGTCACCGTAAGGACATTCCTGCAGAAACTCGAATATCCCAATCCGCGCACATATGTAGGCAAAGGGAAGCTCGACGAGATAAGGGCCTACATCGAGGACAACGACATAGGGATGGCGATATTTGACGACGACCTCACATCCAAGCAGGTAGTCAACATCGAGCGCGAGCTAAAGGTGAAGATACTTGACCGCACAAGCCTCATACTCGACATATTCGCCAAGCGGGCACGCACCGCCAACGCCAAGACCCAGGTTGAACTGGCGCAGTACCAGTACCTCCTCCCCCGCCTCACACGCATGTGGACCCACCTTGAGCGTCAGCGAGGCGGCATAGGCATGCGCGGCCCCGGCGAGACCCAAATTGAGACCGACCGCCGAATAATCCTCAACAAGATATCCCTGCTGAAGGAAGAGCTGCGCGCAATAGACAAGCAGAAGTCCGTGCAGCGCAAGAATCGAGGCAAGCTCACGCGTGTGGCTCTCGTGGGATACACCAACGCCGGGAAGTCCACACTCATGAACGTGCTGAGCAAGAGTGACGTGTTCGCCGAGAACAAACTGTTTGCCACACTCGACACCACGGTGCGAAAGGTCATCATCGACAACCTCCCCTTCCTGCTCACCGACACCGTAGGATTCATACGCAAGCTCCCCACCCACCTGGTCGACTCGTTCAAATCGACCCTCGACGAGGTGCGAGAGGCCGACCTCCTGGTGCATGTCGTCGACATATCCCACCCGCAGTTCGAGGAACAGATACAGGTTGTCGACAAGACCCTGCGCGAGGTGTGCGACGGAGCCGACAAACCGATGATAATGGTGTTCAACAAGATCGACGCCTTCACCCATGTGGAGAAGGACGAAAACGACCTCACCCCGCGCACACGCGAGAACATACCGCTTGAAGAGCTCGAGAAAATGTGGATGGCAAAGCTTCCGCACGACTGCGTGTTCATATCGGCCAAGACCGGACAGAACATCGAGAAACTGAAGCAAATGCTCTATGAGCGCGCCAAGGAGATACACCTTACACGCTTCCCCTACAACGACTTCCTGTTTCAGAAATACGACGAGTTAGGAGATGTGGATTGAACAGCCCCCCATATTCTACCGCCTCCTCTTCACCGAAGCATGGTGGAGAGTGAAACGCCGCGGACGCAAGGTGGTGTTCCTCACATTCGATGACGGCCCTGTGCCTGAAGAGACACCCTGGGTGCTCGACCTCCTCGACAAGGAGGGGATAAAGGCGACATTCTTCATGGTGGGCGACAATGTGCGCCGACATCCCGAACTTCTTGAGGAAGTGAAACGCCGCGGCCACTCCTACGGCAACCACACCATGCACCATCTGCAGGGGATAAAGGAAAGCAACCAACGCTACTTCCGTGACATAACCGAAGCCTCCGATCTCATCCAGTCCACCCTGTTCCGCCCCCCTCACGGCATAATGTGGCCCGGACAGGCCCGTCTGATCAAGCGTCACTACAATGTCGTGATGTACGACCTTGTGACACGCGACTACTCCAAACGTCTCAACGGCGAGCAGGTGCTCGACAATGTGCGCCGCTATGCCCGCAACGGCAGCATCATTGTGTTCCATGACTCCGTGAAGGCTCACAACAACATGCGCTACGCCCTGCCGCGTGCCATAAAATGGCTCAAGGAGCAAGGCTACGAGTTCGAGGCTCTGCCCATGTAGAGCCCCACAACGCAACACCGATGGCAGGAGGGAACTCTATGGGGAGCGACGATATAATACGCATGCTGACCGAGGCCGGAGCCTCGGCGGCAGGCATTGCCGCTGCCGGGCCGGTGGACACTGAAGCCGAGAGCCTCTACCGGCAATGGACCGCCGACGGGAGGCACGCCGGCATGAGCTATCTTGAGAAATATCCCGACGTGCGCCACGATCCCCGTCTGCTCCTTGAAGGGGCTGAAAGCATAATTGTAGCAGCGTTCAACTATTTCAACCGCGACAACGGCAGACTCCGCTGGGCACGTTACGCCCTCGGACGTGACTATCACGAAGAGATACGAGAGCGGCTCAATGCCGTGGCTACAGCAATAACAGACACCACCGGGGCACAATGCCGCGTTACGGTCGACACAGCCCCGCTGCGCGAACGCTACTGGGCCGTGAGGGCGGGAGTAGGATTCATAGGAATCAACAATCAGCTGATAGTGCCCGGAACCGGGTCATGGTGCGCGCTCGGCGAGATCATAACCACACTGAAACTCGAACCCACCGCTCCGCCCGGACACAGTTCACCCACTGAGACAGGATGTCTCGGCTGCATGAGATGCGTGCGCGCATGCCCCGGGAAGGCTCTTGACGGCAAAGGGGGGATGGATGCCCGCAGATGCATGAGCTATCTCACCATAGAGCACCGTGGCGACTGGGACCCGCACACGGCGCGGACTGTGCATGAGGCAGGAAGGATATACGGATGCGACGTGTGTCAGGAAGTGTGCCCTCACAACGCTGCGGCACATCCCACTGCCATAGACGGATTCATACCGCGGGCAGGGATACTGGAACTCGGGGCCGATGACATTGCCCACATGGACCAGGCCACCTTCTCACGCATATTCTCCCACTCTGCCATCAAGCGTGCCAAGCTTGCGGGTCTTCAGCGCAATGCCCGAGGGCTAAATCGGGAAGAGACACAGCTGGAGTGACCGGAAGCGAGGCCACGATCTCCTCGAACGGGACAGCCGACTCATCTGTCTCGGCAAGCATACGTCCGGGCGGAGTCACCTCTACCGAAGCGGGATTGAACCTCTCGCCATAGCTCAGATAGAAACCCTGTCGCAACAGGTCGGCGGCAAGCCCCGGACGTCCGCGGAACCCATGTATGACCCACGGCTGACGCGGCCTGAGATCGGCATGGAGTTTCTGTATCTCGGGATAACGTTTCACTATGTGCAGCAGAAGAGGCTTGCCGGCCTCCTCGCTCAACTGTACATGAAGCCTCAGCAGCTCCATCTGCTTTTCAATATCGGGGAGAGCCTGCACCGCCTCCTTGCCCCGTCCGTTGTCCACCAGCTCATATGCCACATGCACCGAGTCAAGCCCGGCCTCTCCTATGGCTATCACATGCGGATCGAAAGCAAGACGCCTCAGACGGTCCACATCACGCTTTGTGAAGCATCCGGCATTCCACGGATGGATACCCGCAGAGTAATAGCGGTCATCCATAAGGCGGAAGCCGCGGGCCGGAAGCGACACAGGGTCTATGTTGACCACCGCGCCCGGACGCGATATATGTGTGTGGCTGTCTATGATCATGGCACAGGATCGTAGCCCGAGCCTCCCCAGGGGTGGCACCGCAAGATTCGTCGGACAGTGAGCCACAGCCCGCGCCAGGCTCCATGCTTTGTGATTGCCTCTATGGCATATTCGCTGCATGTGGGGGTAAAGCGGCACGACGGGGGAAGCATAGGCGATATGCAAGCCCGATAGAAATATATGGGCAACAGGAGAAGGCGTCTCATCTCTCCTCCTCCAGTGGTTTCACAGCGGCAAGAAGACGCCTCACAGCAGCCTCAACCTTAGCATATGGCAGCAGCCTGTCAGCCACGTAGATCAATGCGATATCGGCGGGCAGACCGGGAGAGATCACACTGCGGTTCAGGCGGTATGCCTCACGGATACGCCTTCTCATGGTGACACGGTCCACGGCGTGGCGCAGACGTTTCTTGGGCACTGACACAAGAAATCTCGGGCACTTCACTTCACGTGCCCCGTCGATCCTCCATGCCACACGCAAGGGGTATGCCATAGATGAGCCCACCTGACGGTCACTGCGCGAGAAGAGACGGCTTATGGCCGTCTCGCTGCACAGTTTTTCGATCTTATACAGGCGGAGTCCTTTCATCTGTCCGAATTATTTTTTTGGCAACCGCACGACAGTGAGAGCACGGCATCACGAGTCAATCCGCATCAGGATGCGGCAGCCGACGCTTTCAGGTAGCTGTCGAGCGCGCCGGTCATCGACGGATGGGCTGGTGAAGGAGCCTCGATATCAAGGCGCAGACCGGCATCGCGCGCAGCCTGGCATGTGGTCGGTCCGAAACATGCTATCCTTATATCGCCCTGCTCGAAATCAGGGAAATTCTTCAGCAGCGACTGTATGCCGGCCGGCGAGAAGAATATGAGCATATCGTAGTCAAACGACTCTCCGGGGCCGAAATCATTGCTCACTGTGCGGTACATCACAGCCTTGGTGTAATTTATACCGGCCTTGTCGAGAATACCCGAATCCTCCTTGTGGACATCCGACACAACCCACAGGAAATTTTCCTTCTTATGCTTGATGAGCGCGGGCAGAAGGCTGTCGAGCTTGCCGTTGTCACCGTGGAATATCTTGCGCTTGCGGTACACTATGTATTTCTGCAGGTAGAGCGCGATAGCCTCGGTGGTGCAGAAATATTTCATGGTCTCGGGGATGGTGATACGCATCTCCTCGCATATGCGGAAGAAATGGTCAATTGCCGTACGAGCTGTGAAGATAATAGCAGTGAAATCGGGAATGGAAATCCTGGACTGGCGGAACTCCTTGGATGTCAGACCCTCTACCTTGATAAATGGGCGCAACACAACCTCAACGCCGTACTTGTCGGCTATGTCATAGTAAGGAGATTTACCTGACTCGGGAGCAGGCTGTGACACCAAAATTTTCTTAACTTTCACGACGTATTTTTTCTTAAGTTTGTAGCAGCAAGTTATGTAAAAACAGTACTGCCCGGTAGATTAGAACAAGGGGTACAATTTCGAGAGTGCAAAGGTACAAAATAAAATAAAGCAACGAGCCAAAATTGTCGTAAAAAAGCCTAAAACCTTTGCAGATGAACACTGAACGGGCAAAAACATAGGCCACAGCACCAATAATGATGACCGCCTCCGACGCATCAGGATTGAAGAGCACAACCAGAGCCGGCACCACAATGAGCATGCACAGCAACGACTGGGACGCATTGAATCCCTTCATCCACATCCGGGCCGAGACACGGTCGGTAAAGATTGCCCCAACAGTGCCGTATGCGGCAAGCTGCCAGAGATAATAGAGCATGGCTATGAGAGTCAGAGCTCCTATTATGACAAACTCGCCCGACACAGGTCCGAGAGCCGACCGCTCGGGAAATGCCGAATTGATTATAATCCCCTCGCACAGACACGCTATGAGCACTATGGAGATCTGCACACCGGTCTCGCTGAAAGTGCGCACCCCGAATGTCTTTTCTCTGCGACGCACGCTCAGAAGGTCCGACAGAAAGCTCTTGAAGAATGTGGAATAGTGCCGGAAGTTGGCGGCAAGGAGCAGGAACATCCCTATGAGCAGACACAGAACCCCCGAGTCATATCCGGGGAGGCCTGCACGCTCCATAGGCTCAAGCCCATGGGTGTAAGGAATCTCGCCGAGGGTCATCCCGGCAAGCTCCGACTGGGTGAGCGGTCCGTCGCTCAGCAGCGACACGTCAGCCGGCCGCCAGCAGGGGGAATATGGTATGGTATCGGGTAGCATAGATCTTGAATAGAGAGGGAATTAACAGTATATGCCTCATGCCTCGTCATGCCCGACTGCCTCTGTGATCACAGCCATGGCCTCCGAAGGGGTGGAAACCACAGTGGCGGGGATGACACCGCCGCGCATGAAGCCCTGCTCGCACATACGGGTGAACATTTCAACCAGCGGATCGAAGAACCCGCCGGTATTCACTATCACCACCGGACCCTTGAATATGCCGAGCTGACGCCACGTCATGATCTCGCACAGCTCGTCAAGAGTGCCGATCCCTCCGGGGAGGGCTATGGCGGCGCATGCGAGATCAGCCATGGTCTCCTTGCGGGCATGCATCGACGGGGTGTCGACACACTCTGTAAGCCCGGGGTGCGCCCATCCCCTTTCGAGCATAAAATGCGGAAGCACCCCTGTGACGTCGCCGCCGGCCGCAAGCGCGCCCTCGATGGTCCGCGCCATAAGCCCGCGGTAGCCGCCGCCGCTCACAAGCCTGTAACCGGCACGCGCTATAAGAGAGCCCATCTCGGCAGCCGCGTCAAGACATGCCGCAGGCACGCGTGACGAGGAGGAGCAATATACTACGATTCCTTTCATTACGACAGATTTGAGTGTGCAAAGTTACATATTTTTATCGGAATTCCCCCTATCCCTCCTGCCGGATCGTAGGGTAAACCTCGGGAGACAATGCCGACACCACTGTACGTTGCCACCTTGTGGCGAGCGAGGCAAATCTCTCCGACATGACCGACCGCTCCCCTGATGCCGATCCGGAGCACCATGCCTCAAGCGCGGCAAACGCCACCGCCTGCTCAAGTGCCCGGCGCACAATGCCATGACGCGTGGAAGAGAACGATCGGGGAGTGAGAAGCTCCACCCACATTTCATAATCGGGCATGCCGCTCGTTTCCGCATCATCAGGGGCGGTGTCGGGGGTCTCCCCGTCAAGCGACGTGTCGAGGACCAGCGGGCCAAGCCGTAGCACCACATCGGCAAAAGCGTTTCTGACCATCAGCGCGAACATGCCCTGACGCTGACGGCACAGGACCGGTGCAAGCACCGACCTCTCCTCATCATCGCACGCGAGTGCCTGAAGCGCGGCGAGAGCCTGGGCGGTACTGAGGATAACATTGGTTGAAAGATGATATGTCATACTGTATGGGACATGAGAAATAATGACTGAAGATGACATTGTCATGACCGGGCTGCCGCGGAAGCCGCCCTCAGACGCTGCACGAGGCGCAGGGCCGTGGCCGGAGCGATGAAGTACTGCGAGGCAGATTCCGATGCCAGTATATACCCGAGAGCCTCGGGAAGCTTGCACCCGGGCGCGACATATACGCAGCGCATTTCACGTTAAGCTCCTCCCACAGTGCGAGACGGCGGTCACGCCTGAGCGCGAGGCGTCCGTGGCGGAGCACGCGCAACATGCGCAGCGCATACATGAAGGTGCAATAGTAATGCGGCGCAGGGCTCAACGCGGCTGTCATAGCCACCTTAGCGATATTTATCTCCTCTCCCGCGGGAAGATCGCGCATCACTCGGCGGCACGCTTCAAGGAAATGCCGGTTACGGGTTTCGACCAGTGTCATCATGTCAAAAATAGTTTTTAGAATAGTTGAATAATAGCATGTGTGGTTTTATACACAACATCCGGTTTGTATTTTCATTGGCAAATATACCACATATTATGGGTAAAAGTCAAGCCCACTCATGCAAAATAATGTTAAAAACGGCACATGTGGCGGCAAAAGCACCTCAGGGATGATGACGGACTCATCCCACAGTCCTCACAGCCTTGTCGTCTCTCGCACCACGGAACGAGTTGAACGTCCCGAATATATCCAGCAGAGCTATGGCGGAGTTACGCACCTGATTCTCATATAGCGATGCCGACATATTGCTCCCCGCAGGCTGCCCCTGAAGAGCAGTCGTCACTCCCGATATCTGACGAAACATCTGCATCTCGATATCAAGAAGCTGCGACGCACCCTCGCTGCGAGCCGGAGAGACCACCTCGGAAGGCATCCTCGACGCCCGGCCGTTGACAGGGATCACAGCTCCCGGCTTGCTCCACATCCTTATGGCATGCTCAAACGAGCATCCGGCCGGCAAAGCATCGACAGGGAAGAGCAACGCCCCCTTGGCACTGTGGGCGAGGATATGGTCGATCATGGTGATGAGATGGTTGATATGCCTCTGCTGGTCTATGACATCTTCGATGAAGGGGTGCACCTCGCCGTCGGTCAGCGGATAGAGATTAACCACAAAGGGGTGCGAACCATGGCTGTAGGGCGACACGGTCTCGTCAATGAGAGTGCCGTCAGGGGTGAAGAAACGCCCGTGCCACGCGCCTCCGGTGCGCCCCTCACCCTCGAATGTCCACGACTCTATGACGCGACAAAGCGAAGGATCCGACGCCGCGTCAAACAGCACACCCTCGCCGCACCGGCCCACCGGCGACGACGGCAGCAGCCCCAGGCGCGGACGCATGGCCACCGTGTTGCTGAACGCATGCGATATGTCACGGAGCCGGCGGCGGTTATTATGGCCGAAACGCATCCTCATCTCATGGAGCGACATCTCGTGGAGCATCCCCACAAGGCGTATGTCCGACCCTCGTGGATCAAGATAACGGTTGCAGAAGAAACGGTCAGGGTTGACATTGTCCACCCACACGCCGGAGCCTTCAAAGCGGCGTTCGTAGCTGACCTTCTGCACAGCACATCCGGAGATAAGAAACTCCTCGAGCGCACGTGCATCCAGCTCGTCGAGCCTGTTGGCACGGTATATCCCCTCCAGGCGTCCGTCACGCTCACCGCTTTCATCCTTAAGGTCACTGCGGAAACGCCCCACCACGCTTTTGACAAGCGAGCGGATGAGATTGTTGGTGAGGGGACGGCGTCCGCACTTGAGCGCATACTCCTCCTCGGAAAGGCAATTGCCGTCAAGGTCGCGGACCACATCGTCCCATTGCCGGCCGTAAGTGAAACGTTTGAGCCGACGGCGCGTCGCACGTATATCGCCGCAAGCCTCCCAGGCCGCGCGCGATGATTCAAGTAGTGTCATATTCTCAACAGGATTTAAATGGATAGGTCAATGGACGACACGCCGCTCAGGGCGGCACTGTCAAAAACGTACTCACCGTCGCGCCTCACCGCACACGAGAGCGTCACCAGCCTGTCGGTCTGCGATGCGGGATACAGTGACAACACACCGTCAGTATGCATCACGGCCACCGGAGAGCCGGCACACGCACGGGTGTAAGGGTGCTGCTGCATCAGAGCGCGACGGCTGTCGGGATCGCGCAGTATACAGGCTGGGCGGCTCCAGCCCGAAAGCTTTACAGCCAGCACCCTGACCACTTCAGGAGGCAGAGCCAACGTTACCGCCCCGCCGTCCGGGACTGGCATATCGACCGATGCCGCCATATCCTCGGGGGCGAGCATGGCTGTGTCGGCCTCAAGCAGTAGGCGCAGATACCAGTCATCCATTTCGGCAAGAAGGATCGGGTCAAGGTCCATTCCATCGGACCTTTGTACGGAAGTGTCGGTGCGCAGAGGGGAATATCCGCGGAGGATGCGCCACAGTGCAAGAAACTCGTCGCGTGTAAGGTGTAACTTCATAGGGATGGTTGAGTGTGTGAAAAAAAGTATGTAAAAAAAAAGCATTGATAGGTATGATGCCACAAAGTTAGTCTCACAGACCGGGGGCGACAGTGCGATAATATCGCCCTTCGATAGGATAATTCTGCGAAAAAAAGTAATTTTGCAGCCATGGACACACAACATATACATGACATAACAGAGCGCGTGCTTGCCGGAGGGGAGATCACATCCCGCGAGGCTCTCGCGCTCGACTGCATGACCCCTGAAGAGAGCCTGGCACTGCGTGAATCCGCCGCAAGGGTCACATCTCATTTCAGCTCACGCGTGTTTGACTCCTGCTCCATCATCAACGCCCGTTCCGGCAGATGCCCCGAGGATTGCAAGTGGTGCGCACAGTCAGCCCACTATGGCACCACCATACACACCTATCCGCTCGTTGACCGCGACACATGCATGGAGATGGCGGCCCACAACCGCAACGCAGGGATACGCCGTTTCTCCCTCGTCACAAGCGGACGCACCATCAAAGGGAACGCCCTCGACACCGTGTGCTCCTACTACTCGCGTCTGCGCATCGAGGAGCCGGGGATGTGCCTGTGCGCATCCATGGGGCTGCTTGATGACGATGCCATGGCAAAGCTGCGCAAAGCAGGGGTGCAACGCTACCACTGCAACATGGAGAGCTCACGGAGCTACTTCCCCACCCTGTGCACCACCCATACCCAGGACGACAAGCTCACCACCATAGAGCGTGCGCGCCGGGCAGGATTCGAGATATGCTCAGGAGGCATCATAGGAATGGGCGAGACCATGCGCCAACGCATCGAACTCGCCCTCGAACTGCGCGAGTTCTCACCTGTCAGCATCCCCATCAACGTTCTCCAGCCCATCCCGGGAACCCCTCTCGAAAACTCTAAGCCGGTTACCGACGACGAGTATCTCGACACAGTGGCGATATTCCGCATGATACACCCGCGGGCAGTGCTGAGATTTGCCGGCGGACGTGCCAACATATCGCCGCAGGCCCAGCGCGAAGCCCTCAGGATAGCCATCAACGGCGCGATAATGGGCGACATGCTCACTACCGTGGGATCACAGATAGAGAGCGACAAAAAGATGGTAAAGGAGGCCGGATATGAATGGTGACGTGCGTTACCGAGGACACATCTCCCTGTGCGAGATCGATCTGCCGGGACAGAAACGCATATCCGGAGGACGTGTGCTCATAGTGGGGGCGGGAGGACTCGGATCGCCCGCATGCCTCTATCTGGCAGCCGCCGGCGTGGGGCATATAGCGGTGCTCGACCCCGACACGGTGAGCCTGAGCAACCTCCAGCGGCAGATAATGCACGGCACCCCCGACCTCGGACGCCCCAAATCCCTCTCGGCCCGCGATTCCATGCTACGCATTAACCCCCTAATAACGGTAGAGCCTATCATAGGGAGCCTCACACCCGAAAATGCGGCAGAGATCATCGGTAGATATGACCTCACCCTCGACTGCACCGACAACCTCGCCACCCGTCTGCTCATCAACGACACATGCGTAGAGACGGGAAAGCCCTATGTTTTCGGGGCTGTAAGGCGTTTCGGCGGACAGGTGTTCACCCACATCCCCGGGAGTGCCGGCTACCGCGACATCTTCGGAGGAGAAGCCAATGAGGAGAGCGACGTGCCGTGTGCCGTAGACGGAGTGCTCAACACCATGGTGGGGGTGACCGGCGCGCTGCAGGCCACCGAAGCTGTGAAATACCTCGCCGGCACAGGCGACCTGCTCACCGACAGAATTCTCGTCATGGACGCAATCACCATGACATTCAACACTTTCAAGGTGACACGGCAAGAGTGAAAGGGATCGCATCCCCTTGCCGTATCGGATTTTTTACTTACCTTTGCACCGCAGAATATAAGAAGAGTTAGATTCATCAATAAACTCACTATTATGACTTTGACAAACCAATCATCACCTCGCGTGGAGATCGTAGGAAGCTTCCTGCCCCCCGAGGAACTCGAGCAGGCAATCGAACAGAAATGCCAGGGCAATCTCTCCATCGAAGAGCTACACTCCATAGAGGACCGCGTGATCGACCGTCTCATAGACCGTGAGATCGAAGCCGGTCTGAGCATCGTCACCGACGGCGAGATGCGCCGCAAGGCATGGGACCGCGACTTCTGGGAAGGATTCGAAGGGATGAACCGTGACCGCATCGACACCGGGCGCGTGTACCAGGATGACACCGTGCACCATGACCTCCTGCGCTTCAGCGGCCGAATAAAATACAATCCCGAACACCCGTTCTTCGAAAAATTCTCACATATGCAGGAGCTTGCCTCCGGACGTGCCAGCGTGCGCCAGACCATCCCCTCGCCGGGAGAACTGTACATGCGCATCATGCTCATGACCAACGGCGAACCGGGCAAGATATATGAGTCGCCCGAGACTCTCGAGGAGGACATAATAGAAGCCTACCGCCTCACAATCGATGAGCTTTACAGGCGCGGATGCCGTTACATACAGCTCGACAGCTCCGTGTGGGGACGCCTGAGCGAACCTGAATTCGAGAAGATGCTTCTGCTCGGAGGCATGGATCCCGATGTCATAACCGACACTCTCCTCCACCTGCTCAACACCACCCTCGCCGACACCCCCGATGACCTTGAAGTCACTCTAAGCATAGCCGCCGACGAGACACGCACACCGCGCTGGGGCGACGAAAAGGAGCTGCGCCACCTGATCAAGATGCTCGAGAATGTCGATGCCGACTCGTTCCTCCTGCCGTTTGATATCCGCGAGCCGCAGCACACCGAAGTGCTGAGCCATCTTCCCAAGGGCAAGCGTGTGATACTCGGACTCGTCGACGGAAGCATATCCGGACTTGAGAATGTCGATGATATTGTCGAGACTGTAAAGGCCGCGTCGCGCTATGTCGATCCCGCCTATATCTCGATAAGCCCCACCTGCGGATTCAAAGTGCGCAACCGTGAAAGCCAGGGTCTCAACTACGAGACACAGTGGGCCAAGATCAACCTTCTTGAAGAGGCTGCCGAAAAGCTCCGCACTCAAGAATAAGACCTTCCCCTCTCACCGTTTTTCATATCTCTCTTATGACTCTACTCAAAAAGACAGTGCTGACTCTGGCGATACTTGCCTCAGGAGCATTGTCCGTGAATGCAGCCTCGCCGAGAATAATAGACCAGCCTTATTACAAGGAAAACAGCTCACAGCTGCTGAACATCGACTCCATTGAACTCAGCGACACAGCTACCATACTCAATGCGAGTTTCTACAACAGCCCCGGCTACTGGGTAAGCCTCAACAAAGGGACATACCTGAAAGGCAGACAATCAGGCAGACGATACATTGCAGAGCCATCATACAGAGGGTACACTCTCGGTGACCGCTGCGTCATGCCGGATAACGGCACAACGCGAATCTCATTGAAGTTTCCTCCCCTGGAAAAGAACGACACGACAATCGATCTTATAGAGGAGGGGGCCGACGGATTCAGGATCCTGGGCGTCCACACCGGACTGTCGCCGGTAAAAAGCAAAATACACTGCCGGATCTCCGGCACTACCGACGATCCTAATTGCTCACGCCTCATACTCCTCCCCTGCTATTCGTCCCACCATGTATGGAACAAGAAAATAATTCCTGTCAGAAACGGACGTTTCAGCCATGACCTTTATTGCGAACATCCGGAAATATACGAGCTTGCCGACGGTGCCGAATTCATGAACGGGAGCTTCCGCCCTATAGAATTCGTTGCCGAGGACGGTCCGGTAGAGATAAGAGTGACCCACAACGGCGAAAACGTACAGACAGATGTCAGCGGCGGAGAGATGAACGCCATTCTCTCCGACTTTCAGAAGTCACGCAAGGGACGAAGCGAAATAGCCATGATCGACTCCTTATATGAGGAGATGGAGACTCTGGACCGTAACAATCTGCTGCATTCAAAGGAATTCTCCGAAGTGATGGAAAAGCTGGCGCAAAGCGACAACTCCCCGGAGGTGCGCAACGACCTCTTCCATAAGCGTGATTCCCTGGAGATCATCGGCATGCAGTACACCCCTGCCGGCAATATACTGAAAAGTAAGATCGATTCCATTGCCAACAGAATGCGGCAGCTTGACATAAAATTTGCCCGGGAGCATGTGTCGGTTACAGGCATGGGGATATTGATGAGATATGCCTACTTTTACGGAAATAACATCGCCGACATAATCGACGTTTACCGTGAAAGCTATTCGCAATGGGAGCCGGAGCACCCTTACTCCGTGACAATGGCCACAATCGCAGCCTCCGGAACAACCGGCAAGGGGGACAGATTCATCGACTTCACGGCTCCGGACCTCAATGGCCGCGACATGACTCTATCAGAGCTAATCAGGGGAAAAATCGCGCTGGTTGACATGTGGGCATCCTGGTGCGGATCATGCCGCACCTTCTCCCGACAGGTCATCCCTATATATGAGGAATACAAGGACAAGGGATTCACCGTAGTAGGTATCGCACGTGAATACAAAAATACCGCAGCCCTGGAAAAAGCCATCAGCCGTGACGGATACCCGTGGCTCAACCTTGTGGAGATTGATGACCGCAACGGCATCTGGACCAGATACCGCATAGCCAATGCCGCCGGCGGCACATACCTGATAGACAGAAACGGAATAATCGTCGCCGTCAACCCTTCGATCTCCGAAGTGAAGGAATACCTGCGGAATGTCTGCGGAAAGTAATGACCGATGAAGCCACTGACAGTTTTCACACCGACATTCAACAGTGCCCACACCCTGCGGCGGCTTTACGAAAGCCTTGTCACACAGTCATGCCCCGATTTCGAATGGCTTGTGATCGACAACGGCTCCACTGATTTCACCCGCCGGCTCGTCGAAGGGTTCAGGCAGGAAGGGAGAATACACGTGACATATATCCATCAGGAGCATGGAGGACCTCACACAGTCTACGCGGCCGCTTATGCCAATATATCCACCGAGTTATGCGTGTGCATCGATGCGGACAACTTCATGCCCGAGGATGCCGTGGAGACAATACTGTCGGCCTGGCAAGGATGCGGCTCTCCGTCAGCCCATGCCGGACTGATAGGGCTGAACTGCCATATGGAAACTATGGAGACAATAGGCCGGCCATTCCCCGACGGAATGAACGAAGCTTATTTTCCCAACCTGTACTCACATGGCTTCAACCTGCACAACTGCACGCCGGTGACACGCACAGACCTGATGCGTGCCGCTGTCATTCCGTCCGAATGTGACGTGGACAAAGATCTCTATTTCCTGTATTCACTGCTACAGATGTCCGACTCCCTGCCCGTGCTGACAGTAAATGCATGCTTTTCCATAACCGACACACAAGTGAGGATGGACACCTGCACGCAAGAGAGCATATTCAGAAGATATGCCGGCTCCCCGCACAGCTTCGCCGCGCTCCGGCATCTTGAAATGAGGCTGAAGCACACCTCTCTGCTTCATACCGTCCGTTCCGCCCTGCATTACGTTGCGATAAGACTGTATATCCACATCTCACAGCGTTATAAGAAATAATACGCACAATCAATCTCGCACCCGCTATCGGCACACATGACAAAACCACAGAGGATGTGTCATAACGTCCGTATATAAAGAAATTACCCCTGCTGCAGCTATCTGCGGCAAGGGTAATTTCTTTAGGAAGGGTGTTTTGACACACCCTCCATTGTTCTTATAGAGCCGGACTATAAAGTATTCACCGTCTAATCCTCAAGATAGTAGACTATGGTCGACACCACCCTTACCTTCTTGATAAACGGCGTGCTCGAATCGGAATCATCTATCGAGAACTGGCCCTGCGACGCAGTCTTGATCTTGCCTACACGGCTGTCGCTGTCGGCTGCAAACTGGTCGGCAGCAGCACGCGCATTCTTCGTTGCCTCGGCAATCATCTCAGGCTTGATGTCGTTAAGACCTGTGAACTGATAATTTATATAGGAGTTGGAGAACGCTATCCCCTCCTTAAGCAGCTCGCTCTGACGGTTGAGCAGCTCGCGCACCTTGTCGACCTTCTTGGTGGTCACGGTGACAGTGCAGTTTATGGAATAGTTGTACTTGAACGAGTCCGAGGCATAGCGGTTGCTTGCGGCATCATATGCGTCAGGGGGATTTACAGAGATCTCATCGGGCGAGATCCCGTTGGAGGTCAGGAATTTGACTATAATCTCATTGTTAGAGCTTACCTTGTTGTACATTGTCACAAGGTCATTTCCTGCTATGCTGTAGGCAATGGGCCATGTCACCAGATTGGCAGGGACCTCTCGCTCCGCAAGTCCTCTCACAGTGACCTCTCTGTCGCGGAACGCGATATTGTCAATACCGGCCTTGAGTGTAAACCCCAGCACAATGAGCGCGACGGCCAGAAGCGCGGCCGGGATAATCTTGCTTTTCATAAATAAATGTTATATTAGGTGATGTTTCATTTACGAGTCTTGCAGACAACAAATATAGGAAGTTTTTTCATTATATATGCCTGCAGCATGGTTAAAAACTATTATTTTATGTAACTTTGCGTCCGTAAAATTTCAACCCGTCTGATATCTCAAATAAGGAAATGACAGCAACACGACGCATTCATCTATGCCTCTGCCACATGAGCGGAAATGAACAGAGATATATCGACGAAGCTTTCGCCGACAACTGGGTAGTGCCTCTGGGACCCAATGTGGATGCCTTCGAGAAGGATCTTCAGGCATTCATGTCAAAGGACGACCCCTCGCGCAGCCATATACGCATAGCCGCTGTCTCGTCAGGGACAGCAGCCATACATCTGGGGCTTGTCCTTGCAGGAGTCAGGGCGGGCGACGAAGTGATGTGCCAGAGCTTCACTTTCGCGGCGTCGGCCAACCCGGTCACCTATCAGGGGGCGACACCGGTGTTCGTCGACTCCGAGCCGCAAAGCTGGAACATGGATCCCGAACTCCTGGACACCGCCATAGCCGACCGTGTCGCAAAGACCGGACGGAAGCCCCGCGCCATAATACCCGTTCACCTCTACGGCATGCCGGCAAAGATGGCCGAGATCATGGAGGTGGCACGCAGATGGGACATACCTGTGGTAGAGGATGCCGCAGAGGCTCTCGGATCACGCTACAAAGGGCATGCATGCGGCACATTCGGCACCTACGGAGCTCTCAGCTTCAACGGCAACAAGATGATAACCACCTCGGGAGGGGGCGCGCTCGTGTGTCCTGATGACGAAAGCCTCGCCCGGGCTGTGTTCTTCGCCACCCAGGCCCGCGAGGCATTCCCTTACTACCAGCATGAACATATAGGATACAATTACCGCATGAGCAACATCTGCGCCGGTATAGGACGCGGGCAGATGACTGTGCTTGACGACCATATAGCCCACCACCGCAAGCTCGCGGCCCTGTATGCCACACTGCTTTCCGACGTGGACGGCATTGAATTCCACGGCAACCCCGACAACAGTTCGGACGCCAACTTCTGGCTGTCGACAATAACCATCAACCCGGAACTCACCGGAGGACTGACTCCCGACAGGATGAGACTTCATTTCGAGTCGCTGAATGTGGAGACACGCCTTCTGTGGAAACCCATGCACATGCAGCCTGTGTTCAAAGACGCCCCGGCCTATACCAACGGCATCAGCTCCCGACTGTTCAGCCGGGGGCTGTGCCTGCCGTCAGGCCCGTGGGTGACAGCGGAGGATGTGGAGATGATAGCCGGCGAAATAAGGAAGCTTGCCGCCGGAAAGCTCTGATACGAACTACATTACGGTCTTTGAATATACCGGAGTGACAGCCGCTCCGTCATACTGCCATGGTGCGGAGGTGAAGTGGGCGGGGACAGATGCCGCGTCAAACCATGCCTTTACAGCAAACTCTGTGCCATTGCCGGGATTGCCTTCGATATCCAGCAGGCTGAGCTGACGGCAGGACGATATGTCAAGCGAGGAGAGCAGATTGTTCTCACACTGCAGCTGCCTCAGTTCCGGACAACGCGCCACATTTATGGAAGTAATACGGTTCTCTCCGCACACCACAAACTCTACATCGGGATTGCCGCTCAGGTCAAGCGTAGCTATGGCATTACGAGCGCACTTGAGGATCTCAAGATCAGGATTGCCGCTCAGATCAAGCGACGTCAGCTGATTGGCATCGCAGTTCAGCTCCTCAAGGTCAGGATTGTGGGTAAGGTCTATAGAGGAGAGCTTATTGAAATCACAGCTGAGACGCTCAAGCTCCGTAAGGTACTCGATCCCCTTCAGAGAGGTGATATCGCCGCCACTTAGCGGATTGCCGCCCACGTCCACAATCTTGAGGTCCATGACATCGCTGTAAAGGATACGGTCGGCATTCTTTATGTATCCTTTCTCCTGCAGTTTCTGAGCGAAAGCAGGGTCGATCTGTGCGGTTATGTCCGTCCCGGGTGCCGGAGTATAGGAGTCAACAGCATTATCATCGTCGTCACTACATGCCGTAAAGGCTAACAATGCCGTAACCAACGGCATGAATCGGAATATTCTTTTCATAATTACATCTTGTTTTGACTTGCCTGTATAACACCACGGCGGCATAAATAGTTCTCTCGTCCCGACACCATATCTATCTGTAAACTTGATATTTCACTTACTGTCGACGGCTCATTTCATTATCTCCGCACGCTATAATGCCACAAACGGCACATATATGCCGGGCATAGAGCAATTGTCGCAGGCAGGAAGTGCCATAATCTAAATAAAAAATACTTACACTCACACATATTTTAATTACGCTTTGGGATTTCTGAGAAATTTTGTAATTTTGTGCGGGGTATTCCCAGCCGGACAAGGCGCGGAATTTTCTCCTTAACGGAATCGTCTAATACCTTCTAAGTTATTGTAACGATACATATTTTTCTATAAATATCACTATGAGCAAAGAAAAAAAATTTCTGACATGTGATGGCAACCAGGCAGCCGCCCACGTGAGCTATATGTTCTCCGAGGTAGCCGCCATCTACCCCATCACCCCGTCGTCAACCATGGCTGAATGTGTTGACGAATGGGCAGCCGCAGGGCGCAAAAACATCTTCGGCGAGACAGTCCTCGTACAGGAAATGCAGAGCGAAGGCGGTGCGGCAGGAACAGTGCACGGATCACTCCAGGCAGGCGCGCTGACCACCACCTACACCGCATCTCAGGGTCTCCTCCTGATGATCCCCAACATGTACAAGATTGCCGGCGAGCTCCTCCCCTGCGTGTTCCATGTTTCCGCACGTACCATAGCCAGCCACGCTCTCTCGATATTCGGTGACCATCAGGATGTGCTCTCATGCCGCCAGACAGGCTTCGCCATGCTTGCCGAAGGTTCCGTACAGGAAGTTATGGACCTTGCCGGTGTAGCACACCTCTCCACCATCAAGAGCCGCGTCCCCTTCATCAACTTCTTCGACGGATTCCGCACATCTCACGAGATCCAGAAGATCGAGGCTATGGACCAGGACGATCTTGCTCCCCTCGTTGACCAGAAGGCTCTTGCCGAGTTCCGCGAACGCGCTCTCAACCCGCAGAACCCTGTGGCACGCGGCATGTTAGAGAATAGCGACGTGTTCTTCCAGCACCGCGAGTCATGCAACGTATATTATGACCGTGTCCCCGAGATCGTCGAGGAGTACATGAAGGAGATCACCCGCATCACAGGCCGTGAATACGGACTCTTCAACTACTACGGCGATCCTGAAGCTGACCGCGTGATCATCGCAATGGGCTCTTCGACCCAGGCCGCACAGGAAGCGATCGACCACCTGCGCGCCAAGGGTGAGAAGGTAGGTCTCGTATCCGTTCACCTCTACCGTCCTTTCTCAGCCAAGCACTTCCTCGCAGCTGTCCCCAAGACCGCAAAGCGCATCGCTGTGCTTGACCGCACCAAGGAGCCCGGCGCAAACGGCGAGCCCCTGTATCTCGATGTTGTGGACTGCTTCTACGGCCAGCCCGACGCACCCGTCATCGTAGGCGGACGCTACGGACTCGCTTCCAAGGACACCACACCCGCACAGATCATCTCTGTGTTCGAGAACCTTGCTCTTCCCACTCCCAAGGACCACTTCACCCTCGGCATCGTTGACGATGTCACCTTCACATCACTTCCCCTCAAGGAAGAGATCGCTCTCGGCGGCGAAGGCACTTTCGAAGCCAAGTTCTACGGCCTCGGAGCCGACGGTACAGTGGGCGCCAACAAGAACTCCGTGAAGATCATCGGCGACAACACCGACAAGTACTGCCAGGCTTACTTCGCATATGACTCCAAGAAGTCAGGCGGCTTAACCTGCTCGCACCTCCGCTTCGGCGACACCCCCATCCGCTCAACATATCTCGTGACCACACCTAACTTCGTGGCATGCCATGTACAGGCCTACCTGCACATGTATGACGTGACACGCGGTCTCCGCAAGGGCGGCACATTCCTTCTCAACACCATATGGGAAGGCGAGGAGCTTGCAAAGAACCTCCCCAACAATGTCAAGAAGTACTTCGCTGACAACGACATCAAGGCCTACTACATCAACGCCACCAAGATCGCACAAGAGATAGGTCTGGGCAACCGTACCAACACCATCCTCCAGAGCGCGTTCTTCCGCATCACCGAAGTGATCCCCGTAGATCTCGCTGTAGAGCAGATGAAGAAATTCATCGTCAAGAGCTACGGCAAGAAGGGTCAGGACGTTGTCGACAAGAACTACGCAGCTGTCGACCGCGGCGGCGAATACAAGGAACTCCCCGTCGACAAGGCATGGAGCGCACTTGAACCGGACGCAAAGGCTGAAAACAATGATCCCGCATTCATCAACGATATCGTACGCCCCATCAACGCCCAGGACGGCGACCTTCTCAAGGTCAGCGCATTCAAGGGCCGCGAGGACGGCACCTGGAAGCAGGGCACCGCAGCCTACGAGAAGCGCGGCGTGGCAGCTTTCGTTCCCGAATGGAATCTGGAGAACTGTATACAGTGTAACTTCTGCGCATATGTCTGCCCCCACGCTGCAATCCGTCCGTTCCTTCTGGACGCCAACGAAATGGCAGCAGCTCCCTTCGGCGAGGACAAGACTCTTCCCGCCACAGGCAAGCAGTTCGCAGGCCTACGCTTCATCCAGAGCGTCGATGCCCTCGACTGCCTCGGCTGCCAGAACTGTGTGGCCGTATGTCCCGGCAAGAAGGGCGTGAAGGCTCTTGAGATGAAACCGCTCGAGACACAGCTCGGTGTACAGAAGGACTGGGACTACTGCGTTGCCAAGGTCGCTTCCAAGCAGCATCTTGTCGACATCAAGTCAACAGTCAAGAACTCACAGTTCGCACAGCCCCTCTTCGAGTTCTCAGGCGCATGCTCAGGCTGCGGCGAGACACCTTACGTCAAGCTCATATCACAGCTCTTCGGCGACCATGAGATCGTTGCCAACGCCACCGGCTGCTCATCCGTCTACTCAGGCTCCGTGCCTTCTACCCCCTACACCAAGAATGCCAAGGGCGAGGGCGTTGCATGGGCCAACTCACTCTTCGAGGACTTCGCAGAATTCGGCCTCGGCATGTCAATCGCTCATGAGAAGCTTCAGATGCGCGTAGCAGCCTACATGAAGGCAGCTCTCGAGTGCGACAAGTGCTCGGCCGAAATCAAGGCTCTCGCACAGCAGTGGCTTGACAACAGCGACGACGTCGCCGCCACCAAGGAGGTAGCCGAAAAGATCGTGCCCCTCTGCGAGGCTTGCGGATGCGACATCTGCAAGGGAATCCTTTCAGTGAAAGAGCACATCGCAAAACGCTCACAGTGGATCATCGCCGGCGACGGTGCCGCTTACGACATAGGCTTCGGAGGTCTTGACCACGTGCTCGCTTCCGGCAAGAATGTCAACGTGCTCGTAGTGGACACCGAGGTTTACTCCAACACAGGCGGCCAGGCATCCAAGGCCACACCTGTCGGCGCGATAGCCAAGTTTGCCGCTGCCGGCAAGCGTGTCCGCAAAAAGGACCTCGGACTCATCGCTTCCACCTACGGCTACGTTTACTGCGCACAGATCGCAATGGGTGCCGACAATGCCCAGACCCTCAAGGCTATCCGCGAGGCCGAGGCTTACGACGGACCTTCGATCATCATAGCCTACGCTCCCTGTATAAACCATGGCATACGCAAGGGCATGGGTCACGCTCAGGAAGAGCAGAAAGCTGCGGTAGAATGCGGCTACTGGCACCTGTGGCGTTACAACCCCGCTCTCGAAGAGGAAGGCAAGAACCCCTTCACCCTCGACTCCAAGACTCCCGACTGGGACAAGTTCGAGGACTTCCTCAAGGGCGAGGTGCGCTACGCTTCCGTACAGAAGCAGTATCCCGCCGAGGCTGCCGAGCTCTTCGCTGCTGCAAAGGCCAACGCCCAGTGGCGTTACAACAACTACCTGCGCCTCTCAAAGCAGCAGTGGGGTGTAAATCCTGAAGACTGATCCTCTCTTTAGAGAATAACCTTAAGCCGTCCCCGGTGTCACAGCTTGTGATGCCGGGGACGGTCAATTTTATACGCCCCCCTTATTGCTTATCTACGACATTACCCGTACCTTTGTCAGTAAGAAAATATCCTAAGAGCTTGTTTAATGACCATCAGTGAATTTGCAGCGGATGTAGCCGGGCATCTGCCCTACGAGCCGAACCACCAGCAGACACTACTCATAAGTGCCCTGGCAAGGTTCTGCTCCTCAGCCACGCCGAGCGACTCGGTGTTCATTCTCAACGGATACGCCGGCACCGGAAAGACATCGCTGACCGGCGCGCTTGTAAAAAGCCTGCGCAACGCCGGGCGCGAGGTGGTGCTCCTCGCCCCCACAGGACGCGCGGCCAAAGTGTTCTCGTCTCACGCCGGCTACCCCGCATCGACCATCCATCGCCGCATCTACCGCGGCGGACAGGGAGGCGACCTGTCGGGAGGATTCTCAATACTGCAAAGAAACAATGTGACCAACGGCGTGTTTATCGTAGACGAAGCCTCGATGATAGGTGACGGAAACGGAAGCGAAGGCAATGTCAATCTGCTTGAGGACCTCGTGGAGTATGTGTTCACAGGCGACAACTGCCGGCTGATACTCCTCGGAGACGTCGCTCAGCTCCCCCCTGTAGGCTCCACGGAAAGCCCGGCCATGGTCCCGGCCAATTTCAAGCGGCTCGGGCTGCATGTGAGCCGCGCCGTGCTCACCGACACAGCGAGGCAGTCACGCACATCGGGCATACTGCGCAACGCCACATGGCTCCGCAGGGCAATGCTCATGGACCCTCTCCCGGCCCCCAGGCTAATACTCGACGGATACGATGACCTGCATGTCACCGATGGTAACGATGTGGCCGATGTGGTGGGGGAATGCTACCGCGCCGACGGCCCGGACGAGACCATAATAGTGACGCGTTCCAACCGCCGCGCATTGCAGTTCAACCTCGGCATACGCACCACCATACTCGACTACGGCGAAGAGCTCGTGAAAGGTGAAAGACTGCTCATAGCCAAGAACAATTACACATGGTCGGCCAAGATCAAGGACCTTGACTTCATAGCCAACGGCGACGTGGCCATCGTTTCGGCAATACACTCCACCGAGGAAAAACATGGTTTCCGCTTTGCCAACGTCACCCTCACCCTTCCTGACCGCGACGTGGATGTGCCATGCCGCATATTCCTCGACACCCTGACCGACGAAAGCGCGTCAATCAGCCGCGAAGGGCTGCAACGCCTCGCCGAGGCACGCATGGCCGATCCTGAGGTCAATGCTCCCGACGCTTCCTGGGAGACAAGGCTGCGACGCCTGCGCAAGGATGAGTACTTCAACGCACTTCAGGTAAAATACGCCTATGCCGTCACCTGCCACAAAGCCCAGGGAGCACAATGGAAGAATGTCGTGATCGACCTTGGCGGCATCGCGCCCGAATCGCAGGGCCTCGAATTCTACCGCTGGCTCTACACGGCCACATCACGCGCCACCCGCCGCCTGTTCTACCTCAACCCCGGCGAAATGGCGGAATAAGCCGATAATATCACTTTTTTCCGTAACTTTGCACAAGTTTTGTCAAATGGACTGGAATACCTTTAAATTCATTGATTTATTCGCAGGCATCGGCGGCATAAGGCTTGGCTTCGAATCGGTGGGAGGGAAATGCGTATTTTCCTCCGAATTCGATGAGGACGCATGCAAGACCTATGAGACAAATTTCGGTGAACATCCGTCAGTCGACATCACTCAAATCGAGGCCAAGGACATTCCAGACTTCGACATACTCTTAGGAGGATTCCCCTGTCAGGCATTTTCCATAATAGGCAAAATGGAAGGGTTCGACAACGAGACATGCGGCACCCTTTTCTTCGAGATCGAGCGCATATTGCGGGAGAAACAGCCCAAAGCATTCATGCTTGAGAATGTGCGCAACCTCGTCTCCCACGACAACGGCAACACATTCCGGATCATACGCTCTCATCTTGAAGCCTTGGGCTATATCGTGTATGCCAAGGTTCTCAATGCCCTGGATTTCGGTCTGCCCCAGAAGAGAGAACGTATTATAATCGTGGGCTTCAAGGACAACATATTGTTCACATTCCCGGAACCGATACCACCCTCCAAAAGGCTGTCCCTGTCCGACATACTTGAATCGGATGTTGACGACAAATACTATGTCAACAAGCGGATCAGGGAGTCGAGACTTATGCGGCTCAAGGATCCCAATTATCCCAGGCCATACATTTCCCACGAAAATAAAGCCGGAAGCATCACTCCACACCCATACTCCTCCTGCCTGCGTGCCGGAGCCTCAGCCAACTATATACTGGTCAATGATGAGAGAAGGCCTACCGAACGGGAAATGCTGAGACTGCAGGGATTTCCCGAAAGCTTCAAGATAGTGGTGCCATACAGCCACATCAAGCACCAGACAGGAAATTCAGTGGCGGTGCCCGTAATCAAGGCCGTGGCCCGACAGATGATAAGGACCCTGAAAGAATATGATCTTAACAAGCATAATCCGGCTAAGGGGCTATTCCTCCATATCGCATCCTGACTGGTAAAGGCACCAGGCAACCTGCATATGGCAGAATGGTGACAAAACGACCTTTGACATAGCTTATGTGACAGCAATTTGGCGGATTGGCAAATATTCGTTATTTTTGCAAGAATAATCAAGCAACGCACTGATATGGACAATTCCACACCAAAATGGACCGAGATCGAACACCTCCCCGAATGGGATGAGGAATTCTATCACGTCTACACCGCCAAGAAATACGGCAAATGGCTTATGCTCAAGACTCTGCGTCCTGAATTCAAGGGCAAGGAAGAGTATGAGAAGATGATAGAGAAGGAATTTGAGGTGCGCTACAACCTCGCTCACCCCCATATCATCATGATAAACGACTTCGAGGAAGTCCCGGGCGTGGGCATGTGCATAATCACTGATGATGTCTACGGCGATTCGCTTGCCAAACTGATACGAGAAGGCAAAGTGACCGACGAACACATCTACAAACTCCATCACCAGTTGCTTGACGCCCTCGACTATATACAGAGCAACCATCTTGCCCACCATCCGCTCAACTCATCGCGCGTCATATTCACAGAGAACATAGGCAATCTGAAGCTCCTCGACGTGGGGTTCGACCAAAAAAGCTTTCTCACACACGAGGACACCAATGATGACATATACAATTACGGCGTGATGCTTAACGAGGCTCTTGACGCAGTGGGGACCCAACACCCCAAGCTGCGCAAAGTTGCGGCAAAATGTACCGCAACAGATCCCGCCAAGCGTTACCAGAGCCTTGATTCCCTGCGTGCCGACCTTGCCGACAACCGCCGCAACAAGTTCTACATCTGTGTGATAATATTCCTTCTGGCGATGATAGCCCTCCTGCTGTACATGAACTCGCCTTACAGGCCCGAACCTAAATTCCATAACGGAGAGGCGATACCGTCGGAACAGGCCATGACAGACATTTCTCCGGAAAACAACGGAGAGGAGATCCCGGCCTTAGGCAATGTCTGACTCTCGTATCCCAAACCAATAATCCTTAAATTACACAGGAATTTAACAACTCAATATGTCCGTCACCGTCCGCGCCATACCTGCCACAAAGAAAGAACTCTCCCGATACGTACAATTCGGAATAGACCTCTACAAAGGGAATCCATACTTTGTGCCGCCGCTGATATTCGACGACGTCAACACCCTGCTCCCCGAAAAGAATCCGGCATTTGACTTCAGCGAAGCCCAGTCATTCATGGCTTACCGCGACGGCAAACCGGCTGGCCGCATCACAGCCATAATCAACCGCATGCTCAACGAGAAGACCGGACGCAAGGAGGCCCGGTTCGGATTCGTTGACTTCGTAGACGATCCGGAAGTGAGCGGCGCGCTCTTCAAAGCCGCCGAAGACTGGTCACGCGAGCGCGGAATGGACGACATAATAGGTCCGATGGGGTTCTCCGACATGGACCACGAGGGGATGCTTGTGGAGGGATTCGACGAGATGGGCACGATGGCCACCATATACAACTACCCATACTATCCGGCACACATGGAGAGGATGGGCTACCGCAAGGACACCGACTGGATAGAATTCCGCATCACCATACCCGAGCGGCTCCCGGAAAAGATGGAGCGGATAGCCGAGATAGTGCTCAACAAGTATGACCTGAGGATCAAAAAATTCACATCGGCTAAAAAAATAAAAGAGCAGTACGGCGAGGCACTGTTCAAGCTCATCAACGAGGCATATGCCGAACTTTACGGTTATTCTCCGCTCACCGACAAGCAGATAAGCTATTACATCGACATGTATCTCGGGTTCCTGAAACTTGACTATGTGAGCATTGTGGTTGACCGAGATGACAATCTCATTGGAGTCGGGATAAGCATGCCGTCCATGACCAAGGCCCTGCAGAAATCACAAGGCAAACTATTCCCGTTCGGATGGTGGCACATGCTCAAAGCTCTTAAAGGCCACAACGACGTAGTGGACCTGATGCTTATAGCTGTCAGACCGGAATACCAGTCCAAAGGGGTCAACTCCCTGTTTTTCTACGATCTCTGCAATTTATTCATACGCGACGGCGTGAAGTATGCCGAGACCAATCTCGAGCTTGAGGAGAACATCCATGTGCAGTCGCAGTGGGAATACTTCGAGCGTCGGCAGCACCGCCGCCGCCGCGCATACCGCAAAAGCCTGTGATACGGCTTCTACGGCATAATGCCACCGGCAATACCTCCGCCAAGGTCATAAGGGCTATAGGGCTGTTCGGAAGCATGCAGGCCCTCAACATCCTTTGCGGCATAGTAAGAGTCAAATGTGTGGCTCTGCTGCTCGGCACGGCCGGTGTGGGGCTGTTTGCGATATTCAACTCCGCACAGATGCTCCTCGCCACAACGCAGCTCAACCTGCGCAGCAGTGCCGTGCGCGACATAGCCAAAGCCAATTCCCATTCATCGTCCTCATCATCCACACGGCAACTCGACGAGGCCATAGGCAACGTGAGGAGATGGGGATGGCTTCTCGGATGGATCGGGACAGCTGTGACTCTGATCTCCGCACCTCTGTTCAGCCTTTACACATTCGGAGACCTTTCATCCACACCGGAGTTCATGCTCCTTGCCATAGCCATACTGCTCATGGCAGCAAGCGCGGGAGAGCAGGCCATAATGCAGGGCACTGACAGGCTTAAGCACCTTGCGGCATCCTCGGCGTGGGGCATGGCGGCAGGTCTTGCCGTATCCATCCCCCTCATATATTTCCTGCGCATGCGCAGCATTGTTCCGGTTGTGATAAGCTACGCCATAACGCAGTATATAGCCATCCTGTGCCTGCGCCGCCGACCGGCGAAACCGGCAGTACCGATAAGCCTGCGCCGGCTATGGCAGCAAGGAAGTCCCATGCTGCGTCTCGGCAGCTATATGACCATAGCCGCCATACTCAAGGAAGTGATAAACTATGTGTTCATAGCATTCCTCAACTGGAGCGGAGGCACCGACGAGGTGGGGATATACCAGTCGGGCTACACAATCGTGGTCCGTTATATGGGCGTCATATTCACAGCCGTGACCATAGAGTTCTACACACGCCTCGCATCGCTCAACGCTTATCCCTCCAGGCAGATCACAGCATTGAGACACGAGCTGTTCATACTCACATGCATCATCACGCCTCTGCTCATCATGATACTCCCCCTGAGCCCGTTTGCCGTGAGGCTGCTATATTCTTCAGAGTTCACAGGGGTGACACCTTACATGACGTGCGCCCTGCCGGGGATGCTTCTCCATGCACTTCCCATATGCATTTCCTATCTTATACTCGCCAGAGGGGACGGACGCATATATGTGACGGTCGAGGCCTTACATTCCCTTCTGTCACTGGCTCTGAGTATCACAGGCTACAGACTCGGGGGCCTTGCCGGTCTCGGCGCAGCCTTCACCGCAGACAATGCCGCATATGCCGTCATCATGCTATGGGTGTTCATGCGCCGTTACCGCGGCACCATACCGTCACGCCTTGCAGCGATATATCTGCTCTCCATCACAGCTGTGTCACTCACGGCTGCTGCGTGCATGTAAAGCGAAAAATACAGTTATTCTACGGTGACTGACTTGGCGAGATTGCGCGGCTGGTCCACATTCTTACCTTTGTTCACCGCTATATAGTAGGCAAGAAGCTGCAGAGGTATGGAGGCTACAAGCGGTGTGAGGCATTCAGGAACATCGGGTATCTCTATACAGAAGTTGGCGATATCCTTCATCGCGGTATTGCCCTTCGAGACAATAGCCACTACCGCGCCTCCGCGGCTCTTGACCTGCTGCACGTTGGATATTATCTTGTCATAGAGCGAATCGCTGGGAGCTATTATGACACTCGGCATCTCCTGATCGATAAGCGCGATGGGGCCATGCTTCATCTCGGCAGCCGGATAACCCTCGGCATGGATATATGATATCTCCTTGAGTTTAAGAGCTCCTTCGAGTGCCGTGGGATAATTGTAGCCGCGTCCGAGATAAAGGAAGTTGTGGGCATACGTGAAGAACATCGACAGTTTTTTGACAGCATCGTTGCACTTCAGAGTCTCTTCTATGGTCTTAGGCATGGCCTTGAGGGCGGTGGCCACACTGCGCACCGTGTCACTGTCTATGACACCCCGCAGCTGCCCTATGGCGAGAGCCAGAAGAGTGAGGACAGTGACCTGGCCGGTGAACGCCTTGGTCGAGGCTACACCTATCTCAGGGCCGACATGTATATAGGTGCCCGAATCAGTGGCGCGCGGGATGGAAGCACCCACCACATTGCATACCCCGTAGACAAATGCCCCTTTCTCCTTTGCCAGCTGTATGGCGGCAAGAGTGTCGGCAGTCTCACCTGACTGTGATATGGCTATCACTATGTCCTTATTGTTAAGCACGGGATTGCCGTAACGGAATTCCGAAGCATACTCCACTTCCACAGGTATCTGGCAGAAGTCCTGGATGAGACGTTTCCCTATGAGGGCAGCGTGCCATGAGGTGCCGCATGCCACAAGGGTTATCCGTTCGGCCTGAAGAAACTTTTCGCGGTTGAGCTCCACACCGGAGAGTATCACGCGCGAGCAGTCACCGGTGATGCGCCCGCGCAGACAGTCACGCAGCGTGCTCGGCTGCTCGAATATCTCCTTGAGCATGAATGTGTCGTAGCCACCCTTTTCAAGCTGAGCGAGCGACATCTTGAGTTTCTTTATGTCGATCTTGGAAGTAGCCTGTGAATCGATCTCGAATATCGACAGAGGTTCGCCGCGCTTGATCACAGCCATCTCATTATCCTTTAGATATATCACCTTATCGGTGTATCCAATGATCGGCGTGGCGTCGGACGCTATGAATGTCTCCCCGTCGCCGACCCCGATGACAAGGGGCGAGCTCTTGCGCGCCACCACGAGGGTGTCGGGGTCTCCCTTTTCGATCACAGCTACTGCATACGCGCCCTCCACCTGCAGGAGAGCCTCGCGAACTGCCTCGGCAAGAGAGCAATCGGGAGTCGTGCTCTTTATGTAGTCCACAAGCTGGACGAGCACTTCAGTGTCGGTCTCGCTGCGGAATTCGTAGCCATGCTCCTCAAGAGCCTTTTTAAGCACCGAATAATTCTCGATGGTTCCGTTGTGGACGAGTGCGATCTCACCGCTCTGCGACACATGCGGATGAGCGTTTATATCATTGGGCTCACCATGGGTAGCCCAGCGTGTATGCGCTATGCCTATGGAGCCGTCAGTGCACCCTGCGGCCGCCGTCTGCTCAAGATTAGACACCTTGCCGCGCGACTTGTGAACATTAAGGGTGCCGTCGGCCGTAACAAGTGCCACACCAGCAGAGTCATATCCGCGGTATTCGAGACGCTTCAGCCCTTGTATCAGTATTTCGTATGCCCCATTGGAGCCAAGGTAACCAACTATGCCACACATATAGCTTAGAGCTTAGAGAAATTTACAAATTATCTATTACGATTAAATACAGAGACCCCGCAGAATCGGGGAACCCTGAAACTCCTTATTGTTTAATCCGCCACAAAGTTAAGGAAAAAACTTCGATTTATCGCCATAGCTCAGGACGATTACAGGGTTTTAGAGATTTTAAACCTAACAATTTTTTTCTTCACCATAAAAATCCTAACTTCGCGCCGAAAAAACATATACCATGAAAAGAGTCGCCATATTCGCATCCGGCAACGGCACCAATGCCGAAAACATAACACGTTATTTCCAGTCATCAGTCCCCGACGGGGAAATTGCCCTCGTGATAAGCAACAATCCGGAAGCCGGAGTGATCAGGCGCAGCATGGACCTTGGGGTCGATACTGTGGTAATGTCCCGGCAGGAGATCAACGACCCAGCACAGATGCTCGGACTACTGGAAAAATACTCCATCGACATAATAGTGCTGGCCGGATTTCTACTGCGTATCCCGCCATTCCTGACTCAACGATACCCTGACAGAATAGTCAACATCCATCCGGCCCTGCTCCCCGGATACGGCGGCAAAGGGATGTACGGACATCACGTGCACGAGGCCGTGGTGGCCGCCGGCGAAAAGGAGACGGGCATAACGATCCACTATGTAAACGAAAACTACGACGAAGGCCGCATAATATTCCAGGCCAAAACTCCCGTCGCCCCCGACGACACTCCGGCCGATGTCGAGAGCAAGGTTCACGTACTTGAGAAGGAGCACTTCCCGCGCGTGATAGCCGAGACTTTTTTCAAGCGGTAACGATCCACTGCACCACGCAGCCCGACGGGGCTATGAGAACACTACAGTCTTATTGGCGTATGTAAGAATCTTGCGCTGTATATGCTTCTCCACAGCGCGCGAAAGCACTATCTTCTCCAGATCACGCCCTTTCTTCACAAGGTCCTCCACGGTGTCCTTGTGGGTTATGCGCGTTGTCTCCTGCTCGATTATGGGGCCGGCGTCAAGATCGGTGGTGACATAGTGGCTCGTGGCTCCGATAAGCTTAACTCCACGCTCGAATGCCTGATGATATGGCTTGGCTCCGATGAATGCCGGGAGGAAAGAGTGGTGTATGTTTATGATATGGTTGGGGTAACGGTTTATGAAATCCTCTGACAGCACCTGCATGTATCTTGCAAGCACTATGAAGTCCACGCCGTAACGGTCAAGTATCTCAAACTCCTTCTGCTCCATCTCAGCCTTGTTTTCGCGCGTCACCGGGACCACCTCGAAAGGTATGTCGAACTGTTTGCCGACAATGGCAAGATCAGGATGATTGGATATGATCACCGGTATCTCCACGTCCCATTCGCCGGCTATATAGCGCGAAAGCAGGTCATACAGGCAATGTGACATCTTGGAGACGAATATAGCCATGCGCTGGCGATGGCTCGTGAAACTAAGTCGGTGGGTAAGCTGATAACGCTTGGCATAAAGGGTTTCGAAATAATCCTTGAGCTTCTCCTTCGGTATAAGGAAATCGGCTATGTCCCACTCCACACGCATATAGAATATGCCGGCGGCACGATCGACATACTGGTCAAGATAAAGGATATTGCCGCGGTTGGAGGTGATGAAATCGGTTATCACAGCTATGATGCCCGGCTGATCGGGACAGTGCATGCGAAGGACGGCTGTATCGGTGTGCTTTCTCTTTTCCATAAATCTTTAATTTCAGAACGCAAAGTTAGTGAAATTTCACACAAAACGCAGCCATAATATTTATGAATATAACAATTTGTACGATTTAGTAATCCTGTACTGTATATTAATGATTCAGTAATCCGGCACCTTATATTAATAAAGGACAGGGAAATCTAAATAAAGAACAGTAAACGTCCCGCGCTGCCATAGATGCAACGCGGGACGTCTTCAGTCAGTTGTTATCACGAGTCCGCAATGTCTGCCAGTCATGTCACCGGCATGCGCGGACATCTGACATGCGGGGAGTGATTACTTGCCGGCAAGCTTCTCCTTGAGGCTTGCGAGAGCCTCGAGGTCGCCGAGAGTAGTCTTCTCAAGCGGAGTAGTGAGCACGGGGGTCTCCTCGGCACGGCGGTTGCCGCCACGACGGGCTTCGCCACGGTTCTCACGCTTGCGGGGCTGCTCGGCACGTTCATCCTTCTGCTCGTCCTCGAATGTACGGCTGTGAGAGAGGATGATGCGCTTGGAATCCTTGTTGAATTCGAGCACCTTGAATTCGAGTTTCTCATCGAGCTGTGCACGGCTTCCGTCAGCCTTGACAAGATGCTTGGGTGTTGCGAATCCTTCCACACCGTAGGGGAGAGCTATGACTGCGCCCTTCTCTACGAGTTCGATGATAGTACCCTCGTGTACAGAGCCTACAGTGAAGATAGTCTCGAATACATCCCAGGGATTCTCCTCAAGCTGCTTGTGGCCGAGAGAGAGACGACGGTTCTCCTTGTCGATCTCGAGCACCTGGACGTCAATGTCGGCACCGATCTGAGTGAACTCGCTGGGGTGCTTTACCTTCTTGGTCCATGAGAGGTCAGAGATGTGGATCAGGCCGTCAACACCTTCCTCGATCTCTACGAACACACCGAAATTGGTGAAGTTGCGTACGCGGGCTGTGTGCTTTGAGCCGACCGGATACTTGGTCTCGATATTCTCCCAGGGATCGTTGCGGAGCTGCTTGATGCCGAGTGACATCTTGCGGTCCTCGCGGTCGAGGGTAAGGATAACAGCCTCGATCTCGTCGCCCACCTTCATGAAGTCCTGAGCTGAACGGAGGTGCTGGCTCCATGACATCTCGCTTACGTGGATAAGACCCTCCACGCCGGGAGCGATCTCTACGAATGCGCCGTAGTCAGCCATAACGACAACTTTGCCCTTGACCTTGTCGCCGACCTTAAGTTCGGGATCAAGTGCATCCCAGGGATGGGGAAGGAGCTGCTTCAGACCGAGAGCTATGCGCTTCTTCTCGTCATCGAAGTCGAGAATAACCACATTGAGCTTCTGATCGAGCTGCACTACCTCTTCAGGATGGCTTACGCGGCCCCATGAGAGGTCAGTGATGTGAATGAGACCGTCGACACCGCCAAGGTCGATGAACACACCGTAGCTGGTGATGTTCTTGACTGTGCCCTCGAGTACCTGACCCTTCTCGAGCTTGGAGATGATCTCGCGCTTCTGCTGCTCGAGCTCGGCCTCGATGAGAGCCTTGTGGCTTACTACGACGTTCTTGAATTCCTGATTGATCTTAACGACCTTGAACTCCATGGTCTTGCCCACGAAGATATCATAGTCGCGGATAGGCTTGACATCGATCTGTGATCCGGGGAGGAATGCCTCTATACCGAACACGTCGACGATCATACCGCCCTTGGTGCGGCACTTGATGAAGCCCTTGATGACTTCGTCCTTCTCGAGAGCCTCGTTGATGCGGTCCCAGGAACGTGCAGCGCGCGCCTTACGGTGAGAGAGGATGAGCTGTCCTTTCTTGTCCTCCTGATTCTCGATGAACACTTCAACGACGTCGCCCACCTTGATGTCAGGATTGTAACGGAACTCGCTCATGGGTATGATGCCGTCGCTCTTGTAGCCGATGTTAACCACAGCCTCACGCTTGTTGAGGGCGATGATGGTACCTTCGATTACGTCCTTGTCACGCACGGTGTTGAGCGATTCATCATAGGTCTTGGTGAGCTCTTCACGCGACTTCTCGCCCTTGGCGTCACCTTTTTCAAATGCTTCCCAATCGAAATCCTCGATAGGGGAGTTTTTTAATTCTTCAGTCATTAAAACTGGATAAATGGGTTAATAAATATGGTTAATTAATATGCCCACGCACTCAGGCGTGTAAGCGGGGGCAAAGATACACATTTTTTCCCATCCGGCAATGACATTAATGCCAATATATCACAATTAAATCGCTGAAATTCCAATTATTTATATAAAATCAGTCAGGACAGATATGCCATCTGCCCTGACTGCAATTCAATCATTTATCAATACCAATCAAATATGTGTGTTTCTCTTATTTACGGAATGCTTATCTTAAATTCTTATCTTATATCTTATCGGTAGTCGGCGAAGCGGGCCTGGAGTTTCTTGCGGGCGAAGAAGATGCGGCTCTTGACTGTGCCAAGGGGGAGGCCCATCTTATCGGCGATCTCGTTGTACTTGTAGCCGGCGACGTGCATCGAGAAGGGCACGCGGTACTCTTCGGGGAACGCGCTGATGGCGGCCGTGATCTCTGAGGCTCCGTAAGATCCCTCCGGGGTCTCGAGTCCGGAGTCCTGCGACAGGTTGAGGTGGTAGAGGTCCTCGGTCTGGTCAACTACGGTCTGCGAGCGGACGCTGCGGCGGTAGTTGTTGATGAAGATGTTGCGCATGATCGTGAAGACCCAACCCTTGAAGTTGGTGTTGTCCACGTATTTGCCGGCGTTGTCGAGGGCCTTGAGGGTGGTGTCCTGCAGAAGGTCGTAGGCGTTGTCGCGGTTGGAGGTGAGCATGTACGCGAAGTTGAGCAGGTTGCCCTGGAGGCTCATGAGCTTGCTTTCGAATTCCTTGTCTGCCATGGTGGTTTCCCTTTTAGAATGGTGTTGTACGTTGAGGTCTGCAGTGTCGGGGGCTTTTCCCCTTCCGCTGTATCAAAGTTAGTGCGGTTTGCGATCAAATGCCATTTTTTTGTGCGTTTTTTTCACCGCTCATGTGACTTTTCTTCGCTCTGATGCGGTTACGCATTGCAGGACAGATAGTTACATACGTAACAGGATTGTAACATAATTGTTACAGATAACAGTCCGGGGCGCGTTTTGATACACTCCGCGCCGCTACGCCAAGGGCTCTGAGCTCTGAGGGATCGGGGGCGCAGAGTCGGCGCGGGGGGAGGTTGCGAATCCGGGCGGGCGCAGGAAGCGCGGACGGGCACGGAAGCAGCATTGCCGCACGCGGGCAGGGTGCGAGGGCAGGAGGGGTAACTGAGGCGGCGGGGGGGAGGATGCGCTGGCGGACGGGCATAAAAAAGGGACCTCCGGACGCGGTGTCCGAAGGTCCCGGGGGGTTGTGTAAGGGGCGGTTATCTACTTTCCCGCTTTCGCAGTATCATCGACGTGGCGAGGTTTAACTTCTCTGTTC
>ERZ808040.411-NODE-411-length-37819-cov-6.728737_pt1 | contig 37819 bp, 35 predicted proteins | sample MGYA00380191_ERZ808040 | MGnify/ENA primary metagenome ERZ808040 (study PRJEB31490, sample SAMN06133395) | mouse gut metagenome | isolation source: J6 | host: mice | place: China: Chengdu | collected 2015-05 ...
ATCAACATACTTGCTGTCAAGCTCGCTCATGGCTTCGGAAAACTTCTTTGAGTTCATACGAATACCTCTCTTTCTGCTAAATAGTTTTTCATTTTCTGACGGATACGGGTCAGCCGGACGGAGATGTTTTTCTCTGAAAGCCCTACAAACTCGGCTATGTCCTTGCAACTATCGGAAAACCAATAGCGGCGCATGAAGATAATGCGGTTTTCAACGGTCAGCGTGTCCAGAAAACTTTCAATGATACGGGCTAATTCTCTGGCTTCAATTTCTGCTTCTACTGTGTTTGTGTCTGCTATATAGGCTTCAATTTCCTCTAAAGCAATCGTGTAATGGCTACTTCGTTTGGCTGCTTCCTTTTTCCAATAGATTTTGAGTGAAATATTCCGAACAATTTTCACAAGATATGATAACAGGGGATTGGGGCGCGCTGGGGGAATAGCGTTCCATGTTCCTAAATAAGCATCATTGACACATTCCTCCGCGTCCTGTCTGCTCCCCACAATGTTGTACGAGAGGTTATGACAGACTTTCCCGTATTTGTTATCCAGTTCCCATAAACCTTGCTCTGACCGTTCAAAAAACATTTCTATGATTTTTTCATCTTCTATCACCATACCGCCTCCTTTCCGGCTTCACCTATATACTACGGTTTCAGCGGCAAATACTACATCAAATCTCAAACTTCTTCAAAAAATTATAGCACATCTTTTTGAATAGGGTGTGTCAAGTTGCCGGAATGTTTCTTTGCCGCTTCGCTTGCCGCCCTGCGGCGTTCCTCGTTGTATGGGGCGGTCAGACGGAAAGAGAAACGCCCCTTTGCAATATCAAACTCCATGCAGCCCGTTTCGGGGTCTGCGTCGGTCTGGCGGCACTGGTCGGGGTGCTGTCCGGCGTAGGCGGCAAGCCGCTTCTTTAAGTCGGTGTTGTGGGTGCGGATATGGATAAGGGGGTCTTTCTCGTCAAACCAAATATCGGTGGTCTTTTCCTGCTTCGTAAGCCCTGTTCTCATAAACTCTCCTTTCTGCGCCCCTGTTACGCAATAGGGGCATTTTTCGGGTGTTTTTCCCGGCTCTTGATTTGGGGAAAATGAGGATTTTCAAATAGAAACCGCCCGGACAGGGAATGGTTCGTCGGGGCGGCTGTTATCGCAAGATTTCTGTTTTTTCCGGCTCTTGACCGTCAGACGCGAATAAACGCGAGCTGTCGGCAAGTGCCAGTTTGAGCAGCTTGTCGCGGAATGTTTCTGTGCTGCTGTGATTGAAAAATAACTCCGCAACAATGGTCTGCCCGTTCCTCTGGGTCGTGATGATACTGTCGGGGGTCTGTTCTGCCATAAGCGGCTCCTTTCTTTGGGCGCAAAAGAGGGATTTCCCATAGTTCGGAAAATCCCTCTTGGTTGACGGTTATTCTGTTTTACTGTGTGGGCTGTGCGGCGGCTGCCTGCGCCTTTCTCCTTGCCCGGTATTCCCGCGCTTTCATGCGGTCATACTCCCGCTGCTTTTCAAGGTTTCGCACCCGGTACTCCCTTGAATACTGCCGGTGGTAGGCGCGGCTCTTTTCCTTTTTGGCTTCTTCGATTTCCTCCCGCATTTGCCGGATTTCCTGCTCGGTCGGCTCTGCAAGCTGTGTCACTTCGTTCTCAAACTTGCCGATATAATTGAAATATATGCTGATGTGCTGGATTGCGTATCTCGCCCTTTTCTGGTCGCGCTCATGCACTTCAATCCTGCTGATAAACTCGTTGAGAATGGCGGGTGTAAGGTCGGTAAAGGCGGCATGGCGTTCCGTCAGCTTCAAAAACTTCTGCGCCCGTCCTCCCGCGTTCTCGTAAGCGGATAGCTGCTCTTGGAGCGTGGCAAGCTCCGCTTTCAGCGCGTAGTATTCTTCCGAATACTTCTGCGACATCTGCTCATAGCGGTCTTGTGAGATCGTGCCGAGGGCATTGTCCTCATAGAGCTTATTCAGCACCTTGTCAATCTGTTCAAGGCGCGTCGTGATTTGCGGAATACGCTTCTGCTGCTTTTGGGTCTGGTCGGTCTGCTGCATGGCAAGGTTCTTTTTCACTCCCACAGCCTATCATGCAGGCTGGACAGCAGAAAAGCTCATCTGTCATGGAAAACGGTTCTTTCCCTGTACCGTCATCACCTTCCATCACCATCACGTCTTTCATGTTCTTCTTGAAATAAGGTAATAACTGCCCTGAATAGTTGTCTGCCGCATATTCCCTCGGTTCGCTTCCGTCACCCAAAAACTCCGCAAGGTCATCAAACTCACTGTCCTCATACAGACGGAACAGCCGCAGCAGATATTCCCTTACCTTTTCTTCTGTCAGCGCTTCCTCATCAGGAACAGGTTCGTCCACTGCCACATCTGTTCCTTTTTTCGTTCTCCCATGCTTCACCGCACAACAGATTCCACTCCCCGCCGCTGCGACCACTGCAAGTGCAGAAAGCATTGATTTTACTTTTTTGTTCTTCATTTCCTTTTTCTCCTTTCCGCTTCTGGACTTTTTGTCCAAAAGCTGCACAAACGCAAAAAGGGCAGCTACAAACCGCTGTTTTACGGTCTATAACTGCCCTGACGCTGTGTAACCTGTTTTGTTTTATTTGATACTATCCCCGCACAATGCAAGGAAATAATCCTTTTTCCCCTGTATCTCCTCCTGCCTTTCTTTTGGGAGTGCTTTGAATATCTCGTCATAGTCAAGCTCCGAAAGCGGCGTTCCCAGTACAGGCGTCAGGACTTCATGTTCATACCATATCCGCCACAATTCCTCAAATAATTCTGCACTGTCCGAATATACCGCCGCTGAATCGAATCCCTCTCCCTCGCTGAACCATTGCAGGCGGACAAACCCGAACCGCCCTGCATCTGCCACCATCACGTCCGCCAGCTCATACAGTTCCGCAAACGCATCTGCAACTTTCCGGCACTTCTCCCGCTGTTTCTGTGTAATATATTTTTCTGCCATAAATGCTCCTCCTAACCGCTTTTGGACAAAATGTCCAGAAGTTAAATGTTTTCCCTTAAACAGTAAATCGTGCAGAGGTCAGCGAACAAAACGCCTTCCCCGAATTTTATAGTATCAAACAAAAGACACCGGAACAGCACGTCACGCACACCCTCCAGCCGAAAAATCCCCTGTTCTTTTTCCGAAAATCCTTTATGGGGGATTTCCCCTGTAACAATGGTCTGCCTTGCCAGAATACAATACTTGTAAAGTCCGAGTATATATCTGTCTGACATGGGGAAAGCAAATGTTTCCTTCCCGTCGTATGTCACCCTGTACTTTTCCTGTTCCTCCTTGGGCAGTTCAAAGACACACTGCACCGTTTCAAGATAAGTATGCCCGTCAAAGTCCGGTTTTAATTTTTTTCCGTATCTGCGGACTGCCGCAAAAATACTTCTGCGGTCAATAAATGAACGGGCGCGCTTAAATACGGTCTTTCTGCCTTTTAAACCCATGTAAACATTATTCCACGTCCCTTTTCCGGCAAACCTGTCATAATCACCAACCCTGAGCAGGTACGACAGCACTTCAAGCAGTTTTTCCCCTGACGCAATCTCCTGATAAGGCTGACTGCCAAATTCTATCCTGACAAACTTTAGCGGGCAGCTTCCCTTTGCAGCCTCACGTTCCATTGCCCTGTCAATGTCCCTCATGGACTCCAATCTTATCCATCTCCTTCCGTTTCTGATCGAAACATTCCTTTTTCTTCCCACCCTCCGCCATACATATCATACTGTACCAATTGCTGATAGTAGTGGTTCATAGTGTTGGGCGCATTGTAGAGAGCAGTCACCATGTACGCCCTGATGTTGGTTATCTTGGTTGTGGTATCCTTCATGCACCCGATGACGTACTCCAAATGGGAACTGTCCAGCTTCAGGAACTTTGACTTTACAAGCTCATACGGGTAATCCTCCCCGTTGACCTTTACCGTCTTACGCCTTACGCACACAATCTCACAGATGACCTCGTAAAGTTCCTCATACAACCCTTTATCGCTCCAATCGCCGTATCTCATGTGATGCTCATACTCAATGTTTTTCTTAATGATTTCCATGTAGGCGTTGACATCTTCCATCACATCAATCATATCATTATCCGGCTTTTCCTGTTCTGTTTTTTCTGCTTTCATATCAGATTGATTGATATGATGTGATTCTCTGTCAGTATTATTTGCAGAAGTATATGAATTTGTCCCTCCGTTTTGGGACAGACCTGTGTCCGCTTTCGGAAGGAGGGTATTGTCCATTTTGTCATGACCTGTGTCCAAATATGTATATACCTGTGTCCCGTTTGGGATACCCCTCCCTCCCAAAATTTCCATAGGGGCATCCGATTTTGGAGGGAGGCTCCCTCCCGTCTTATCATCAGATGCGCCCGCACATGAATCGTCCACTCCGTTCATTGCGGGTATTTCCTCCGGAAATGTCAGGTGGCACAGCATATCCGTTTTCAGTTCCTTGCAGTTGGTTTCGTTGCATTCGAAAAATATTCATTAAAATAATTTTTCAGTCTGTCCAGGACAGAATTTTTCATGTATAATAAGCGGTAGATACAAACTCATCTTCTTTCGTATTTTTTGTTTAGACGCTTAAATTATACAATAAAAAGATGGGTTTGTATTTTTATTTTTGTAAAAGGTTGTAAACTGGTGTTTAAAGTCATAAATTGCTTTAATATTTTTTCTTGTTTCTGCATCAATCCCCAAGAATTGCAACGCAATTCTTTGCCATAACACCAATGCTGCATGGTAGACATCTCCATATCTGTACTTTTGCAGATATGTAAGAAAGATTTCTTTGTGTTCTTCATCTATAAAAGTTACATTTTCTGCAATCTGTCCTGCGGACTGAATCTGTCCAATCATTGCACTTAACGCTGTGTTATTTGTCATAATCCGACTCCTTTCATATTTTGTTTTTTATTTTTGATAAACAAATAGGACTAAGCTAGTAATAACGGCATTTCTGCCATTCACTAATTTAGTCCTACCTAAATAATCAATATGCAATTAAATTATTTACCTTCTACCCTCCTTATGCTATACTAAAACCAGTAACTCTATCATCGCCTAAAGGCACCTTGAGTTACATTAATGACATTTCTTCCTATTTTTTCTTGAATCGGCGCCGTCCAAATGAAAAATTAGAAGCTTTTTCATGCAAAACTGCATTTTTTCATTAGGACTAAATCGGTGGAAACCCTTAATTTTTCAATGATTTCTTCAACCTGTCACTATTATAACTCAAAGCCCCGCCGGCGTCGCCGCCCAGCCAAGTCCCAATATATTCGCCACAAAATTTGCCGACAATGAATCCCATGCCCTATGCCCTTGGGGGATTCGCGGAAACAGGAAACGCATCAAAGGCGAGATCAGCCTTGTGAGTCCCGCGATAACTCCGGCTTCTCCCGCCACCTCCATCAACCCCGTCCAAAATGCAACAATGCCAAACATAGAGATGCCAAGCGTGACTGCCTCCTTGGAGGACTGTAACACTGCATCTGTCACCGCCTGCATATTACCCGTCACCACGCCAAAGATAATGCCAATAATGAGCATGCCGCCCCAAATATAATTCATCATAATTCGAATCACCATAAAACCACTCTTATTTCATCCTATGAAAAAATCCATAAAATATGTTATCCTACCGCTCATCTGCTGTGACAGAGGTCATGGCTTTGGCAGGGCAAAGCGTTTTGGCGTGGCCTAGTGCCTTTCACTATTACAAATAAAAAGAATTTCCAGAACGAATACCTGCCCATACCGCATTTTTTGTGATATAATAGCTTTGCTGTTTTGCCTGCGTGCACAGGAAGCGCTGTCCCTGTCTGGATGCGGGAATGAGTTGAAAACAAATAAGGAAGGTTGAAAATGAGTATATTAAATGTTGAAAATCTCTCACATGGTTTTGGTGACAGAACGATATTTACAAATGTATCGTTCCGGCTCCTAAAAGGGGAACATATTGGTCTGGTGGGTGCAAACGGTGAGGGGAAATCCACTTTTATGAACATTATTACAGGAAAGCTCATGCCCGACGAGGGCAAAGTCGAGTGGGCCAAAAATGTGCGTGTTGGCTATCTTGACCAGCACACGGTTCTTGAGAAAGGCATGTCAGTGAGGACTGTGCTCTCCTCCGCTTTTGATTTCCTATATGAGATGGAACAGCGGATGACAGAGCTCTGCGACAAGATGGGCGACGCCTCCGAAGCGGCGCTAGAGGCGTATATGGAAGAGCTTGGAACGATTCAGGAACTGCTTGACCAGCATGACTTCTACATGATTGATGCCAAAGTCGAGGAAGTCGCCCGCGCACTTGGCATCATGGAAGTTGGTCTTGACACCGATGTTACTGATTTAAGCGGCGGGCAGCGGACGAAGATCCTGCTTGGAAAGCTGCTGCTTGAAAAGCCGGACATCCTGCTCTTGGACGAGCCGACAAACTATCTCGATGCAAACCACATCGAATGGCTGAAACGGTATCTGCAAGAGTATGAAAATGCGTTTATTTTGATTTCGCATGACATTCCTTTCTTAAACAGCGTCATCAATATCATCTACCACATGAATGATGGTGAACTGACGCGCTATGTCGGAGATTACGACAAGTTTCAGGAAGTCTATGCCATGAAAAAGGCACAGCTCGAAGCCGCCTACAACAGGCAGCAGAAAGAGATTGCCGATCTGAAAGACTTCGTCGCGCGCAATAAGGCACGCGTCGCAACGCGGAATATGGCAATGTCACGCCAGAAAAAACTCGATAAAATGGATGTGATCGAGCTTGCCAGCGAGAAACCCAAACCAGAATTTCACTTTAAAGAAGCGCGCACCAGCGGGCGGTATATCTTTACTGCCAAAAGTCTAGTGATCGGCTACGATGAAGCGCTGTCCAAACCGCTTGACATCTCGATGGAGCGCGGACAGAAAATCGTACTCACCGGCGCAAACGGCATTGGCAAGACGACTCTGCTAAAAAGTATCTTAGGGTTGATTCAGCCTTTAAACGGCGGTGTGGAATTAGGAGATTATCTTGAAACCGGCTATTTTGAGCAGGAGATGGACCAGTCTGTCGCTACCACCTGCATTGAGGAAATCTGGAATGAATTTCCCTCCATGACACAGTACGAAGTGCGCTCAGCCCTCGCCAAATGCGGACTTACCACCAAGCACATTGAGAGCAAAGTAAAAGTGTTGAGCGGCGGCGAACAGGCAAAAGTGCGCCTGTGCAAGCTTATCAACAAGCCGACAAACATCCTGCTTCTGGATGAGCCGACAAACCATTTGGATGTCGATGCCAAATCAGAACTGAAGCGGGCGCTTTCCGAATACAAAGGCAGTATCCTGATGGTATGCCACGAGCCGGAATTTTATGACAGACTTGCAACAGATGTATGGGACTGCTCGCAGTGGAGTACGCGCATCTAATCCAAAAGTACTTTACACCGCATTTCATTCCATGGTACACTATCTATAACAAACATACATGCAAAGTACACAACATCAAATACTAGAAACGATTCAAAACATACTGCTATGAAAGGAGGTATACACTATGTGGGGCGGATTTAATTCATTTAGAGATCCCACGCGCAATGCGGTTCTCACTTCCCGTTTTATGGAGGAAGACTTGAAACGCAGCGCAGGGAAGGCAATTTCAAAGTGGGAGCGCACGATGGCATATGCCGCCATGATACTGCTGACAGGAATCATCTTCGGCATTCTGGCGATGTTTAGACTTGGTTAGATAAAATTAGAAGGCTGTCGGAAAATGGTTTCATTTTCCGACAGCCTTGTTCTATTTATCTACAATATCAATCCTGTTTAAAAGGTAAAGACTGCTGACGTAAGCGGCGGCAGGGGGAATGCAATGTGATAATCCCTCTTGTCGCACAATCCCTTCTTCGCCTTGATCAGCTTGGGAATCTTGTTGCCGTTTCCGCCAAACTTCTCCTCGTCAGAGTTGAGCAGCAGTTTGTACTGTGTATTCATCGGCACACCAACCTGAAATTCTGGATACTCGACAGGTGTCATATTGATGACAAAGAGCATATGCTGTTTGCCGTCCTTGGTTCTCCTCACGAAGCTGTAGATGCTGCGCTCTGTATCATCTGCGTTCATCCACTCAAAGCCAAGCCAGTCATTGTCAATCTCATAGAGACATGGACTCTTTCTGTATAAATGCAGCAGCTCGCTCATGTAATCGTGCATTCCTTTATTAAAAGGCTCCTCTAACAAGAACCAGTCAAGCTCTCTCGCCTCACTCCACTCGCGCTCCTGTCCAAACTCCTGTCCCATGAACAATAGCTTCTTGCCCTCATGGCCAAACATAAAGGTATAGAGATTTCTCAGGTTTGCATACTTGTCAATCTGATAGCCGGGCATCTTGTTGACCATCGAACATTTCAGATGCACTACCTCATCATGTGACAATGGCAGGATATAATTCTCCGAACTGTTGTAACTCATCGCAAAGGTCAGCCGATAATGATTGTCCTTTCTGAAATACGGATCGAGCTTCATGTACTCACAATAGTCATGCATCCATCCCATATTCCACTTAAATGAAAATCCAAGTCCGCCGTCCTCAGGGTCTGCTGTCACCTTAGGCCAAGCTGTTGATTCCTCAGCAATGGTCAGAACACCCGGATGCGCGCCGTGGAGCACAGAGTTGAGATGCTTAAAGAACTCGATCGCATCCAGATTCTCATGTCCGCCGTACTTGTTTGGCACCCACTGTCCTGCCTGTTTCCCGTAATCTAAGTAGAGCATTGACGCCACTGCATCCACGCGAAGCCCGTCAATATGAAACTCCCGAACCCAGAACAGTGCGTTGGCTATCAGGAAATTTCTGACCTCATTTTTGCTGTAATTAAAGATCTTGGTTCCCCAGTCTGGATGCTCTCCAAGACGCTTGTCTGGATGCTCGTAGAGGCATGTACCGTCAAATTCGCTAAGACCATGCGCATCTCTTGGGAAGTGGGCAGGAACCCAGTCAAGAATGACACCAATGTCATTTTGGTGAAGCAGATCGATCAGATAGCGGAAATCATCCGGCGTCCCGTATCTCGATGTCGGTGCATAGTACCCTGTCACCTGATAGCCCCAAGAGCCGTCAAATGGAAATTCCGCAATTCCCATCAGCTCGATATGTGTATAAGGCATTTCCTTTAAGTATTCTACGATTCTGTCCGCAAACTCACGGTAATTGTAAAATCCTTCTTCCGTGCCATCGGGATGCTTCATCCATGAACCAATATGGCACTCATAGATTGCCATCGGCTCTTCGTTCATATCCTTCTTGTCCCGCTCGGCCATCCATTTCTTGTCCGCCCATGTGAAATGGTTCAGGTCATACACGCGGGAAGCAGTGCCCGGCCGCATCTCCGCATAGTTTGCATACGGGTCTGCCTTATACAGCCTTCTGCCGTCCGCAAGCACCAGCATATATTTGTACATCTGTCCCTCTTCTACATCTGCTACAAAAGTGGCATAGATGCCGCCCTCGCCAAGACGCTTCATCGGCGTTGCGCCCTCATCCCAGCCGTTAAACTCGCCGATGACAAAGACCTCTTTTGCATTTGGCGCCCACACTGCAAAGAACACGCCATCCTTGTTTCCTTTTTTACAGAAATGTGCACCTAACTTTTTGTAAATCTCATAATGTGTGCCCTGTCCAAACACGTACTGGTCTGCATCAGAGATAAACACTGTTGTTTCTTCATTGTTCATATAAATCCCCCATTCTGTTACATAAAGTCCCTTTCCTTGAGAACAATCATGTCCTCGTTGTCATACCGTCTTGCGAATAGCACATCCACAAAGTTCTTGATCTTGGATTTCTTGGATTTCCAAATTGCCTCATCTATGATGTCCCTGACCTCATCCTTTGTCACTACATGATTTCCGCTCTGCATGTTTGCTATCCTTGTGTAAAGGGCGAGTGTACCTAACTCATCAATGGAATACTCCAATGCCAAGGCATAGTTTTTGGCGTAAGCGACCAGCGCATTATTGTCCATCTCCATCAGGTCAATCCTGATATTAAAATAGTCAGCGATCATAGCCTGCTTTTCCAAAAGTTTTGTAATCTCTTTTTTCGTATCTTCCATAATGACGACAATTCCGAGATTTTCCTGATTGAGGTTCAAAGCCATTTCATACAGCTTCTCCTCACTCATACCATTTGCCTTCTCTATTATAATACCACCGTTGTTCAATTTCTCAAAGACATCTTTGATATTTCTTTGATTGATTTTTTCTCCGGTGATCTTCGCAAGCTTTCCTGAAAAGCTCCCGTCAGATGCCTGATATTCCTTCACAAGATTTTTCGCCATCCTCACAGTGTCAAGGCCGGCGTCTCCCGTGATAATCACATTTCCAGTATAAGCTGTGAGCGTCATATTTTCAAGAGCATGAATGATCTGTTTTTTTATTTTTTTGGTGACGGCAAAATTCTCAAACAGTGTCTGCTCCTCAGGTGTAAATTCACGCAGCTCCTCGCGCTTTGCACCTTTTGCTTCCTTCTTCGCCGTAGCGACAATCTTCTCAGACAAAGAGCTTAGATCCGCTGTATTCATCTTGATTTCCTGCGTCTTTAAGGCATCCTCCATCGCCATCTCCGCAATGCTCTGTGCATCCTCGGGGTCAAGTGCCTTCTCATTATACTGATACTGTTCACGGCGCAGGAGACCGGTATCCTCGCGGCGTCTGCTGTGTTTCTTATGCGTATGAGAATCATTCTGTACATTCGAAGCGGACTCCTCTGCGTAAGGCTTCTGCTCACTGTAGTTTTCTGCATAGCCTGCGTACTCCTCCTCATAGGACTTCTGTGTATCGTTCTGTGGCGTACTCTCTATGTACTCAGGCTCTTCTGCATACAGTTCCTGCGTGTAGTCCTGCGAAGTGTAATCTGTGTCGGCAGCTGGTATTTCCTGCGAAATATAATCTGTGTCAGCAGCTGGTATTTCCTGCGAAATGTAACCTGTGTCAGCAGCCGGTATTTCCTGCGAGGTGTAATCTGTGTCGGCAGCTGGTATTTCCTGCGAGGTGTAATCTGTGTCGGCAGCTGGCATTTCCTGCGTGTAGTCGCCGGAGTCATATGTCTCAGTATAGTCCTCTGGCGTGTATCCATCAGATTCATATGACTCAGTTTCCGCCAAATCCGCTGGCTCATATTCTGTATTTTCAGTATACGGCTCTGATTCATCTTGGAGACCGCCTTCTCCATACGCTGTTTCCGCTGTATCACCGCTCAGAGCATACTCCTCTGCTTCATACCCTTGTGTTTCAGAACCCCATTCTGATTCATATTCACCAGAATTGTACACCACATTTTCCGGGGATTGCTCTGGCTCATACATCCCCCCTTCACCGTCCTGTTCCGGCTCATACGCACCTGTCTCATATTCTGAACCACTATACGCTGTGGCTTCTGTCTGCTCTTCCTGTCCATACGCCTCATACGTTTTGTCTTCTCCATCAGAGGCATCCTGCGCTTCTTCGCCCGCTGTCTCTTTGCCAAGCTCCCGCGAAATGACCCGTTCGAGCATATCGAGATATGCTTCTCTGAGTTCCGCTTCACTCTTCTCGGTCTTGACAGGCTTCTCTGAAACAGCAGCGGCGGCCTCACGGGCAGTATGCTCTGTCACATACTCGACATCAAATTCATCCTCTGACGCTGTGCGCTGCGGGATGTCTCCTGTCACATCCGCCTCCAAGAACTGCTTTCTGGCAGCCCGTTCTTTGCGCGACTGCTTCTCTGCCTGACTGCTTCTGCGCGCTTCTTCCTCCTCGCGCTCAAGTTCTCCTAGAATACCGCTTTTGATAGAATTGTCAAAATGATCAAATATTTTTCCTGTCTGGGACAGCACATGCTGCTTGATCTCTTCCTGATGCTTCTTGGCATTGTCAAGTTTCATGCGCTCCCACTCAACCAGTACATCATCAATCTTCATTGGACCTGTCGTCCGCGTCTTTGGCGCTTCGTCTGCCCCGCTCATTTCCATAATGTTCTGCTCATGATATACATTTTCCTCATTGCTCTCTATCCAGTTCTGTTCATCATTTACCGATTTCTCTGTGATATCGCGCAGTTCATTCATGTCAGCATCCGATTTAATCAGCCGTGCATCCTGCCCGGGAACATAGACTTTTTTAATCGCTCCGGTATGCGGCTCCGGCGCCGTTTCTGACACGCCTGTCACCATCTGCGCAATTCTGCCAGTCTGTGTATAAGAATGATAAGACCCCTGCACATCGTCTGTCTCCTGCTCATCCGCAGGCGGGTCTGCCGTCTTTTTGCGCTGTGCCTGCGCGTTTGCTATGTTGGCAAACACACGGGTATTTCGCTCTGTAATGCTTTTGATGTCCTCCCCGGAATTATACTTCTCACGGTCTTCTGCAAACACATCCTCATCATCGTCCGGGAACAATTCTTTCATGCTCTCTGCGACTACCTTCTGGAGATTTATGGTGTTGTACTGGCTCATATCACCGGGCGCACCAGAAGCTGCCTGTTTATTCTCCACCAGATGCAGGCCGTTGCGGTACTGTCCAGACGGAGCCTGTTCCTGAGTTTGGGGATAATTTTGTTCGGCTTCATTGTCTGGATTGACCAGATTTCCATTTTCATCATAAATCTGCTCGACATAAAATGCCCCGGTATAACCGTTATCCTGATATGTACCCTCGTTGTAGCTTAGATTTCCATAGCCATCATCGACATAATGGTTCGGGTCATAGCCGTTGTCCGCATACGGCTCATTTGTATAATCTGCCTGTCCATACTGGTTGTCCGCATACGGCTCATTTGTATAGTCTGTCTCACTGTAGCTGTTGTCCGGGTAAGCTGCGCCGTCATAGCCATTTTGTTCATACTGGCTGTCTGCATAGGACGCATTGCCGTATTCGTCTCCCTCATAGCCAGACTGCTCTGCATAGGGCTGGCTGTCATATGCATTTTGTTCATAACCGCCATTGTCTGCATAGGGCACACCGGCATACCCGTCCTGTCCATAAGTACTCTCAGCATAAGGCTCTGCATCATACCCGCTTTGTCCATAATCATTCCCCGGATACTGCGCAGCTTCATACTCACTCCCGTCATACTCACTTTGTTCATAGCTGCCATCAGCGTACTCGTCCTGTCCGTAGCTGTTTTGTTCATAGCCGCTTTCTGTGTATGTTTCGTCGGTGTAACCTTCCTGACTGTATACATCTGTATCATATTCTTCTGTGCCCGCATTAAAAGAGACAATGTTATCATTCGAAGCCTCACCGCTGTAATTCTCCGCAGCATTTCCCAGCATGATATCATAATTTTTCTGCTGGATCGCTGTGAGCGGCACATGCATGGCTTTCAGCTCCATCGCCTTCATCACATAAGGTCCGTCGCCAAACCAGAGAATGATATCATCACATTCCTCCACACACTTTGTCGCCAGTCCCACTCTGTGATAGAGATAGGCAAGCTCATACGCCCACTCCTCCTGATAATCCTTTTTCTTTAGCTCCTCAAGAATCTCGATCCGCTCCTCAAGGCTTACCTCCTGCGCTTCCAAAATACGATACCGGAGCGTAAAGACTGCGCTGTCCTTTGGCGCCAGTTTTACAAACTGCTTAAAGTATTCGATCGCGGATACGACATCATCCATCTCAATTGACAACTCGCACAGCGAATGTACAACGGAACGGTTTGTCGGATAACGGTCATACGCAAGCAGTAACATCTCCCTGCTGTCATCATTTCTTCTGCTAACTCTATATAATGCCGCAATCTTTAATAGCATTGTCACACTTTTGACCCTTCGCCAGTCAATCGTGTCCGCTATTTTCACGGCCTCTGTATATTTTTCTTTCTCTATTAATTTGGAAATTTCTTCTGAACGAACTTTATATTCGTATTTATCCAAGTTTCATCACCTCTGACGATGCTGCCCCCTCATCTCTTATCCTGAGTCAAAAGCATTTATATAAGCAGGCATTCCAACCCACTCTAAAAGTCAGTTTAGCATACCGATTTACGCATGTCAACGCCAACACCGTCATTTTATCAGCCCCATATATCTTTTTGTCTGCTCTGTGGTATCCATGTGCGGAATTTGTTTCAAAAAGGACGCATACTGTCCATTGCTGTAATACGCCCGCACTGCCGCCCGGAGCATCTCTAAGGAGAGCACTTCGCGCGCTGGAATTTGGGACGCATCAAACATCGTGTGGACTGTAATCTTCTCCATCATCTGTTTTCTTTCGTCATTTATAATGGAATATGTGCGAAAATCTCCATCGGGTAGATTGACGCGCGTCTCCGCCACAAACTTGTCATTCATGCCGAAAAACTGTAAAAATCCATCCTCAGAGCTCAGAATCATGTACTGCTCCTCTCCATTGACCACCGCCAGCAAAAGCAGCTCAATATCTTCATACAATACATCTTTCTCATGATACTCGGATTCAACCAGTTCCACGTCCACCTTCCGCTCTGCGTGAAAGGGTGTCTGGTCCGCCGTCCAGACTGCCATCTGGTAAAATGTGCCAATATCGAAGGCGCATCCAAACTGGATTCGACTGCACGCCTTGTTTATGGGATACAGCCTGTCCTCACCCCGCTGTAATACGGGAATCTCTCCATGCAGTGCCCATACAAATCCTTTCTCTGCCAAGTGCACGCGCAGCAGTGTCTCTCCGATGTAACCGCCAAAACACACTCCCCACTCTGATAAGAGCGCAACGCCTTCTTCATCGCTGCACTGTTCATATTTCTCGTGAAAAGTCTCCATGATTTCATCGAGCATGTCAATACTCTGCGCTGTGTAATCCAGCGCGGCATGATGCGTTTTGGCATAGTCTGAAATCTTTTGTTCCATTTCTTCAAAATTCATTTGAAACCTCCTTGCAGTACACAGATGTATCGGCATTTATTGTAATCTAAACGGATAGATTTTGACACCCAGCAAGAACCTCCCCCGCAAACTATAGCACACTGTTAAAATATATCCGGGCCCCCACAAAAACAAGTACGCTGACAATGAGAACCGCCAAAAGACAGAATGCGGAAACCACATTCAAATAGCCTGTAAAAATTAATAGAATAATCCCTGTAAACAAAAGCAGCGTCTGCACGCCAAATCCGATCATTCCTGACTTTGCCTCGATGGTTTTGGCACGCTCGTCATGCTCCTCGGTCAATGCGCTGTGATCCTGTGTCACGAGGTACACGCTGGCCGCTCCAATCACATAAATGACACCGGCAATGGCAAATCCTACTGGCGCGAGATCGGGCCGTGGAAACCCGGCAAAACGCCCCTTCGTCAGAAAAAATACGATGGCTGCTGCGATCAGCAGTCCTCCTCCACAAGCCAGAAGCAGCGCCATTTTCCGCAACATTTTTTTCGTTTTATTCATCTTCATCCTCCTCCTCAAAGATAAAAATATCTTCGATACGCACGCCGAAATAGCGTGCAATTTTAAATGCCAGTATGATTGACGGATTATACCGCCCATTTTCAAGAGAACCGATTGTCTGCCTTGAAACCGCAAGCGCATTTGCCAAATCCTCCTGCTTGATGCCGCGCTGCTTTCGAAGCTCCTCCAGTTTATTTTTCAAGCGCCTCTCCCTCCTGTATGTAAAGTTTACTTTCCATAGATTTAGTATATCAGAAAAGCATAAAATGTCAAGCTTACTTTCCGTAAAATATGAAAGACAAACTGTCAGCGCTTGCATCCCGCGATATTCTGTGTTACGATAAAATCCATAAAAATACAAACTCGTATAAGGAGAAACACGCTTATGTTTTGGAACGCCAGAAGCGGTGTGGTGCGCTTGCCAGATGCTGCGATGGACTATGTGGTATTTGGGACAGGAACGCAGCCGCTTGTTATGATTCCCGGGCTTGGAGACGGACTGACGACTGTAAAAGGCATGGCTGCCGCAATGGCATATTCCTACAGAATGTATGCAAAAGATTACCAAGTCTATATTTTCAGCCGCAAAAATAATCTGGAAACATATTATGATTTAAATCAGCAATACACGACAAGAGAGATGGCAGAAGACCTTGCCTCTGCGCTCAAAACGCTTGGGATTGCACAGGCAAAGGTTCTGGGTGTCTCACAGGGCGGCATGATCGCACAGTATCTGGCAATTGACCACCCGTCATTTGTTGACAGGCTTGTGCTGGCTGTCACACTGTCACGGCAGAATCCGACAGTGCAGAATGCGGTTGCCGGCTGGCTTGAATTTGCCAGACAGGGGGATTACAAATCGCTGATGATTGATATTGCAGAAAAATCATATTCTGAGACATATCTCAGAAAATACCGCCGCCTATATCCTGTTCTCTGTAAAATAGGCAGGCCAAAGGATTTCCGGCGCTTTATCATACAGGCGGACGCGTGCGCAGGCCATAACGCGTATGCACTGCTAAACCGCATCTCCTGCAAGACGCTTGTCATTGGCGGCAGCTGCGACAAAATCGTCAGTGCCGCCGCCTCGGTGGAACTTGCCGGACAGATCAAAGACAGCGAACTGTATCTCTATGAAGGGCTTGGCCATGCCGCCTATGAGGAGGCACCCGATTTTAACAGCCGCGTGATGCAGTTTTTTTCCAAATAACGCAGGGCGGCATCCCTGCATGAGATCTTCCGCCCTGTCGGACTTCCTACATCTTTTTGTTGACGATCTTAAACTTCACTGATTTCTCCCCAGCATACTCTCCGATTCCGCAAAATACTACGGTTGCGGTTCCCTTTTTGGTGTTGTTGCTGTAAGATACCACTTCATAATCCACGCCGTATGTAAGCGGTACTGTCCCGCTTTTCGTCTTAATGGTTGCAGTTTTGATATCTTCCGCGTCAATTGTCACAGCCCTGCCAGTAAAATTTTTATTCGGAATGCTAATCTTTGCCGCTGTGAAGCTGGTTCCTTTCAGCACATAGGTATCTGTCCTTGAACCAGAATAATTTCCTTTTCCGTCCACCTGCACCGTGATGACCGTATTCTCCTCTGGATTGCTTCGCTTGTCAAGCGCAGTGTCCTCCACGGTGTAAGTCAGTGTATAGTCTGTTCCCGCTTTCAGCCGCGTGCCGTCAGCGTCCACCAAGATTGGTTTGCTCTGGTATTTGTTTGCTTTTCCCGTATAGGGCACATTTGGCGTATACATAGAAACTTTTGAAATGTCCTTTTTGGCAATGTCAAAGTGAATTTCCATTTTGCCCTTAAAGTTTCCTTTACCGCGCACGGTAAGGCTTGCTGCCGCCCCCGCCTTTTTGTTGTTTTTGTATGAAACAGTATAATCCGTTCCTTCCCTGAGCGTATCGCCGTCACAAACCAGTATTGGACAGGGCATACATCCGCCCTTGACAAATTCCATGCTGCGGAAGCTCTCTGCATTCCTGCACTCTGCCTCGTCGATCTCCACAGCAGTCCGCACAATCTTAAAGGTGGCTTTCTTCGTTCCGGCGTATGCGCCGATGCCTTTCAGGATGACGGACGCTTTGCCGGGATTAACATTGTTGAGATAGCTTACCACATAATCCTTGTCTTTTTCCAGCCTCTGTCCGCGCAACGTCACTTTCAGCAGATTGTCCGCCAGCGTGATCTCATTTCCCTTGTTGTACTGCTGCGCCGGGATTGATGCGACTGCTGCCTTGCCCAGCAGGTTTTCTTTTCCAACTATTTTGATCACGCCATAGGCCGTTCCTTTATAGCTGCCAATTCCTCTGATGGTCAGATCATAGGAGCCTGCTTCAGTATAATCCCCCTCGCCGTAGGTCACTTCGAAATCTTTTCCTGCCTTTAACTTTCTGCCATTATGTGTGATAACCGGGGTTGTCTTGTGCGCTTTCTTGTCATGCGCATAAGCCATATCCTCAATTATGACATCCGTGTCAGAAATATTTTTCTTGACAATATTAAAATTTACCGTTCTCTTATTTGCATAGTTCCCTTTTCCAGTGACGGTAATCTGACCGCGGCCGACATTTTTATTATTCTTGTATGAGATTGTATAGTCTGTTTTCTCTTTGAGAAGCTTTTTGCCGTCATACACATACACTGACGGTTTTATCGCGCTGCCTGTATAGGGCTGGTCCTCCACATCTGTAATCCATATCCCTTCCTGTGGCTCCTCTGTCTCAGGCAGATCTGGCACAAAGTCATTGACTGTATAGTAAAAGCTTGCACATGGGCTGTCCTCATATCCTTCCTTCACCCCGACTGCACGAAGGGTCGTATCTGCATCGAGCATGATTGCACCTGTGTAAGGTGTGACTGCCGTTGTCGGCACCGTTCCGTCCATTGTGTAGTAAATAGATGCCCCTGCCGTATCACAGTGCAGCGTCACCTCTGTGCCCGGTGTGACTGCAAAGGCATCTGATGGCTCTGCAATAATCGCGGACACGCGCCGGATACCCCTCACTGTCACTTTGCAGGATGCCGCCAGCGCACCGCAGGATACGGTAATTGTACATGTCCCCTCTTTCTTCCCAGTTACCCGCGCCGATGCAGCATCTCCTGTATCCGCTGTCACCTCTGCGATTTCCGGCTGGTCTGAACGCCACTGGACTTCCTCCGGTTTCACCCCGGATGGCTGGAAGGTGGCTGCCAGCCTGCCCGTCTCCTCAAGTCCAAGCTCCATTGATGTTTTGTCAAGCGCGATGCCTGTTATTGGGCTCGTAGTCTTCACTGTGTAAACAAATGTTGAAATTTTGCTGTCCTTATAGCCTTCTTTTACAGCTACTGCCTTGATGGTGACGGCCTGATTCACTGCGATAGCCTCCTGATAAAGGCTGCTTTCCTTTGTCGGTGTTGTGTCATCCAGTGTATAATAAATCTGCGCGCCCTCCGTCTCACATGTCAGGCTGACTTTTGTCCCAGATAACACTTCTCCTGCTGCCGGGTCCGCTTTGACCGCCGATACTTGTTTTTGCTCGTCCTCTGGTTTCACAGTCACCTCACAGGACGCTGTAAACTCGCCGCATGTTGCCGTAACCGTACAGCTTCCCGCCTTGAGTCCGCTTACTTTTGCCTTTGCAGAATCCGCTGCGTCTGCCTGTACACTGGCAATAGATGCATCGCTGGACGCCCATGTAACTTCTGCTGGCACAGCATTCTCTGGCTCAAAGTTTACTTGGAGCGTTCCTGTCTCTGACAGTCCGAGCGCCAGTGTGTCTTTGTCAAGTGCAATGCCTGTCAGCTTGATGTCTTCTTTTTTAATAGTATACTCAAATGCTGCAACTGCGCTGTTTTCGTATCCGCTTTTCACAGCGACTGCCCGAATGGTCATGGCACTGCTGACTACGATTCCATCCTCATAGCGCGTGCTTTCCTCCGTCGGTGTTGAACCGTCTGTCGTATAGTAGATGACTGCTCCCTCTGTCTCACACGCGAGCAAAACTTTTGTGCCCGATGCCACTTCCCCGGAAGACGGTTCTGCCGTAACCTGTGAGACGCGCTTTACACTGGTGACAGTCACCTCACAGGATGCTGTAAACTCACCGCACGTTGCCGTAATCGTACAGGTTCCCGCACTCTTTGCCGTGACGGCTGCTTTGGTTGTGTCCGTATCCGCTGTCACACTGGCGATCTCTTCATGATCTGAGCTCCATGTGACAGGTGTCTTCTCTGGTTCTGCGCCGTCCGGCGTAAAGCTTGCAGACAATCGCCGCACTTCGTCAGTGCCCAGCGTCAGGCTTTCTTCGTCGAGCACAATGCCTGCTGCCTTTTTCTTTACAGGGTAGTCAAATGTTGAGACCGCGCTGTCAATATATCCCTCTGCTGACGCAAATGCCTTGACAGTCACGTTGTCCGTACTGCCATCAATTATGACAGGCGTGTCATAAACTTTGCTGTTTTTCGATGGCTCGCTGCCATCTGTTGTATAATAGATCACTGCTCCCTCTGTCGCGCAGGCAAGCGCCACAGTATTTTCGTTTGTATTACTGTAAATCACTGTTCCGCTCTCAGGAGATGCCGTCACATCTGCCGCGGGCTCTAGCACTTTGATGCCACACGAAGCCTCTATACCGTCACAGATTACGGTGACCGTGCACGTACCTGCACCGACCGCCTGAATTGTCGCAGATGCCTTGTTCTCGGCGGTTGACGGCGCATTGCTGATTGTCACAATGCTGTCATCACTGCTCTGCCACTCAATCTGCTTTGCAAATGTGACCGTGCCGTCCTCCGCTTTTGTTTCTACTGTATCCGGCAGCAGCTCGATCTCTAACAGAGCCTCCGCACCCTTGGCAATTTCACGCGGATTTTTACCATCGGCATCCGGCAGAACCCTGACCTGCTGAACAAAATATTTTATATTCTGGAATCCATTATTTGATGCATAAGTATCAGCATCTGATCCCTTGTACAGCTTCAATACTAATTCCACTGGATTACACTGGTTAAACGGATCGTTTCCATCGGGTATTGTCACATTTTTCCCAACTTCTGCCTCCGTTAATTTATATCGGTTTCTGAATGCATATTTTCCTAAAGTACAGCCATCACCAATAACCACCTTCGCACTTGCCTTATCTGTATCTCTTACAGCAAATGCACTTTCACCGAGTATAACATTTTTTCCAATGATGATTTCTTCTAATTCTGTATTTGATCCAAACGCACTGGTTCCCAGATTCACATTGCTGCCAACCGCTACCTTTTTCAATGTACTTATGGAGCTAAACGCACTGCCTTCTACTTCAGTATCGTCTGGAATCTCTGCGCTTATCAAGCTTGTCCCGCCAAATGCAGAACTCCCTATTGTCAGGTTTGTGCCTTCGTCCCGCGCCTCAAAAGTAACAGTCTCCAGCCCGGCGGACATATAGAATGCCCCCTCCTCCATTGTGGTAACACTTTTGGGTATGGTGATGCCAGTCACCTTGGACATATTAAAAGCATACCGTCCTATTCTCTGAGTCTTGTCGGAAAGTTTTATACTGGTTACAGGAATATCAGGATTGTCACTTCTGCCCTTTGAAAATGCGGATGTTCCTATGTCTTTGAATCCATTTGGAATATCGATTGTTGTCAATTTTGCACATCCATTAAAGGGCCCCTGATCTGCCTCACAGTCCTCTATATCCGGTGTTGCGTCAGGTATATTGATTGTTGCCAGCTCCCTGCATTCCAAAAAAGCCTGATGCTTTATTGCCGATATGTTTCCCCGCAGTGTCACCGATTTCAGCGACTGGCAGTACTGGAATAAATTTGCCTCCACGGCTGCGCCGTCACTGAATGTAATATCAACCGTATCCAGTTTGGCATTTTGAAACGCACCTTCCTCTATACAAACATCCGAATTAAATATAATCGTCTTAAAAAAAGAACCATCAAAAGCAAGTCTCCTGATGTTTTTTATACTTGTGGGAAGTTCTATGGAGTACGCTGTATCCAACTCCCATTTGCTTCCATAAGAGTTAAATGCACCCTCCCCAATTTCCGTTACCGTATTGGCTATCGAAATTTCTTTTGCCTGTCCGTCTTCAAATGCATAGGTTCCTATATATGTTACGCCCTCGCCTATCTCAATCTTATCATATCCTATTTTAGGCCATGGTGCAGGATCAAGACCAGTAAGTCCCCCTGCCGTATAATCCTTCATCCGCCCGCTTCCGGTGATCCGCAATACATTCCCGGCGACCTCCCACTGAATATCACAGCCTTCCGCTCCGCATGTTCCCGAATCTGACGTCTTTACAGTTTTTGTCTCTTCTTCTGTCTCTTCCTCCTCACTGCTCTCCGTAACGGCATCCCTTTCCGCTGCATTGACCGTCTGAATCTCCTCTGACACGGTCTCTTCTACCGCTGTGTCTGTCTCCTTTGCCGCATCGGTATCCGAACGCTCAGCGGTCTCCGTATCGGCATCCGCCGTGTCGGTCTCTGCCTTATCTGACACTGCACTGTCCGTTTCCTCCGTAACGGCATCTGCATCCTCTGTATTCCCGTCTGCTGTGGAGATTTCTGTCTCCTCCACTAAGAGTGTTTCCTCTGTACTGTCCTCCTTTGCAGATACCACGGACAAATTTCCGTAACCCGTACCTGAAAACACAAGTGCTGCTGTTAGTATGACAGATAAAATTCTCTTTTGAATCCTGTTTCTGTTCATCAAAACTCCATCCTTTCTATATTTATAAGGGTTTGTATATTATTCCACACAATTGCATACAGCTTCTGTCCCGCCCCCTCCTTTTCAGGCGCATACTGCCCCATACAATCATGTCACAATATAACACCTTTATACCACTTAGAGTGTTTTCTGTCAACACTATAAGTGTTGTAACTTCCCCTAGCGTGTTTTTAACCCCGATACAATGAAAACAGGAGGTGTATAATCATGATTAAAGGATTACCAGAAAAACTAAAGTTACTGCGCACCAAGAGCAATCTCTCACAAAAGGAAGCTGCAAACAGGCTTGGCATCTCGCCATCCATCGTCTCGAGCTACGAAACAGGGGAACGGACGCCCAGCACGGAAAACCTGCTCGCACTGTCACGACTGTACCGCTGCTCAACAGATTATTTGCTGGGGAACAACATCCAGTCTGGCAGAATCGTGCTGGATGCCAACGGACTAAGCGATGCGCAGGTGCGCGCGCTACAGGCGCTTATCGAAACAATGAAGTCATAATATCCTAACAAAAAAAGGACTGCCGATATCTCTTTCTATCAGCAGTCCCAAATTTTATTCTACGGCATCTCCCTGACCATCGCCACCGCCTGCTCGATCAGGTGCTCAAACGCCTCCATCAACACCCCTTTTTTGCTGTCATCAATATCCATACGGTCCATAATCTCACCATAAATTCCCGCCGTGGACGTGAGAGAGTCCTGAACCGTCTTCACATACGCGCGGTTCTGCTCCACAGCGTGATCAATCGCATCACGGACCGCAGACGTGCCCGAGGCGCGCTCCTTGATATCATCAAAGTACCTGCCAGTCTCCTCCATGCTTTGGATGCTGCCAAGCATCGCCTCATCTGACGCCTGTATATATTTATTCAGCTCGCTGCTCTTCTGCTCAACCTCCATAATGCTCGCATGGATACCCTCAACCATATCCTGACTCATCTTGGCAAGCTTGCCGACCTCCTCCGCAACCACTGCAAACCCTTTTCCCTGCTCCCCGGCTCTCGCCGCCTCAATGCTTGCATTCAGCGACAAGAGATCTGTCTGGTCTGCGACTTCACTAATCCCCGACAGACTGTTGCGGATTTTGTCAAGCGCCACCTGAAGCTGTCCAAAAGTTGCTGACATATTCCTGAAATTCTCCTTCACAGAGCTGGCATCCTGCCGCAGACGCTCCATCTGGCGCTGCGCATCCGCCACCGACTGGTCAATCTCCATCTCCACATCATTGAACCGGTCTGCTGCTGCGGTGATTTCCTGAAAACCATCATCCATACCATTGATATCGTCCCGCAGACTGATAATGTCATTTTGCAGGCCCGCAAGCTGCTCATTGGCATAGCGCATTTTCTGCGACGTCTGGAAGACATCCCCCGCCAAATCCTCCACCACCTGCGAGGCGCTTGTCAGTGCATAATCCAATGGATGCCTGTCAAACTGAACCTCCTTTTCCGGCAGGTCTGCTGCCTCTTTTGCTGCTTTGTTCCCAAATAGTCTCAACACGCTCATTCCTCCCTAACTCTGCGTCAAATTACTCAAATGCCAGACAGCACATTGTCTGGTTGACAAACTGCGTATTATAGTGTTCTCCCACGCCAACCATGCCCGCATGAGAGAAGCTGCGGCACATCTCTGCAAGATAACTGTCCCAATACTGGTCATCATTGAACATAATGTAGCGGAACAGGCAGTTGACAGAAAGCACCGCCGACGCCCTGCCCAGATCCCGCTGAATCTTTGCGATGGTATCCTGAACCACTTCCCTGTAATCCCCCATCTCGAGAATCGTCAGGAAATCCATTTTGTTTGCCGGGCGAAACGTCGTGATGCTGCCATCCGCCTCCACCCCTTTAATCGAAATAATATAGGTATCCGAGTCACAGACATGTCCAAACGGATTCTTGAACGTCTGTGTCGTAATTTTGTCTCTGGAAATTCCCAACTCCGAAGTATAGACCTTCTCCGCAGAGCTATTCTCCAAAGTACGGATTTTATACGCTCTGGGGTCCGCATCCGTCACCATAAACTGCCTCTGCGTCTCCGAATGGACATAGATATTTTCCTTGTAGGACTTAATCTTTCCCTTGAGATTCTTAAACAGAAAAAAAGCACACGCATCCTGATAAACTTTGCCGTTACATGCAACCGCCGCCGAATTGCTCGTCCCGCCCGCAAGATCATATCCTGCGCGGCAGAGATAGTTTGACAGAGTGGTGACCGCACGGACATCAGCGCCCGCTGAGCAGATGTCAAAACATGCCGTCCTCCCCCGCTCGCCGCCGACCGCCTTCACCGCATTTTCAAGGCGCCTGATATATTTGATGGGCATGACCGATGCCTGCTCAAGCACATCTGCCACAACTTTGATGCCGTCCTGCATCGCAGTCACTGTGATGCCTTGGTCAAAAAACTGTTTGTCTATATATGCCTGCCCGACGCCTCCTATAGACGCAACGCCGGGAAACCGCTTCTCGATTTCAACCGCAGCGCGCTCAAGCATCTCCTCGCCCGCGACAGAAAAAAACAGCGCCGAAGGCTCCCTGATTCCGCTCAAAGCCTCCGCCACATCCCCCTTCTTGCTGCTGCCAAATGTAAATTTCATCCTCTGTGACCTCCATATTTATATCATTTTACCGATTATATACAACTTGCCGTCCATCAAATTACTGTAATTATAACATACAATGTAAATTTTTCCTACTATTTTTTGTATACTGTGCATAATATTTTATATCTCCAGCAGGACTTTATTTTACATACAAAGTCCTGCGCGATCAGGAAATATTTTAGCTTTATATTGAAAATTCTCATCAAATGAATTATAGTTAAATTATACGAAATATTACGATAAATTAAAATATATAGTGCGATAGCACTAAAAAAGGAGGCAGACAGATATGAACAGAGCTGCGGGCATTTTACTACCTATAGCCAGCTTGCCATCCAACTACGGCATTGGCTGTTTTTCCCAAAGCGCTTACGATTTTGTAGACTGGCTGAAACAGGCTGGTCAAACCTACTGGCAGATCTTGCCGCTCGGTCCTACAAGCTATGGGGATTCCCCATACCAGTCCTTTTCAACATTCGCTGGCAATCCATACTTCATCAGCTTGGAAACCTTGGTGGAGGAAGGCGTCCTCACCAAAGCAGAATGCGATAAAGCAGACTTTGGCAGCATTGATAATGACATTGATTATGAAAAACTTTACATAAACCGTTATCCGCTCCTGCGCAAGGCATACGAGCGCAGCGACATCAGCAACAACGCCGCATATCAAAAATTTGTGGCAGAAAATAACTGGTGGCTGTCGGATTACGCTTTGTTTATGGCAGTAAAAGAACGTTTTGACGGAAAACCGTGGACAGAGTGGGCGGAAGATATTCGTCTGCGCTGGGCAAATGCGATGGACTACTACCGCAGAGAGCTGTATTTTGATATCGAGTTTCAGCAGTATTTGCAATTCCAGTTTTTTACACAGTGGAACAAGCTGCGGGCATATGCCAATAAGAAAGGCATCCAAATCGTAGGAGATATCCCTATTTATGTTGCGATGGACAGTGCAGACGCTTGGGCGCACCCAGAGCTTTTCCAGCTTGACGGGGAAAATATGCCAACGGCTGTTGCAGGATGCCCGCCAGACGGATTCTCGGCAGATGGCCAGTTGTGGGGCAATCCGCTTTACCGCTGGGACTACCACAGGCAGACAGGATACGATTGGTGGATTACGAGGTTATGGTACTGCTTCCAGATGTATGATGTCGTTCGCATTGACCATTTCCGCGGCTTCGACGAATACTATTCCATACCATATGGCGAGGAGACTGCCGTGAACGGACATTGGGAAAAAGGCCCCGGCATCGAGCTGTTCCGCACGATGGAGCGGCGGCTTGGCAGACACGAAGTGATTGCAGAGGATTTGGGATATGTCACAGATTCAGTCCGCCAGCTGGTGCGCGACAGCGGATTTCCCGGCATGAAAGTCTTAGAATTTGCATTTGATTCCAGAGATTCCGGCTCTGCAAACGACTATTTTCCGCACAATTTTACAGAGAACAGCGTCGCATACACAGGCACGCATGACAACGAAACCCTCGTGGGGTGGTTCCACAGCATTCCACGCAAAGACCTGCAAATGGTACGCGATTATCTCTGCGACCAGTACACCCCGGAAAAGCAGCTCTACAAACCGCTAATTGCTCTGGTGATGCGCAGTATTTCCAAGACATGCATCATACCGATGCAGGACTATCTCGGCTATGATAACGACAGCCGCACAAATAAACCCTCCACATTGGGAATCAACTGGCGCTGGCGCGTCCGCAAAAAAGAGCTGAGCGCCGCACTTCAAAAAGAAATCTTATCCGTGACCAAACGCTATGGCCGCATGAACTGGTTCCAGACCGAAGAAGAAAAAGCAGAAGAACTGGCAAAAGAGAGAGAAAAAGCAAAAGAAAAAGCATAAAACAGAGGCAGATTCCATCTATTAGGAATCTGCCTCTGTTTTATGCATTCTAAATATCCGCACCCTGATCTTTGAGATACTCGATGATATCGCCGACCGTCTTGACCCGCTTATCCATCTCCTCATAGTCGGCTGTGATTCCATACTCGTCCTCAAACGCCATAATCAGCTCCACCAAATCAATAGAATCCGCACCAAGATCATCCTTGAGATTCAAGTCCTCTGTGAGCTCCACGCCTGTTAAATGTAATTGCTCCTCGATGATTTCCAATACTCTTTCCATTCAAAAATCTCCTTTAAACACACTAATTCCGTACCTCTGCGAAACATCCATATACTTTTCATACTCTCATTGTATGCAGTTTTCAACCGTCATATGATGTTCGATTCCTATTAACAAACAGAAGTATAGTATTCCCATATATATTTGTCAACGTGTTTTCTTAATTTTATATAAAAAATACATAAAAATACAAAATCATCCTTTTTCCAGCAAATATTGATAGACCTCCCGCTTGGAAATCCCCCTGTCCTTTGCCACCCGCTTCATCGCCTCTTTATGGTCAATTCCCTGTGCCTCATACTGTGCCATGTGCGCCTCGATGGAGATCTCCTGCCAGCTGAGCTCCTCCTGCCGCCGAAATTCCAAGAGGCTTTTTCCCTCCACCACAAGCACATACTCTCCCCGCGGCGGCTGCGTCTCGAACATAGCAAGCGCATTCCCAAGCGTCGTCGGCGTAACCTCCTCAAATTTCTTTGTCAGCTCTCTGCAAAGGGTCAGTCTGCGCTCTCCCAGTGCCTCATACAGCTCGGTGAGCGTGCGCAGCAAATGATGCGGCGCCTCATACAAGAGGATCGTTCTGGACTCCTTCTGCAAATCCTCAAGAACCGCCTTTCTCTCCTTCTTATCCGCGGGCAGAAATCCCTCAAAGCAAAACCGCCTCGTACTCAGTCCTGATAGTGTCAGCGCTGTAATACACGCCGCCGCCCCCGGCAGCGAAGTGACCACAATCCCCGCCTCCTGACACTTCTGCACTAGCACCTCACCGGGGTCAGAGATGGCGGGCGTCCCAGCGTCTGTGATCAGGGCAACATTTTTCCCCTGCTTCATCTGGTCTATGAGCGCATACGCCTTCTCGACCTTATTATATTCATGATAGCTCGTCATCGGCGTGTGGATGTCAAAATGATTGAGCAGCTTGATGCTGTTTCTGGTATCCTCTGCGGCGATCAAATCCGCCATTTGCAGCGTCTCCACCACCCGCGGCGTCATATCCTTGAGATTCCCGATCGGCGTTGCGCACAGATACAATTTTCCTGCCATTCCTGTTCCCATCTCCTTGTCATTTAGAACCCATAGGTATCCCGCACCTCGTCTGTATACACATTGGGCTCTCGAAAAATAATTAATGGCTTCTCCACTGTCATGCGCGGCCTGCCCCCGCGGCAGCCTTCAATCAGCACCATATTGGGCTCCTGATCGGCATAGGGATACACCAGCCGCATCCGCTTGGGTTCCAGCCTGTATTTGACCATCACAGTCATAATCTCCGGCAGCCGGAACGGTCTGTGAACCATACAGAAATTTCCACCCGTTTTTAAGAGTTTTGCCGCAGTCCGAACCACATCCTCGAGCGTGCATAAGATCTCATGGCGCGCGATTGCTTTGGGCGCATCTGGATTCGTCAGTCCATGCTGCCCGATCATATACGGCGGGTTGCACGTTATGACATCAAAAGAAGCAGCGTCAAAAAACCGGTCTGCTTCCTTCAAATCCCCTGTCACAATATCAATCTTTTTTTCCAGATGATTCAGCATCACACTGCGCCGCGCCATATCCGCGCTCTCCTCCTGAATCTCGATGGCACAGATCTTTGCCGCCTGCGTCTTTGCCTCGATTAACAGCGGAATAATCCCTGTTCCCGTTCCCAAATCCAGCACTGCGGCGCCCGGCTTCACCCGCACAAAGCCGCTCAGCAGCACCGCATCCATGCCAAAACAGAATTTTTGAGGATTCTGGATAATCTGGTAGCCGTTGCGCTGCAAATCGTCAATCCGCTCCTGTTCCTTACATTCTACCACCATATACAGACCCCTTATACTGTGTCGTCGAGCTTTGACTTCGTGTCCTGCTTCTCCTGTTTTTCAAGTTTTTCAAGCTCCTTTAATTCCTTGCGCTCCTCGTCGCTCATCATGTCATTTTTGTCCTTGCGGTGGCGTCTCTTGAATCGAAGCTGCTCCACCTTGTACTCATGAATCTCTTTCTCGTCATTCACCTCAACGATCACTTTGACGAGCTGCCTAAGCACATTGACACTCTGCACTTCCCCTTTCAGCCCGTCATCTGCGGTCACGAAATCCCCCACATTGGGCAGTTTGCGGTTTAAGTACTCATACGTCTCCTCCTCATGTTTCAGGCAGCACATCAGGCGCCCGCACACCCCGGAAATTTTGGTCGGATTCAGAGACAGATTCTGCTCCTTCGCCATCTTAATGGATACCGGGACAAACTCCGACAAATGGGAGTGACAGCAGAGCGGTCTGCCGCAGATGCCGATACCGCCAAGGATTTTCGTCTCATCACGCACCCCAATCTGGCGCAGCTCAATCCTCGTCTTAAACACCGACGCCAAATCCTTTACCAGTTCTCTGAAGTCAATCCGCCCGTCTGCCGTAAAATAAAACAACACCTTATTATTGTCAAAAGTGTACTCCGCATCAATGAGCTTCATCTCAAGATTATGCTTCTTAATCTTCTCAAGACAGATCTTGAAGGCATCCTTCTCCTTCTGTTTGTTTGCCGCCTCCTGCTCCATATCACGCGCTGTTGCCACGCGAAGCACTGGCTTTAAAGGTGTCACTACGCGGTCCTCCTCAATCTCTTTGGGATCGCCCACCACCGTGCCGTACTCAATGCCGCGCGCTGTCTCCACAATCACATGCGCACCGCGCTTGATATCAAAATCCACTGGGTCAAAGAAATAAATCTTGCCTGCTGTCCGAAATCTCACACCGATTACTTTAATCATATCATCTATCTACCTCACTTTACTTCATCTTAGGAACTGTTCAGAAAAAACATCAGCCCGCCTTCATGTCCAGAAACATCAATTCCATTGTCAGATCAAAGTTCACATTCGCCGCGATCCGGCTGCGCGCCCTGTCAATGGCGTGGATAATCCGTTCGATCGCCTCATAATGATAGTATTTTGCCGCACTTTCCAGCGCAGTCAGCTCTTCTTTGAAAATAACAGGACACGAACTGCCAAAACCACCGCACGCCTTATATAATAACACATCCCGATACCAGATAAAACACAAATCTAAATAGTCGTTCGTGTCAAATTTTTCCTCTGTAATCTTCTTTACTTCGGCGGCAATCTGGTTCGTTTCCAGCTCTGTAATATGTTTCAACAGACCAAGCACAGAGGACTTCATATGATCAAATACCTCATTGGAGGCAAGCTCTATTGCACGCCCCACATTTCCTCTCGCAAAAGAAGCGCAGATAGATGCCCTGTAATCAGGAATCTCAACCTTCTGCATCAGATAGTGCTTGATCAGATCATCCGGCACCGGCTTTGTATTCAGTACGACACAGCGGCTCAAAATCGTTTGCAGCATCGCCTCTGCCCGCGTGGCAAGCAGCAATATCACTGCATATGACGGCGGCTCCTCCAATGTCTTTAGCAGCGCATTCTGCGCCTGCACATTCATTTTCTCAGCCTCATCAATAATATAGATCTTATAATCTCCGCTGTACGGCTTGATATCAATGTCCCCGTTTACCTGCTGTCTGATATTGTCCACCGAGATCACATTGGGCTTCTCATGTGTCACATAGATAATATCAGGATGGTTGCCATTGATAGCCTGCTTACAAGACCGGCATTGGTTGCAGGGACGCGGTCCAGTTGCCTCAGACGGCATCTCAAACAGTGTCTCTTGATGCTCTGATGATGCCTTGCCCGCCTCACATTGAAGCGCCCGCGCAAAAATGTCCGCAATCATCCGTTTTCCCGACAGCTTTTCCCCCTGTATCAGATAGGCATGCGATATTTTATTGTGCTTTATGGCATTCTGCAAATTGTCTGTGAGCTGGGTCAATCCCACCACATCATTCCATGTCATTGTTGTTTCCATATCTGCCCTCTCAGGTGTCTGTGCCTACATTGTCCCAATCATCTGCTCCATCTGCATCGATCAGCCAGTTCAATCCGCAGTGTCTCTCATACACCACATCCGGATCCAGCCCTGCCGGCGCCTCCTCCTCATGAATCCGCGCATCCACACAAGCCCAGTCATAGCGGTAAATCAAGTCTGCCTCATCCAAAATCTCAGAAATATCTCTCAAATGGACCTTTTGCATAAATTCCTCCATACTGCCGCAGTCCGCAACCGCATGGATGGCAAACTCACAATCACACGCCTCAGAAGGATAATCTAATTGGTCTACAATGCCAAGCGCCCACAGCAGAATCCAGTATGCCTCATATTTCCACGTCATATTGGCAAAATCCTGACTGTTGCACTTTCCCTTAAAAATCTTTTGCTCCTTATGGGTAAGAAAACCTTCCAGACCAAACTCTGTCAGTTTCTCACCAAAAAATTTCCGGCTTTTTTTAAAATTGCCCGGCGCCCCCGCCGCATCACACGCCACCTGTATCGCAAGCAGACAAGTCACCGCCCGCCGCGCAATCTCCTCCGCGGTCCTCACCCTGACTGCATCAGCCGTCTCAATTGTCGGAAGATGCGGTGTATAGGGGACATTGTGTGCTTTCAATATCTCGATGGAGCGTTTTTTTCTCATCTGCGCTTCTCTCAGATCATATTGGCTGTCGCCGCTCCCAGTTACAATTTCCATACTGCGCTTCCTCCATTTCTCCCGATCATGCCAAAATATCCAGCAGCAGCCCCCGAATCTCATCTACCTTGGCAAGTATCGCAATCTTATCACATTCTTCACTCACAAGAGCCTGCGCCAGCTCATCCAGCTTTTCATCCACAAGCCGGATAATGCCATACACTCTGTGCCGCCCCCGCCTGTCCAGAAAATTTTCCCGCGAAAATTTATGGGAACGGTTGACAATCTCATTCATGAAATCCTTGATAAGCGTCCGATAACGCCGCATATCCCGCACATCCATGCGTTTCACAATCTTGTCGCCTTGCATCACAATCTCCTCCATCATCAGATTCAAACGCTCTGCAAGACCCTCTTCCTCAATATTGCTCGCCAGCATAAATTTAAAGGTATCATCTGTCGGCTGTGCCGCCTGTGTCTGCTGTACCGGCACTGTCTGCTGCACTTCATTGATCTTAAAATCCATCTATATCCCCCCTGCCATCTTCCCCTGCCCGTGTGCATAAAAAGGGCTTTTACGCCCCCTGAAACGACAATATATACGCCGTAATTTCAGACAGGCAGGTTTTCAAGTCCTTATTGATAAAACATCTCGTAATTCCCGCCTGTTCAAGATTTCCAGCCGAAAAGTCTTTTGCATCCGCAAGAAACCGCCTGCACATCTCCTCGTATTTTGGCTTAGACTGTCCCCGCTCACGGCGCAGCGCACGCGTTAACCGGTCTCCATCGTCCAAGTCAATGTAAATGGGAATCACCTGATCCTGTCCAAAATAATCCCTCATCATAACATAGGACTCCAAAGTACCTATGACCAGATAATCAAAGTGGTCCAAATCAATCTGGTTATCCTTTGCCATAAAATAATGCCATATGCCATAGACCGTATCATAGGAACGGCTCTCTATAATCCTGCCCTCTCTTTGCAGACGCTCCATCTTCTCCGCCGTCGTAAAATGATACTCCACGCCCTCCCGCTCTCCTGCACGGATAGGGCGTGTCGTATACAAAACAATACGCTTTAAGTGAAGCGCGGAAGTTCTCAAAAGTCTTTTATAGATTGTATCTTTGCCCGATGAACTTTTTCCGATAATGCAAAAAATTCTCCCCATCGGTCCTGTTAAACCTCGACAACACGAACCATATTCGTATTCCCAGCAACACCCAGCGGAACACCAGCCGTAATGACAACCTTGTCCCCATAGTTCACCAGACCCGCGTCAACACTCGCTTTCACCGCCGCATGAAACAGCTTTTCTGTGTCATCCTCTTTGTCAATCAACAGCGGACTGACGCCAAACATCATCGCCATCTGACGATACACCACCTCGTCCACTGCACAGCCAATCACCATACATCCCGGTTGATACTTTGAGATCATCCCCGCCGTAAACCCGGACATCGTGACGGTTATAATCGCCTTTGCGTTCAAGTCCATCGCCGTCGTACAACATGCATGGCAGATTGCGGTTGTCACTTCCGCATTGTTCACCCAATTATGACTTCTCTTTCGCAGCCTGTCAGCATAACAAATCTCCTGTTCTGTGCGCTCTGCAATCCTGCTCATGGTTTTCACTGCCTCGATGGGATAGGCTCCCGCAGCGCTCTCTCCACTCAGCATAATGGCAGACGTACCGTCATAAATTGCGTTCGCCACATCTGTTGTCTCTGCCCTTGTCGGTCTGGGATTTTTAATCATAGATTCCAGCATCTGAGTCGCTGTAATCACAATTTTTCCCTTTTGCAGAGCCTTGCGAATCATTTTCTTTTGAAGAATAGGCACCTCCTCAAGCGGAATCTCAACCCCCATATCTCCTCTTGCCACCATAATGCCGTCTGACGCGTCCAGAATTTCATCGAGATTGTCAATTCCCTGCATATTCTCAATCTTGGAGATCACTTTCATTCTGCCATTGTGCTCACTGATAATCTGTTTGACAGCGCGAACATCATCCGCGCACCTTACAAACGACGCCGCAATATAATCATAGCCCATCTTTACGCCAAAAATAATATCGTCCCTGTCCACATCACTGATGTACGGCATGGACAAGATCGCGCCCGGCACATTGATTCCCTTATGATTTGAGACAGTCCCGCCGTTAATCACCTCGCACACAATATCGGTATCTTCAATCGCCTTGATTGTCAGCTCTATCAAACCATCATCAATCAGAATACTTCTTCCTACCTCAACATCGTTTTTCAGATTCTTATATGTGATAGTTGCGCGCTCAGCCGTACCCATAACCTCTTCTGTCGTCAGCCGAAAGGTTGCACCAGCCTCCAAAATGGCCTTTCCGCCTTCGAAATCCCTAAGGCGAATCTCTGGCCCCTTGGTATCCTGCATCATCGCAAGAGGCAGTCCCAGCTCCTTTGCAGCTTTCTTTGCACGCTCAATTTTCATCTCATGCTCCGCATGGTCTCCGTGAGAGAAATTAAACCGCGCCACATTCATGCCTGCTAATAACAGCTCCTTCAATTTTTCCTCTGTCTGAGAGACAGGTCCTATCGTACAAACAATCTTTGTTTTTCTCATGAAATCCATATCCTTTCTATGCAATCCTATGATTTGACACTGCTGCGGCTGCATATTTTTTCTTCTTACCATTGTGGATTCTGCCCCTGTGAATGTACAGTGTTTCCATCAATGAGCAAAATTTATCAGCCGAAGTCACAATCCAAGCTTCCCTGCACATTGGCGGAATTACTGTGAGCGGCCACATGTGTTTGATGATAATATCCCGCTGTCTTGCTGTCAGGTTATATTCTTTCTGCGCATTCTGCAAAGATCTTGATGGATGAAAAAATCCATGCAGTCTGTGTGGATTGAGCTCATCGCTTTTATGCCAGTCATACAGAAAATAGTCGTGAAGCAGCGCGCCGCGAACCAAATCCCTTGTGTTGCAGCGAATCTTGAACTTATCTCGAATATAGAGACTCGCCTTTGCGACATTAATTGAATGCTCCTGCACTGACATATTTCCATGTTGTATATATGCCTTGGTACTCTTAAAATTTTCTGACTCAAAAATATCATTTGCATATTTTCTTAATTCATACTCATACATGCGTTTTCTCCTAAATTCACCTAAATCACAATTTTACCAACTTACATTCTATCATATATCTGTTTAATAAAAAAGGTCCTTCGCTCATTTTTATCAAAAGAAACAGAAAAAAAACACGCTGTTCACGTGTCCATTTTATTTAATGTTTTGTGTTTTTCAAATGCCCAGAACCGGAATCGAACCAGTGACACGAGGATTTTCAGTCCTCTGCTCTACCGACTGAGCTATCTGGGCAGAAATAGCGGGGATAGGATTTGAACCTATGACCTTCGGGTTATGAGCCCGACGAGCTTCCAGACTGCTCCACCCCGCGTCAATATTTAATATAGTATTCCCATAAAGAAATTATGATATCTAAATGGGTGGAGAAGGATTCGAACCTTCGAAGGCGGTGCCAACAGATTTACAGTCTGCCCCCTTTGGCCACTCGGGAATCCACCCATAAAGCCGATGATCGGACTCGAACCGATAACCTGCTGATTACAAATCAGCTGCTCTGCCAATTGAGCCACATCGGCATACCACTATAATATAAATGGGGCCTATAGGGCTCGAACCTATGACCCTCTGCTTGTAAGGCAGATGCTCTCCCAGCTGAGCTAAGACCCCATATGGACGGGCCACTTCCGCAACCCGCTTTGCTAGTATACAATTTTTTACCACTGATTGTCAAGTGCTTTTCCAAAAAAATTTCAATTTTTTTACAATATTTGTTACAATTCGCACCGACGACAACTTTTACACTTTTTATAATCAGGTTTTCTATTTTATTTCCTTGTTTCCTGCCTGCTCTTACTTCGTTTTATGGCCTTTTCCTCTCAAACCCGAGATACCTCGTCCCCTGAAAGGTCAACTCACCCTCATCGCCCTCCACCAGCATTCCATATTCAGAACCATCGACCGGAAACTCCATCCTGTCACCGCTGGCAAATTGAAAGGTGACATAGTACCATGTGGAAGATGTCGTATGGTGTCCGCCTCCGGCGTCTCCCGCATTCGCGTGAGAATGATGTGATACTTTCGTCCTTCTGGATACCACCACGGCCGAAACAGTAAGGCGCGGGGAATGATTGTTCTTATTCCGGGTGCTGATTCCCCGTGCAGCTCTTAACAGAATCACCACCATGATCACGATCGTTACCACCACGATCAAACCAGACACCACTGTAAACATCAATCCAAATGCCATACGCGCCACCTCCCGCCTGCTTACCTTCCCATTATAGCCCTCATGATTCCGCTGCGCAGAATCTTAATGCGAGAATACCCATTTCCCGGGTATTCTCCATATCAAAAACCGCCTTCTGGCACCAAACCGCTCCTACATCCTCTCCGGTGCAGAGAAACCAAGCAGGTCGATGCAGACTTCCAGCACATCTCTGGTTAACATAAGTAATGCTATCCAGCCCGCCTTCTTCTTCGCATCCTCTTCTGTCAGAATCTTTGTCTCATGATAAAAACGATTAAAGGCATTGGCTATATCATAGATATAAGCACAGATCCTATGCGGCGCGATCTCCTCGTAAGCCGCCTCCATCACGGTATTAAACTTTGCCAGCTCCAGCACCAGACTCTTCTCGGAATCATTGACCGCCTCTTCGATGACTATATCAGTCAAACTTCCGCCCTGTTCCACATATTTACCCAGAATTGACTTGATCCGTACAATCGTATAAAGAATATACGGCCCCGTATCCCCTTCAAAAGAGGTAAACCGATCCAGATCAAAAATATAATCCTTCGACGCCTGGTTTGACAGATCCCCGTACTTGATGGCCGCCAGTCCGACTACCTTCGCCGTCTGCTCTGCCTCTTCTTCATCAATCTCATAGCCCTTCGTTCCGGCATTCTCCCGGATCTTGCGGATCATCTCCTCATCAATCTCCCGGATCAGGTTTTCCAGACGCATGACGCCGCCTTCCCTCGTCTTAAAAGGCTTCCCGTCCTTGCCGTTCATGGTGCCGAAACCGATATGCACCAGCTCCGTATCCGCATTGACCAATCCGGTCTTTCTTGCACAGCGGAATACCTGTTCAAAATACAGCTCCTGTCTCTTATCCGTCAGATAGATCAGCTTGTCCGGATGATACTGCGTCATACGATCCAGAATCGTGGCCAGATCCGTAGTATTGTAAAGAGACGCTCCGTCCGATTTCAATATCATACATGGCGGCACTTCTCTCGTGTCCGTCTCTTCCTTCACATCCACTACCAGAGCTCCATCGCTCTCATAAGCGTAGCCGCCCTTCTTCATCTCTTCCACCATGCCGGGAATGATATCGTGAACGTCCGACTCTCCCTTCCAGAGATCAAATTCCACATTCAGGTTTACATAATTTTTCTTCAAATCTGCCACGGATACACGGATGATATGATCCCACAATGCCCTGTAACCGCGCACGCCATTCTGCAGCTTATAGGTTGCTTCCATGGCGTCTGCCTTATAAGCCTCGTCCTCCTTGGATTTCGCACTGGCTGTCGGATAGATCTCTTCCAGCTCGGAGATGGTAAAAGGCGCTTCCTGCGGATACTCTCCTTCATAGGAATCATCGAAATAAACCAATCCCGGATTGCGCTTCTGCAGTTCCGTAATGATCAGCCCCATCTGCAGACCCCAGTCACCCAGATGGATATCCCCGATCACATCATGCCCCGCATAACGGCAGATCCGCTTGATGCTCTCCCCGATCACACCGGAACGCAGGTGCCCCACATGAAGCGGCTTCGCCACATTAGGCCCGCCGTAATCAATGATGATCTTCTTCGCCTTCTCCGGCATCTGCAGGCCGAATTTCTCACTGTCTCTCATCCCGCGCAGATAATCCCGCACAAACGTCTCCGACACCTTCAGATTCAAAAAGCCCGGAGCCACAGCGGACACCTCCGTAAAGACACTGCTCTCCTGCAGCTGTCCGGCCACATCCTGAGCGATCATAAGCGGCGCCTTATGATATTTCTTCGCACCCGCCATGGCGCCGTTGCACTGATACTCGCACAGATCGGGTCTGTTTGACACCGTCACTTTTCCCAACGCCGCATCGTACCCTGCCGCCACAAACGCTTTCATCATCTCTTCCGAAATCAAATCCAATATTTTCTGCATCTTCTTCCAAGCCTTTCTTATATCTTTGTGCTTCTTTTCCTGTTTTTCTGTTTTCTTATCTTTCTTTTTTGTCTTTTGTTCTCTCTTTTTCTGTTTTTTTGCCTTTTTTTTTCTTTTTTGTCTTTCGGCCGTTTTACCTTTTGTCTTCTGTTCCCTTTTTTGTCTTTCGGCCCTTTTGTCT